>Ga0315542_1000726_pt1 | contig 20889 bp, 18 predicted proteins | sample SalMarSW160120MG_FD_202541 | JGI IMG/M metagenome (GOLD analysis project Ga0315542, IMG submission 202541) | Salt marsh sediment microbial communities from the Plum Island Ecosystem LTER, Massachusetts, United States - Salt Marsh Sediment SW1601-20 ... | reverse complement strand
TTAAAATATCCTCCACTTCTAATATACTCCAAAGAGATACTCCAGAGTATACTTTTTCGTAAGAATTTCCCACTCTATTTTCAAAAAAGAATTTTTGATCGATGACTTGGATATACTTACTTGATTTTAATTCGTTTAAATTGATCGTTATATCTCCTTTTACTCCAGATCCATTAATTTTTATGGTATTTGGATTCTGAAATAAATTGATATCTAAAGTGATCACCGCATAAATCGTAAGCCAAAATGCAGTTAATGCGATACATATAGACGCTACTAAAATATAAAAGTTCCTTCTATTCATAGAATTCTCAATTTTAATAATTTTTGGTATAATATTTTTTTTTATAATAATAGATTATTGATATAAGGCTAATCCCTAGCAATAAGTTAATTATTGGAAATCCATCTATGCTTTCACTCTGGAATATCAAATTAAGAGAATGAGTATATGATACGGAATGATCCTGACTAAATGCAGAATCATTAATTACTCCTATATTAAATTCATATAATTTGGTTCTATCAAATTGAATGTCAAAATCCTTATCAGATGTGGATAGTTTTCTAGAAATCTCTAATGTATAATGGGAATTAAAGGCTGTTGTATATCCAAGTCCTATTGTTGAGAGATCATTTTCATTGGTATGACCGTTAGGACCAAAACTTTGGTCTATCCCAAAGCCATTTGAGTTATTAATCGGCGAAAGCTCATTGATGTACCAAACCCATGAATCAATATATCCACCGCCCATATGAGAAGTATCCATCCCACCTGGGTAATATGCGGTAAAATTAGGCACGTTTATATTCCAACACATATAAAACCCATCTCTAGTACTTGGATGAGTGGTATGATCTGGCCAAACACATAAAATAAAGAGATTATTATCATTTCTTATAAATGACATGTTAAGAGTAGTGATAATGGCATGGTCTATAGTGGAGACATTAATTTGAGCATGACCTTCATTATTTTCTTGCCAAAAAGTCTCATTTGTAATACCATCTAATCGTATATTAGCATTTGGATAATAAGGAACGTTTATTATTTGTCCTGTATGATGTTCTCTACAATCTCCAGAGAAAGCTTTTGAAATTGGGATGATAAATAGAATTATAAGGAAAAAAAACAATAAAGAGACATTTAATAGTTCTTTAAGTTTCAATTTTACTCTCACGAACTTGTGATTGTGACGTTTATTAAATAAAGGTATTTAATATATTGAGCTCTTGGCCGACCAGGAACTAATATACTAAAAGGTCCACTATCGTATCCTAATTCTCTAGCATAAGGCCAAACTGGATCAGTTACACCAAAACCTGTTTCTCCCCATTCTCTTTGTTTATTTACTAAACACATAAGGAGATTCGTATCTGGTAGGGGGACTCCTGTAAGATCTTGTTGAGATTTATTGACTCTATCTGCAGCAATATAGGGAGGGACAATACCATCTTCAACATCTGATTGATCATATGCAGCGACATCTTCACTTGGACTAACAACCCCATCCACAGCATATAGTCTCAATGAATAATTCTTTCCGTTAGCAGAAGTATGTGATATTATTTCGGAGATATTCCGACCCCAGTACTGTCTATTAAAATTCCAATCATCAAATCTGTTATAGGAATAATTTGCAGTAAATTCATTAAGATTCTTATTTTGTGGAGTTATCTCATACTCCTCTACTCCATCAACTTGTACTGAGACTGTCCAGTTATCTTGTACTGCTATCTTTTCTAAATTAAGGCATTGAACATTCCAGTTTTTACCTATTATTGAAAAATTACCATAAGTATCACCTAATGGAGAATCTGCTAACCATTTGTTATCCGCTGCTATAACAATTACTAATGGATCCTGCGGACCTTTATACATTTTTTGCACTATATTTTGAGAAGAAACTTGTTCTTGTACCGTTTGTCCTTTAGCAGTTAAATTCATAGTATTTGCGTAAAAGGTATCAAATTTTTCGAGTACATTTAATAAATCTACTCCTGTTACTAAATGATCATCATAATAAAATTGATAACAAAATATCACGTCTTTATATTCATTGATTCTTGAACCAGACGTGTCTTCATCTTCCTCCATAGCTAATTGAATCCCTTCTAAAATGTCTGATAGAGTTATCTTTATTGTATTTGTTTGATTGTCAAGCATAAAGTAGGCACCATTAGGAGCAGTACTCCAATCAGCGGGTAGCCCTTTATATCCTTCTTCTTGAGGTTGAGGTTGATTCAGAATGAATATTAATCCAATTCCACCAGCAATCGCTACTATTGCAATTAAGCTTATTCCAATGTAGATATCTTTTTTCTTCATTTTTTATGAAACTGAGTTTAATTGATTTAGATAATTCGATATAAATTATTAAACATAACGTTTTTAATTCGACTAATTTAACATTTGTTATATTATTTATTTAATTGAGGGAATCTAATATCCTCATTAATTGTTAAAAAGAAAAAAAAAAAGACTTATATGTTATACCAAAATTAGCATTTCTATACAATTTCTATTCCAATACGGCCCTAGATTGATATCTGATTGTACCGTCATGTTGATTATGGATCGGAAAGGACCATCATCCAAGGGATCAAAATCAGTTCCACCGTAGGCAAAAATGCATTCAGCATAACCAGCGTTCATAAGTTTAGTGATGTTCAAATAACCTTCTGCATGTTCCACAGAATTATACCCATCAGCTGCGATGAACGTATAATTTACGGCTCCACCTGTTAGTAAAGATTCTTTTTCGAGAATATCCCTGATGGAAACGCCTGAATATGTCCCATTTCTATCTATGCTTCGGGCATAAAATTGATTCGTAAATTGCTGGTATTTACTTGATGTTAATTGTGTCATTGTCAATGATATACTACCCGTAGTTCCGCTACCATCAAAAGTGATAAAGGGTTCCCCTATAATTTGCATCTCCGTACAATTTCTATTCCAAAACTTGCCAAGATTAGGATCTGGATTTACTGTCATATTGATGATTGATCGAACAAGTCCATCACTTTCAGGATCAAAATCTGTACCACCGTAGGCAAAAATGCATTCAGCATAGCCAGCATTCATCAATTTAGTGATGTTAAAATAACCACCAGCAGCTACCGCAGAATTATAGCCATCAGCTGCGATGAATGTATAATTTACGGCTCCACCATTCAATAATGATTCTTTTTCGAGAATATCCCTGATGGAAACGCCTGAATATGTCCCATTTCTATCTATGCTTCGGGCATAAAATTGATTCGTAAATTGTTGGTATTCACTTGATTGCAAATCAGACATGGTTAGTGATAAAGCACTTGTCGTTCCACTACCCCATATCGTCATTACTACATCTTCTGGTTCAACTCCTGCTATGATTTGCATCTCAGTACAATTCTTATTCCAAAACTTGCCAAGATTTTCATCTGGAAATACGGTTATGTTGACGATTGATCGAATAAGACCATCTACTTCTGGAATAAAATCAGTTCCACCATATGCAAAGATGCATTCATCATAATCAGCATTAATCAAATCATTGATATTAAAGAAGTAGCCAGCAGCTACAGCAGAATCATACCCATCGGCTGCAATAAATGTAAAATTTAATGCATCACCAGTCAATAGGGATTCTTTTTCGAGAATATCTCGAATGGAAACACCGGAGTAAGTTGCATTTCTATCTATACTTCGGGCATAAAATAGATTCGTAAATTGACGATATTTACTCGATTTTAGCTCGGACATGGTTAATGTGAAATCATTCGTGGTCCCACTGCCCTTTATAGTCAATACTACATCTTCTTCTTGACTTGGAGGTTGATTCATAACAAAATAAACACCAATGCCAATTCCAGCTCCTACTAAGACAATTATTAAAACTATAATTCCAATTTGAGCACTTTTTTTCATATTTATCAGTTAGGTTTTTTAAAAGATTTATGTCTAATTTGTAATTAGTGTTATTTAAGTGTTATGTATGGACAGTCATAACGTAGAAAACAAGTTGTTAACACGTAAGAGAACTTTAGAATAAATTTTGGTAATAACATTTAATACGCTTTTTCGAATCAAGTTTACGTGTACAAGTCTATTTTCAGCCAACCTAAGTGGATAGAGAGGATATTTATCGTAAGTGTACCAAATCTCGTTTATTATCATTTAAAATTAGTATTTAATGATTTGAAATGAATCTTTTTAATTTTGATATGAAAAAAGAATAATCTTACGATTTTTATGATAAAATTAAGTGAGATAAAAATAATTAAGGTAAAGTAATTATATTTGTGCTCTCATCAAGATTGATAATACTCTTTACAGCTAATTGTTTTATAGTTCTAACAGCCATTATCGGGGGAACATCTAATAATTTCTTTAACTCATCAAGATTACAACTCCCTTGATCCATTATGGTTGCAATGATATCTACTTCAGGGATTTCCTGCTCAGAATTTTCAATTAAGAAAGATGTAAAGAAGTTATTCCGTTTTAAATAGGTCATTTTTTTATTTAATTCTTCCATTTTATCTTGTGTATAAAGAGTTTTTAATTGAGCTTCTCGTGCTTCATTATCAATCTTTTGTTGTTCTAACTGGCTTTTTTCTTTTTCCTCAGCTAAAATTTTGTCATTTAGGACTGACAAATTCGATTGAACATCATTTAACTCCATAGTTGGAGTGTTGAGTTCATTTTGTAGTCTTTCAAGAGTGGTAGTTAATTCTGTTGATTTTTTTGTTAACTCCAGTTTTGATGCTTTTAAATCATTTAATTTTGAATCAAAATCCCCAAATTTCGTTTTTAGTTCAGTTAGTTCTGAATTTTGAATCTCCAAGTTGGATTCAAGCTTTTTAATCTCTTCTTGTTCAGTTTTTAACATCTTCCACGAATTTCCAATATTTTGAATTGCATCTTCAGTATTTTTTTTAAATGATTGAACGTACTCATCAAAGTTCGATTCTAACTGTTCAATAGCAGCAAGTACATCTTTTAAGTTTGAGCTCATTTAAAAATCAACCTCTTCTTTTAATTTTATAGTTTCAGATTGTTCATCATAGATAATGGGTCCATTTTCTTCAAGCATTTTAGCTATGAATCTTTTCGCTTTATCTTCTCGCATATCAATTGCAACTAATATGTTTTTTAAATCAAGCGTACTACCTACTTGGAGAGTTTTTATAAGTTGTAATAAAGAAGAGTTAAGATATTTCTTATTTATCAAAATTTTCATAGCAGCGACTCTATTTTCGTATGACTGCACATATCTTTCCTTCTTGAGAAAGGTTTTTTCAAGTTCATCTTCAAGATCTTTTAGTTTTGAAGAAAAAATTTCATTTTCTCGGGAAAGTTCCATGAGAACATTTTCCAATTCTTTCAATCTTTTGTTTCGATTCTCAAATTCTTCTCTCTTTGATTTGATCGCCAAATTTGTTGATTCTATAGCTTTGTGATTTTCATCTATCTCATTTAGCAATTTTTGTCTTTTTTCTGATAATAATTTATTATCCTCTTCAAAATTCCCGATATCTCGCTGAGTTTGAGATATCTTATTTTTAAGATTGTTGATCTCCTCGTAGTTTTCTTCGATTTGTTTTATTAACTTATTTTTTTCTTTTTCATAATTTTCAATAGCTTCTAAAACAAGTTCGGGTTGCGCCCTTAATTTCGGGATATAATCACTATTTACCCCGCTTATATTAACAATTGTTGAAACTATTTTTTTTAAAGATGTTTTGGCATCTAGAAGTGGAACTTCACTCATCCTTATCTCCAATTTAAAATTATTTTTACCTATAAGATAGGTTTCATGTTATTAAATTTGCATTTTTAGAAACCTATAGAATTTTAAGTTCAAATATTACGTGAGATTTGTTTAATAAAATTAGTTTTATTTAAACTCATTTGAAGATTTCTTCTTCTCATAACCTCGTTTAAGTCTTCAATTAACCTTTCTGCAAAATATGTAAAATTGAATTCAAATCCCGGATTTGTTTCATAATAACTTTTCAAGAAATAGTTAAGTAGGTCAATTTTAAGTTTTGGATCATTCATTTCAAAAACTCCGGGTTTAGTATCTAGCAATGAACAACTTACCCAGGCAAGATCATCAATAGGATTTCCAATGTAAGCTTCCTCAAAATCAGTTCCATAAATTTCTCTTGTTTCAGTATTGAAGATAAAGTCTCTTAACCGCGTATCCCCTTTATTTAAAACGATAATATCTTCTTTACTAACTAAATTATTAATGTGGAGATTACCAAGCCATTCTGCTAATTTAAAGAGAGCATCCTCTATTTTTTTTCTATAACTATTATCTAAGGAAGATATATCTTCTACATCAATTAATTTATCATTTATAAAGTCACATAAATTCTCTCCTTGGATATAGTTGAGAATAAGAAATGGACTTTTAAAAAATAGAACATCTGGAACCCTTAATTCTTGATTTTTCAACTTGACTAACTCAGAATATTCCTTTTGAGCGTTTGTCGTCCGAAATATTTTTACTACTATATTTTTCGGGAAATGTTTTGTTGGTCTGTTAAAAATAAGTTTAGCGACGGAATTTTTTCTGCTATTTAATTTTTGGATGATAAAATAATTTAATCTATCAACGAAATCAGGAAGATCGCCCTTGAGATTACTCACAATTTCCTTTCGGATCTCTAAGAGTTCCATTTTTACAAAATATAAGATATTTCATATATTAAATGCTATACTATGTGTGATTTATAAAATCATTATTATAATAATTTTTTTCTTTAAAAAATGAATTATATTTATTTTGGGCATCATCTCTTAATTAGGCGAACATCTTCGACTAAAAAATTAAATCATTTTTAGGATATTAAAATAATAAATAAATGCGATACACAAGTTTGTTTCCTAATGAACAACTATAAATATAAATTAGGGGTATTTTATGGAATTGACCCTGAAACAGAGATGCTTTCTAAAAAGTTCGTTGGAAATCTCATAAATGATGAAGAATTTTGTAAAGCATGTGAACTTCTTGAGCAAAAGGTTAAATGCGATCACTGTCGAGAAGATAAGAAAGGTCATGCTAGTTCCATTTATTACTTTGAACAAATTGGAGAAAATGTACCAGACTTTATTGACGAACCTGCAAAATATTTTCCTAAGAGTTTACCGGAAGTTGACTTTTTATTAGTCATTGGAATTCATCAAGATTTATTGGCTGGACTTCCAGAATATCTGAAAGATAAACACTTATTAGCAGTCATCATCCCTATTGAAAATCCAAAATGGATTCCACCTGGTTTACAAGTCCAAGTTTTGGAAGAATTTGAAAAATTTGGAATTCAAGCAGCATTTCCTAAACCCTTCTGTGCATTAAGCAAAAATTTAAACCAATATAATGTAGAAGGATTCAATATCACCCATAAAAGAGATCAAATTATAAAGTTCATTGATTATTTTAAAATTGGGGAACCAATTGTTGAATTCCTTCTTACAAAAGACGGAAGAGCTATCGAAGATACTTGTGTTCTTCAAACGGCTCCCTGTGGATCCACTTTTTTTATAATGCAACAACTTCATGGGAAATATATTGAGAATGATAAAACCAGTTTAAATGAAAAAATTAGTAAAGCACATCATTCGTATCCATGTAATGCTTCAATGGATCAAGATTCTGTTTTAAAAGAATCCATACTTCATGTTGGGGGGTATTTAATAAGAAATGAAATAAGAAAGAAACTAAACCTACCAATTGAAGAGGAGAGGAAATTAGTTTATATCATTAAATAAAAAATCTAATTAGTACATTCTAAAGATTTTGTAATAATAAATAACTATTCTACAGAAATCACTTTTCATTATCACAATAAAATATTTGAGATCTTTATGAGAAATAGGTAGAAAATTTTTAAATTTTGTTCAGTATTGAAAATTAGGTGAATTTAATTTGCAAGTTGAATGTTCAAGTCCAGTATGTAAGATTGATGATGAAGAAATCGAGGAAAGGGAATCGTTATTTGAAGTAAATTTCTGGAGGTTTATCATACCTTCCGTGATTATACTGGCTATTTCAATCTTTTTAGAATTTTTTACTAATCAAACTTTATTGAGCCAAATTTTGGCAATTATATCAATATTTCTTTCAAGTTATGACATTGTTAAAGAAGCAATTGAAGATCTTATCAAGAAAAAGATTACAGCAAATACTTTAATGGTAGTCGCCGCAGTTGCATCCTTTTTTATATTTCATGGACAAGAGGGCGCAACAGCAATTCTTTTATATGCGATTGCTGAACATTTGGAAGTAATTACTACTGAACGTTCAAGAAATGCAATTAAAGAATTATATGAACTAACACCAGATGAAGCATTACTCAAAGTTAATGATTCATATAAGAATGTGAGTACTGATCAAATAGAGATTGGAGATATCATTGGAATTAAACCAGGAATGAAAGCACCTTTAGATGGAACTGTAATTGCTGGGCAATCATATTTTGATGAAAGTGCGATTACAGGAGAATCAGTACCAGTTTATAAGGAAGAGGGTGATGAAGTATATGCTGCAAGCATTAATAGTGATAGTTTTATAGATTTGAAGGTTACTACTGTAAGCTCTAATACTGTAGTGGCTCAAATTGCTGAAAGTATAAAGCTTGCTCAACAAAATAAATCAGAGGGAGAAAAATTTATCGAAAAATTCGCACGTTATTATACTCCTACTATTCTAATTGCATCAATAATGGTAATGATCATTCCAACAATAGTATTTCACTTAAATTTTAATGATTGGTTTTATCGAGGACTTGTTCTATTAGTAGTTTCTTGTCCTTGTGCTTTAACTTTATCCACACCGATAGCAAATATTACAGCTTTAACAAAATTAGCAAAAGAAGGAATTTTAGTCAAAGGTAATAAGTATATTGAGAAGGTGAATAAAATTAATGCATTTGCTTTTGATAAAACGGGAACTCTCACTGAAGGAAATTTAAAGGTTTTCGAAGTCCAGTCCTACGGAATCGAAAAAGAGGAAGTTCTTTCTATTGCTGCAAGCCTTGAATCCCTCTCAGAGCATCCTATAGGAAGAGCAATTGTTAACCAAGTTTCTCAAATGGATATAGATACTTCCCCCGTTCAAAATTTCGAAATTATCAGGGGTAAGGGAATCAAGGGTGAGATTGACAATAATTTATATTATGTAGGAAGTAAGAGATTCTTTCAAGATTTAGGAATTAAATTACCTAGAGAAGATTTAGATGCAATCGAAATTGCTGGAACAATTGCTATATTATTGGGTACAGAAAGTTCCATCTTAGGAATTATTTCGATTAGAGACGTTCTACGGGTTACTGCGCCTATATTAATCGATGGTTTGAAAAAAAGAGGTTTTGAAGCTGCACTTATTTCAGGCGATAGTCAAAATGTTTGCAATGAAATTGGCGCTTGTCTTGATATTGATAGTGCTCGAGGTGAATTATTACCCAATCAAAAGATTGAGGAAATTGATAATTTAAAATCACAATATAATGAAGTTGCCATGGTGGGAGATGGCATAAATGATGCACCTTCTCTGGCTAGATCTGACTTAGGAATCGCTATTGGAGCTTCAGCTACAGACTTAACACTTGAAACTGCCGATGTTATTATTATGAATGATGATCTAAAAAAAATTCTGACCTTTATTGATATCTCAACAAATACAAATAAAATTATAAAGCAAAATATTTGGACATCAATAATAGTAAAAGTTTTATTCGCTGTTTTAACGGTATTTGGATTGATGACTTTGTGGTTAGCAGTAGGTGTTGGTGATATGGGAGTTTCTCTTTTAGTTTTGTTCAATGGTTTGACAATTCTAAGATATAGGAATAAATTTAAACAATTGAATATTGAAAAAGTTGAATCTAAAGCAAAAATGTTAATTTGTGAGAATTGTAAAACTAAGAGGTTGATCCCTCAACATCATGGCAGAGATATGCTAAAATCTCAGAATAAGTTAATTTGTTGGAGAAAGATGCTTGATAGCGATGAAATAGAACCATGCGACGAAGAACTTCCATTATACTGTCCGAATTGTGAAAATAAGTTGCAAGTTGTGTAATGAATTTAAAGTTAGAAAAATCAGTGCGGGAAGGGAGATTTGAACTCCCGTACTCCTACGAGACTGGATTCTGAGTCCAGCGCCTTTGACCAAACTTGGCAATTCCCGCTATTTTTGTATTTGTCTTCTAATTTGTATGAAAATAATTACATGGAGTTTTTATACCTTATGAAGTTATTTAAGGTAAATGTTTTATTATAAGTAATAGATATTATGTATTAAGAATAAATAAATCCTCTAAAAATGACAGTAGATCAAAATATTCCAAAAAGAGTGGATCAATCCATCATTGTGTATCAATTTAATGATCAAATCGGTGATTTCGAAGAATTAATTATCGATCCAGATGTGAATTTAACTGATTTATTAGATGACGATTTCATTCTATTATTCATCGATCCTAAACATTATCGGGTTTGGCTTTGGCATGGTTGGAATACAACAACCCGAATGAAGTTTATTGCTGCGAAAATGGCTCAACCAATTAGAGACAAGCATGGAATAGCATATAAGATTACTGCTGTTGATCAAGATAATGAAACACGCCCTTTTAATGTAATGATTGGTAAGGAAGAAGAAATTGATTATGAAAAGGAACAAACTGGTCCAGCCTATGAAGGGAGTGAGGAGGATTTAGAACTATTACAAAGCCTCTCGAGAGAAAAAATTTTGCTTATTCTTGAGAAAGCAGGGATTCCTGAAGGATATGAAAGGAAAATGGTCATCGTTAAGAATAAAATATTTGGTTATAAAGAATATGAGAAGAATTACAGGGGATCAGTAATCATGGAGCCACAACTATTCCCCTTGAAAGAAGAAGTTGAAGATGGAGCATATTTAGCGGAAGATTATGTACCTCGAATGCTTTTTTCATATAACAATGTTGTTCTCACGGAATTACTTCAAAAAATAGAAGGAAATCAAGAAAAGGAATCTAATACAGACGTTATTGAAAAGACATCATTAAAAGAAAACAATGCATGACAGTATCATGTCTAACAGAAGAAGATATGTTAAAAAAAAGAAGTTTAAAACGTCACATAAAGCTATTTTAATACTTCTTATATTCATAATTAGTGCTTTAGCAAGCATTTTTCTTTTTCTTGCTTCGGCTCCTTGGTTACATTAGATAATCAAACATTTAATCAAAATGATTTTATTTAGTCTAAACTTAATTAAAGATCATTAGTATGAAGCTTAAAAAAATAGATTACGTCTTTATTGTGTTAATTTTTATTATTACATTGGTTTCAATCGATCTCTTGATTAATAAATCACATAGAGTTATAATTGAAGATATATCGAAGTTTCCACCATTTCAAAATTTAATTTCGGGTCTATTAATCACTTTTTTTGTAACTTTAATCGGAAATTTATTGCCATTCCCCACACCATACACCTTTGTAGTATGTTATAGTACTTTGCCTTTTTTAAGCCTAAACCTTTTCGTACCTCTATTAGTTGGTTTTATAGCAAGCTTGGGTTGTTTAATAGGTGAAATGGGAGGTTATCTTACTGGAAGAGCTGCTTCTACAATGATTTCGGAAAAAGGCTTAGTTAAACTTTCTCGTTACCAAAAGATCCTTATAGATCATCCTAAATTTGCGCCCTTTATGGTATTTATCGCGGCCCTTACTCCTATAAATGATGATATGATTACAGTTCCGCTAGGAATTTTAAAATATTCGTTCAAGAAAACTGTTTTTTGGTGTTGGCTTGGTAAATTAGGTTTAATGTTAATTTTTGCATATAACACAATCAATATCTGTAGTTTATTGGGGGGAGGAAATTGGATATTGAGTATCCTAACAATATATGCTATTACTATTTTTGTATATCTAATGATAAAAATTGATTTAATTGAATTATATAATAAAATTTTTAAGAAAAAGAGATAGATTAATCTTTATTCTTAATCTCTATACCATCCGGTAAAGTTATGCTATCAGTCATTAATCCTTCAGCTTTCTTATAATCATCAAAAGTTCTACCTTTAACCATGTTCATGTAATCTTTTAGCCTTTGATCAATTTCTGGATCTAATTTGATGATTGGGGGTGAATTAAGAATTTCCTCTACTTTTTCTCGTGCCCTCGTGATGATATTTTTAGCTCCTTTTTTATACCAAGTAGATCTTCTTGCCCTATCTGCTAATTTTGGCATGTATAATTCAGATTTCATGTGATTCCGAGTATGAGCTTCTGCTAAATAATTCACACCTTTTGTTTCGCTCGTAGATACTTTTTTAATCACATCTAATCCAATGGTATCTTCGTTGACAATTATCCCTTCCATCATTCTCTTAATCATTCCAATTAAATCATCATCTATCACGAGTAATTCTAATGACTCTACTAAAGTGGCTTCATAGGTACCCGCACAAGTGATATAATTAATCCCTGCTTGAGCAGCTAACATTAACGTTTGTAATCTTTCATAGCCATTTTGCAGGTCTAGCAATTTAGAATCGGTACCTGCCCCCGGTCCACGAGAGGGAATATTGTAATATCTAGCTAATTGTGCAATACCAGCAGTTATTAATCCCATTTCGATGGAACCCATAGCAGAATTACCAGTTCTCATATCTGTGATATGTGAAACAGTTCCAAAAAAGATAGGAGCACCTGGATTGAAAATTTGAGACACAACAACACTACCTATTATTTCAGCATTTGTTTGTGTCAATAAACCAGCTAAGGTTACTGGAGCTGAGGCACCTGCCAGAGCTTCAGGTGCGATGATGGTTGGTTGCTTGTATTTTGCAAATACCGAAAAACCATTAGTCATTATCTGAGGCAAATGAAGCGGTGAAGTAGGATTCATAAAACCAATTAATCTCGGTCTTTTTATGAGTTCTTCATCCCCACCCACTATGATAGATGCCATATTCATCATATCTTGGGAAGCTAACCTTCCCAAACAGCCAAGACCATAAGGCTTTTTAGTATTTTTTACCCATTGATAAATACATTCCGAATGAATAGTTATATATGAAATATCATTCGGCCAGACATCAATATGGGAACAAACTAAATTTTCTAATCGATCAACGATGCGTATTTGTTGGATAGTATCATCAAGAACAGTCTTTCTTACTCCTTTTTTACTATTCTTATCATAAATCTTCACAGGAGTTCCAATTGTAGCGAATTGACTGGTTTCAGTATTCACCTCAAAAGAGAATGATCCATCTGGACCATATAGCTTAAAATTACTTGGTACAGTTTTAAGCTTTTCCTTAATTAAAGATTCCGAAAATTTTACGAAATCAGTATTGTCATCAATTATTGCCCCGTTATCTTTCAGAAGTTGTTTAACTTCATTAGAATCTATTTTGATCCCTACTTCGGTAAGGAGGGATATGGTGGCTGAATGGATTGCTTCAACTTCATCTTTCGAAAAGACTGCTAATTTTTCTAATTTCAATTAAACATCACTCCCTACTTATCAGCAAGAATTTTTTTTATTTTATCTACTGCTTCAATAGCATCATCAGCATGGGCATCTGCTCCGATTTGATCGGCCCAATCCTCAGAAGTAGGAGCACCTCCGACAATGACTTTATATTTATCTCGTAAACCTCGCTTTTTCAGCTCTTCTATTACTTCTTTCTGAAAATCCATAGACATCGTTAAAAGCGATGATAAGCCAATGACATCAGCACCTACTTCCTCTGCCTTAGATATGAATTGATCAGCGGTTACTTCTACTCCTAAGTTATATACCTCAAATCCGTTTGAAAACAAGAATGATCCTACAAGATCCTTACCAATGCTATGCACATCACTTTCCACCGTCCCTATTACAACTTTGCCTTGTGATTCTTTCTTTTCTCCAGCTGCTCGAATAGCAGGGTCTAAAACATTGTCAATAGCACCTTTCACCGTTTCAGCGGATCCAATAAGTTCGGGGAGAAATATTTCCTCTTCTTCAAATTGATCACCAATAAATTTCATAATTTCTCCTATGATTTTAAGAAGCTCTGATGCTGTCGCTTCTTTATTAGTCAAAATTGTCTTACAATACTCAATCAATCCTTCTGTGTCCCATTCTGAAACCAGATCTTTGATTTTTTCCTTAATATTCAATTTTTTTCCCGCTCAAATATAATAGATTTTTTGATTTAAGATAAGTTCTTTTCAAAAAAAACTTTTTGAAAAACCTTATTTTATTATCATAAATTATTAAGCTCAAAATCTTTATTCCTAGATTGAATTCTCATGAAGATGAATAAAATTGAAGTATTAGAAAAAGATGAGATAGAATTAATTCATAATAAAACTTTAGAATTATTAGAAAAGCTTGGAGTGAAAGTGGAATCGGAAGAAGCACGTAAACTACTTAAGAATAGTGGAGCTATTGTCAATGAAAGAACTCAAAATGTGAAATTTCCAGCGGATTTAGTATTAGAGCAGTTAAAAAAGGTTCCAGATCATTTCACACTATGGGGCACTGATAAATCCTTTAATTTTGAAGTGAATACTAAAACGGTGAATTTTGCGACAGTCGGGACACCAGTAAAAATTTATGATCCAACAAAGAAGAAAGGAATAAGAAAGACAAAATTAGCAGATACTATCAACCAGATTAGAATTGTAGATTCATCAAAAAACATAATGTGTTCCCACGTGGATGTTTGGCCTAATGATGTTCCCTATTTAGAGTTACATTATCATGCTATTAAAGCTTGGGCTACTCATAGTAAAAAGCCTTATGGTTTAGGTTGTTTAGGTCGCGTTGCAAGCCAAGATATGATGGATCTTACTTCAACCATCGTTGGAGGTCATGAAGAACTGGTGAGATTTCCGCGTTTAATTGGATTTTTCAATCCAGTAAGCCCTCTAATTTTAAACAAACTCCAGCTCAATGGATTATTTATCTTTGCGAAAAATAAGCAACCGACCATCATCGCTCCTGCGGCAAGTGCAGGTTCGACCGCTCCAGTCACGCTAGCAGGATTATTGATTCAATCTAATATGGAAACTTTGTCTTCAATAACTTTAACTCAATTAATAAATCCTGGATGTCCCGTGTTCTATTCTACCATGAATGCTCCAATGGATCCCCCTACTGGGAATGTAGCTTGGGGTTCAATCGAGACAGGGTTAATAACCATTGGAGCCGCACAAATGGGACGTTTTTATAATATTCCCTCAAGAGGACCAGGATTAGTTACTGAATCAAAATGTTTTGATATTCAAAATGGATTTGAGAGGCTAATGACTCTTTTTTGCTCTGCTAATGCAGGCATTAATTACATAACTTGTGCCGGCACCTATGAGTCTTCACTTGCTGAAGCGTTGGAATTATTGGTCATAGATGATGAGTTAATTGATATAGTGAAAAGAGGTTTTAATGGCATACGAGTCGATGACGAAAGTATCGCGGTTGATCAGATCTCCCGAGTTGCTACTGAAGGAAAGAATTATCTCATGTTAAAACATACGGTAAAAAATACCCGAAAAGAGTTATTCGTACCAAAATTGGTAGATCGTGATAGAAGAGGAATCTGGCAAAGAAATGGGGCAAAAGACATCATCACGAGGGCACGAGAAAAAGTGGATGAAATTCTTAAAACGCAAAAGGGTCTTGGAATTTCGCAAGAAATAGAAGGAAAATTACAAGAGATTTATAAAAAGATTTCCTCTCGCACCTATGATGATTTTAGAAAGGCAGAAGGAATGGATGATGATTCTCAACCAAAAGAATTACCTCAATTGGAGGATTAAACCGTGGCTGAAGAAAAGAGAAAAAAAACAGCAGATCAAGTAAATAAAGAATTAAGGGATAGATGGGATAAATTACACTTTGATACTCAACAAGGAAGAGCTGGAGAAGATCCTTATCCCACAGCTACAGGAAGTTTAAGAATTCCTTTGTATGCGACTAAATCATATGCATACTCCACATTAGATGAGTTATTAAAAAACCACTATAATTATTCTAGAACTGAAAACCCAACTTTATATGCTCTTGATCAAAAATTAGCTACCCTTCATGGAGGAGAAGCGGCGCTGTCAGTTGCATCTGGAATGTCAGCGGTCCATTTAGCGCTTTCAAGTATTATCCAAACTCGCGTTGAAAGAAAAAGGGAGAAAAAGATTAGAGAGTTACTTCCGCAAAATGATCCAGAAAAGATTCCAAATGTTCTGATTCATAACAATCAATATACTGGAGTTTATCGGTTACTTACCAAAATATATCCTCAAACTGGAGTTATGGCTAAAATTATCGATATGAGAAATTTGGATGAGGTCAAAAATGCAATAGATATTAATACAAGAGGAATGTTTATTGAAACACCCTCAAATCCAAACTTAGATGTATTAGATATAAAATCATGTACTGATATAATTCATGAAGCGGGAGGAAAATGTATTGTAGATAACACATTCGCATCACCCGCTTTACAAAAACCATTAAATTTAGGAGTGGATTTGGTTGTAGAAAGCTTGACGAAATTTATTAATGGTCATGGAGATACTCTAGGAGGAGCCATTATCGGGCCTAAAAATGAATTACAAAACATACGTTATTTTTGGTTAGAAACGTTTGGTCCTGTAATGCATCCCTTTAGTGCATGGTTGATTTTAAGGGGTTGCCGTACACTTAGCATGAGGATGGAACGCCATTGTTCAAATGCCAAAAAGATTGCGCAATTCTTAGAAAAGCATCCTAAAATAGAGAAAGTAATTTATCCCGGATTAAAATCACATCCAAATCATGAAATCGCAAAAAAACAGATGAAAGATTTCGGGGGAATGATCGGATTCGAACTGAAAACCGTTGAAGCATGCTATAAATTCATAAACTCTTTAAAATTGATTAAAGTAGGAGTTTCATTGGGAGACACGACTTCTTTAATAGAATATACTTCCGTTATGACGGGGATTGATTTGGCTTCTTGGGAAAAGAGGAGGATGAGAATGTCAGACACGCATTTTCGTTTTTCTGTCGGTTTAGAGGATCCAGAGGACTTAATTAACGATTTAGCACACGCATTAGAAAAAATATAAATATAAAAAAAATTGATTTAAGTTGTTTTTACTTTATCCATTTTTTCTTGATGGAGTTCACTGAGTTTAATCTTCATCCCTATGACTTTTTTCTTAGTGAATGGGAAGAAATATAGACAGATTAACGAAATTCCCAAAGCCATACCGGGAACTATTACAAAAAGGAAACGTAACCCAAAATCTACATCAACATTCGGATTTGGAATATATTCTTCCCAGCCTGTTTGAATGAAGACTAAACTCACTACAGATATAGAAAGAACCATGGATAATCGCATGAAGAAGTTGGCGATACCAAAAAAGATGCCCTCTCGTCGAACTCCCGTTTTTAACTCGTCATCATCTATCACATCTGCAACAATGTACCATATAAAGTAAAGCATCCCTCCGAAACCGATTCCCATAAAAATTACGATGATAATTCCTTCCATGTAAGAAGAAATGAATAACATTGGTATCGAAGCAATAAAATATAAAATTATGGAAATACCATATCCGATCCTACTACCAAGCTTGACATCTAAACCTTTCCATACATACATGAAGGCTATGCCCACAATGTATAGAAGTCCCATTAAAATGGAGGTTTCAAACGCAGTTGTAGTTCCTAATATTCTCCTTGAAAATAAAGGTACGATTGTAGCTAATAATAGAAGAATGAACTCATACAAAAAGAACATAATAATATAAAGAACAAAACCTAAGTTTTTAAACGCATATTTTATTCCTTGGAACAGTGAGAAATGTTGCTGGTAGTCAAGCGTGAATTCCTCTCGTTCTTTAGCTCCCCATTTTAAGAAAATTATCAGTGAAACCCCAACTATAATTGAAGTTACAATACCGTTCATTAAATACCCGTCTCGAGTGCTAGTATCTCCGATAAAAATTCCGGGTATGATTGCCGCTAAGATCAATCCAACAGCGGCGAAAATCTGTCGTATTGTATTCACTTGCGTTCGCTCTTCAACAGAAGTGTAAAGTTCTGGGAAAAGAGAGTCCGTAGGAAGCGCAATGAGAGTATAAGCGGTATCATAAAGTAATAACATCATTAAAAGGTAAAAGAATTGGGACATTTGACCTGCTAAAGGAGGAAGCCAAATTAAGATTTCTAAAGCCAATACAGGAAGGAAACCAATCATAATGTATATTCGGCGACGACCATATCTGCTATGAGTCCTATCTGAGAGATACCCAATGAGAGGATCATTAAAGGCGTTCCAGATTGTCCAGATAATGTATGCGGTCCATATTAGATTCATTGCTAATCCCACAGCGGAAAAGTAGAATGTAAATACCCAGAGATTAAACGCAGAGTTGATGAACCATTCAACACCATTTCCAAGCGAGAAGCTTACTTTCTGACCTAAACTAAATCTTTGACTCATGATCATTCATGTAAAAAATATTTATAAAAGGAGATTAGGATGAACAAAATTTAACCTTAATGATTTTATGAGATTGCTAGAAAAACAAGTAATATTCAGACGGTATCAAAGATTAGAATATTTATCTATAATGTACTCCTGTAATGAAAATGCGTATTTTTGTAAATTTAAAATCAAGATTTTCTGCTGAATCTCCCTTAGATAACTGACATCAAGCTTTTTGAATTGTTTTTCTAGTTTACCAATAGTATTGAAAATTGAAACGATTACTTGCCAATCAGAAGCCCATTCATCATCTTGTATAGAAATTTGCTTCAAAATTTTAAGTCCTCCTTAATGTTATTTAAAAGCGTTTTATACTAAGAAAGACATAACTGATTACATTAAAAAATGTTTACATGATTAAAATTTAGTGATTTTTAACTTCTTACTTATCTAATTTAATAACACTGATTTCTGAGAGATTTTGGGTTATTCTAAAGTGCTTTTTAAAAATATTGTTTGAATTATGGTTCACAAATATTCCTAATAATAAATCTATAAGAATGAAAGGCGTGGCTTTGGAAACATTATTTAGAAAATATTGAGTAAATTTTGCTTTTTTGAAGCTTTTTTCATCAACAGATCTGATTTTTAATAAAAATTTTCCGATTGTTTGACCTTGGTTAAAATATTCAAATAAGAAAAAGTAAAAAAAGCCAATAATAAAGAGGTATACATTCGTATAGATATAAAAATATCCAAAATTAATGTACAGCGAAAGTGGAATAACGATTAAAATGATTATCATCATATCAATGAACCAAGAAAAAGATCTTTGAGTAAAATCGGCAAGTATTAATCTTTTATTAACATCTTTAACCCGTAAAGATAGATCATATCCACAATGAATGCAAATTCGTGAATCAGATTCTAAATTCTTACCACATTTCGGACAAAAATTAATGTTCATTGGGAAGAATGAGTTGTTTCTGAAATTTATAATTTTTATAAATAAAGTTGAAAATATTGTTCAATTATATTTTTTGTATCTAAAAAATCCGAAACATCAATGATACGGTTGAGATCTTGAATATCCATTAATTCAAGCCGATACCGTTCTTTAAAAGCATTCAAAAAATTATCCATTAAATTCTCGATTATAGAATTTTTTCGACTCGTATTAATGACGAGGGCAAACCCAAGCTCGACGTCATATTTTACAACTACATCCGATCTTTGAGTTTGAATAACATCTATTTTATCCGTTTTATCTAAAAATTCACTTAAAATGTGATTTATTCCAATTAAAACGCTTCCCCAAATAGTTGAATCAATATTCCTAGCTTTCTTTTTATCCATTTTATAAGAATATAACAGAATTCCTGATTTATGGAAAATGTTTATCCCAAATATTTGGTTTGGTAAAATAAAAAACATTTCGGGATTCCTAATAAGCATAAAATCTACAGCAAAACTAGCAATCCAATATAAAATAATAAATAATTCTCTAAAAATTGAATTTCCTATAAAAACGTATAAGAGATATATCATAATTGGGATGATCGAAATTAGAGTGTTTAGAAAAAGTGGATAACTTTCATCAATTTTACTAGAGGAAAATGCAATTGATAATGATCTATAAAGTAAGTAAACACTGATAGATAATAATAAAAGAACCACTAATACTAGCGTAAAAGGGCTATATTCATAGTTTATCAATGAAATGTCAGAGATTATAAATTCAAGAGGAATAGAGCTTTTAGTATTAAAAAGGATTGAACTACCTCTGAATAGATCCCCTATTAATAATCCAAAAAGCATCGTAAAATAAATATTGGGGAGAACATGAAGTTTCCCATAATCTTTGAAAAAAGAATATATAAAGGTACTTATGATTAAAACAGTGATATAAGCAATTAGAGAGTGTTTCCAAAGGAGTATGTTAATTTCATATGAATAATAGAAGAAAACAGAAAAAACATAAAATGAAGAAAAAATTATTCCTCCAGTCAGTACCGAAATAGCATTGAGAAAGGCGATTATATTAGTTCCATATTCATTTCTATTTTTAAGTATGTGAATTACCGTATAAAGTGAACAGAAAAGTATAAAAAGATATCCTATAAGAAATGAAAGAGAAGATACATTTATCATGTTGAATTTTAATTTTTTTTGAGCTGATTTCGTTCTATATCTTATTGTATAATGAAGATATGTTCCTAAATATTTATTTATGATTATACTTGTAAGAACTTTTTCCTCCCATAACTACAAATAAGATCCAAATTCGTCCTTTAGAAGATCAATCGTTTGATTAAATTTAGAAACATCGATTAAACCATTTAAATTCTCTAATGTATCTCTATGTTTCTCTGAAAACTTTTGGTTAAACTTATCGAGAGATTGCTCCAATAAAGCGCTTCT
>Ga0315542_1000725_pt1 | contig 20892 bp, 15 predicted proteins | sample SalMarSW160120MG_FD_202541 | JGI IMG/M metagenome (GOLD analysis project Ga0315542, IMG submission 202541) | Salt marsh sediment microbial communities from the Plum Island Ecosystem LTER, Massachusetts, United States - Salt Marsh Sediment SW1601-20 ... | reverse complement strand
GTCTCAGCTCCGCCACGGCATGGCTGAGGGTGCTGTCGGCGACGTGCTCGACACGCCAGACGGAGTCCAGGATCTCCTCCTTGGAGAGCACCTCGCCAGGACGCCTGGCGAGGCAGAGCAGCACGTCAATCACCTTGGGCTCGAGGTGGACCGAGGAGTCGTCCCGGTCGAGACGGCTCAGGGAGGAAAACACCATCCACCCGCCGATCCGCAGCGCGGCCGGCGCCTCTGGAGCTTCCGGGCGGGTCACGGCACGAGTGTACCTGCTCCGCCCGGCGGCGGAGGCGAGAGGAACGCTGCTCGAGCCCAGTGTGCCGGCCGAATTTCAGAACCGACTTTCGAAGAGGGAGCACACGATGACACGAAAGATCCTCACGACCGTTTCATGGGCGCTGATGCTGCTGTCGCCCCTCATGGTGGAGGCGACAGAAGCTGCCCCCCGGTGGCGGGGTGAGCTCGCGTCCTTCGTCGCTCGGGCGGCTGATGCGTTGCAGGTTCCGGGCGCGGTGGTCGTCGTGGCGACACAGGAGAGCGACCCGGTGATCCTCACCCATGGGGTGCGTTGCGTCGGGGAGGCGGATCCGGTGACGGCGCAGACGTCGTTCTCGCTGGGCTCGCTGACCAAGGCGTTCACCGCGACGACCGCGGCCGTGCTCGTGGGCGAGGGGAGGCTGCAATGGGACACCAGGGTCCAAGCCCTGGTCCCCGAGCTCGAGCTCGCCGACCCGGTGGCAACCGAGCGGGTGACCCTGCGCGACCTGCTCGCCCACCGCAGCGGCCTCGGGGCCCACGACATCGTCTGGATCAACGTGGACGCCGGGCCGGGCTGGATCCTGCCCCGTCTGGCCGCCCTGGACTCCGCCGCGGAGTTCCGGGAGCGATTCGTCTACAGCAGCCTCGGGTACATCCTGGCCGGCGAGGCCATCGGGCGAGCGGCGGGCTCGACGTGGCGCGAGGCGGTGGCGCAACGGTTGCTCGAGCCGCTGGGCATGACCTCCACCGCGGTGGGACCACCTCCGGCAAGGGCGCAGGCCTGCTGCGGTCACGTCAGGGAAGCTGACGAGGTGCGCGTTCTGGACCCGGTGGCGATCGGGGTCGGCGCGCCTGGGATGGGCCTCCACTCCACCGCCGTCGACGTGGCGCGGTGGCTCGAGGTGCTGCTGGGGCGTGGCACGGTGGACGGGACGCTGATCGTCGACGAGAAAGCCCTGGCGGAGACCTGGACCCCCCAGGCCGCCATCCGGAGCCCGAGGGGCGAGGTGCGGGCCTACGGCCTCGGATGGCACGTGTCAACGTGGCGGGGCCGCCGGCAGCTCTTCCACGGGGGCGGGGGCATCGGCTTCACGAGCGTGGCGCGCGTCTTCCCGGAGGAGGGCGTCGCGATCGCGGTGCTCGCCAACAGCGCCGTGACAGCGCTCCCGGACATCGTGGGTGAGCGGGCGGCTGAGCTGATCCTCGAGGAGCCCGGCCGCAGGGACCTCCTGGCGACGGCCGAGGCCATGACTGCGAGGATCGAGGCCATCCGAGCCGCCGCCGCGGAGGCTCTCCGCAATACGAAGGATCCCGACGCACAGCCGACCCTCGAGACCGCGGCGTATGCGGGCTGCTACGAGAACGTCCCCTTCGGAGGGCTCGACGTCCGGGTGACCTCTGAGGGACTCGGGGCACGGTTCCACGGCTTGGAGCTTGCCATGGAGCACCTCCACGACGACGTCTTCCTGCTGGCGAGCCCCTACACGGGGGACCTGACCGCCACGTTCACGGTCCGCGAGGGATCGGCGGTGTCGGTGTCCCTGCCCCTCGGCTCTCCCCAAGGGCAGCGCGTGTTCACCCGCCGAACGGAGCCGGATCTCGGACCTCCGGCAGGGGCAGAAAGGTAAACACTCCGACCATCCCGTGTCGGAAGCTGCTCCCAAGGCTCGACGTTCGAAATAGGGAGAGACGGGAGAAGACTCGGCACTCAGCACCTGGGTGGCGGGACCACGAGCAGGGGGTGTCTCATGACGGGGACGATCGAGGCTGCAGAGCTGCTTCGCATCCTGGAGGGGCAGCACGGCGGCGAGCACGAGGCGCGGGACGGGGATGTGGTGGTCGTGGACGTCAGGCCCACCGCCGCCTACCACGGGTGGCGACTGCGGGACGAGGCGCGCGGCGGCCACGTGCCCGGAGCCGTGCCGTTCCCGCGGAGCTGGTTCGCGACCCTTCCGGAGGCGGCGCTCGAGAAGATGCTGGACGCTCGGCGCGTGACGCCGCAGCGATCCATCGTCCTGGTCGGGCACGACGCGGGGTTGTCGGGAGACGGCGACGTCCACATGGCGACGGCGCGACTGGGAGAGCTCGGCTGTCGGAAGGTGAAGGTCCTTGCCGGTGGGGCTCAGGCGTGGGCGGCCGCCGAGGATGCGCCCCTGGAGCGCCTGCCGCGTTACCGCCAGCTCGTCCACCCCGAATGGCTGAGCAGTCTGCTGCGCACGGGCCAGGCTCCCGAGCTCGACGGCGGCCCCTGGAGGCTGCTGCACGTGAGCTTCGACAACCGCCACGACTACGACCGAGGCCACATCCCCGGGGCCGTGCACCTGGACACCATCGCCGTCGAGGAGCCCGAGCACTGGAACCGCCGCTCACCCGACGGGCTGCGCGAAGCGCTGCTCGAGCGCGGCATCACCGCGGACACGACCGTCGTCCTCTACGGGCGTTGCGGGCGTCCCGACATGAGCCAGGCGCAGCCGGGGCGGGAGGCGGGCCAGATCGCCGCCATGCGCGCCGCCGTCCTTCTCATGTACGCCGGCGTGCGCGACGTGCGCGTGCTGGACGGAGGGCTCGGCGCCTGGCTGGCCGCGGGCGGACCGGTGGAGGAGGCGGAGACCGTGCCTGTACCGGCGACGTCGTTCGGGGCGACGATCCCGGGGCGACCCGACTACGTGATCGACCTCGAGGAGGTGCGGGAGTACCTGGAGGACCCGGGATCGGTGGTGGTCAGCATGCGGAGCTGGGCCGAGTTCATCGGCGAGGTCAGCGGCTACCACTACATCGGGCCGCGGGGACGGATCCCGGGCTCGGTCTTCGGCAACTGCGGCAGCGACGCCTACCACATGGAGACCTACCGCAACCACGACAACACCATGCGCGATCCCCGGGAGATCGAGGCCCTCTGGCGCGCCGCCGGGATCACCGCCGACAAGCGCGTCGCCTTCTACTGCGGCACCGGCTGGCGCGCGAGCGAGGCCTTCTTCCACGCCTACCTGCTCGGCTGGGACAACATCGCTGTCTACGACGGAGGCTGGTACGAGTGGAGCATCGACGCCGGCAACCCGGTCGAGACCGGCGTGCCGGAGGGCTGGACCGAGCCGACGAACCCCTCGGCGACGTCCGCCGGTCCATTCCGGGGATCCCGTGCACGCGTCGACTGAGTGCATGAGCGAGCTCGATTGGTGGCAGGAGATAACGACCTCAAGAACGCCTGACCTGGATCGTCGCCGAGCCAGTCAAAGAGGAATGGTCACCTTCCTGTATCGTAGCGACTGTTGGCTCGCAGGACTCCTGATCCGGATGGTCCATTCGCGGTAGAAGCGCACGGTCCTCGTTACGCGGCCGAGCAGCCTCCGCGTACCCATGGGCCCACCCACACCGTGACCGTCTCGTTCTCGTCTTCGAACACACTATCGCCCAGCGAGAACCCCATGTGAACGTCGCGCAAACCGCGTTCAAGATCTTCCGCCTTCAAAGCATCTTCCCTTTCACGCGCAGGGCCGCCACAACATTGTCAACGTGACGCCCGTGGCACCAATCTTGAGTTGACGCCTCAACGAGGGCGCCATACAACTAAGGCAGGGCCCCAATTGGAGTCATGCAGATGAAGCGTTGCCCGGCGTCTGGGCAAGAAGGGGACTTCTTGCACCCGACTGGAGGTCGCCATGCGAGTGAGCTTTCTGGTCGTGCCGGTGGTCGCCACGTTGTGTGCGGCGCCCGCACTCGCGCAGCTCGAACACCCGATGGTCAAGCCCATTCGAGGATTCGTGCTCGACAAAGATGAATCTTCGGTGAAGACGTATGGGAGGTACGAGTTTGCCGAGGTCGACGCCAGCGGTGAGACGCACGACCTGGTCAAGAAAGGGAAGCTGTGGCACCTGGAATACCTGAAGCCCGGGCCGGACGGCCAGCCCGATGAGAGCTTCTCCGAGGTCGAGATCGTCGACAACTACGTCGCGGCTACCAGGGAAATCGGAGGACAGATCCTGGTTCCCGCGACCGAGGATGAGCTGCAATTCTCGGTACCCCGCTCAGACGGCGGAATCACCTATGCGTTCCTCTTGGCGTCGGACGGGGAGTACACCCTGGACATCGTCGACGAGAAGCCCCTCGAGAGGCGTCTGGAGTTCGTACGGACGACCGCCGACGAGATGCGTCGAGGTCTCGAGCAACAGGGCTCGGTCGCAGTCTACGGCATCCTCTTTGCCACCGACAGCGCCGCACTCCAGGTGGGGGCGGCGGCGACCCTTGAAGACGTGGTGAGGGTTCTCCAAGCCAACCCGGAGCTCAAAGTGGAGGTCCAGGGTCACACCGACAATTCCGGCTCGGTAGAGCACAACCTGGAGCTCTCTCGCCACCGAGCCGCGACCGTCACCCAGTATCTGGAGCTCTACGGGATCTCCGCCGACCGGCTCACGACCGAGGGCTACGGCGAGACTCGGCCTGTGGCCGACAATTCCACCGAAGCCGGGCGCGCCAAGAATCGGCGGGTCGAGCTCGTCAAGGTCTCGCCATGAACGTGGCGAGTGGGTGCTGGCGGGCGACGGCGGGTCGTCTCGCTTCACGCCCATATCTCTGTCTCTTTGCCCTGCTTCTCATGGTCTGCTCAGTTCCCGCACTCATGGCCCAAGACCCTTGGTCAGATGAAGATGCGATCTGGATGGGTCAGGTTATCATCGCCGATGGTTCTTCATGCATCTACAGCAAAGACGACAGCACCAAGCAGAAGATCAAGAGATTCTCACGAGACTACCGACTTGCTCGAAGCGTCACGATCACGTTTTGCGGAAAGCTGTACGACTTACAGATCACCGACGTAAGTGGGAAAATATCTGAGTCCATGGAAGAGCAATACCTCGAAAAAGAAGACCATCGAGTCTGCTGTCGTGTCGACGGTGAATGTCTCAAGCATAACCAACTTTATCGAGCTAAACACTTTAGGGAGCTCTACGTCACAAAGAAGCCAGGCAATTCGGAATTTGGACGCCATTCAATCAACGGGAGACTGCACACCAGCTCACGATGCGGTCCCTATGGAAAAAAGGGAGTCAAAAATCCAACAGTGCAGGTCTTTCCGGTCTTCGATACCAGCGGAAACGCTGGAGACGAACAGTACAGACTGTACGCCAGTGCCTTTGTACTCGAGGACTATGAGGACATGCAAGAGTCCGAAAGCGAGGATGTCTGTACGGGTAAAAGGAAGACGGAAAAGGTCCAGATCACTACTTCTGATTGTGACACGGAGCCAACTGGCACGCGTTCGGACACAGGGGACAACACGAGCATGAACAGTAGGCAGCCACCTCTCGAACATATCCTGGGTGGCTTCGGAGAAGGAGCGATGAATGACCGTCTCTTGTCCGGTAGGAAGATGTCTTCTGAGCTGGCGAAGACCCCAAGCGATACTTCAAGCTACACCTCATTGTCTTGGTATCTATCGACAGCTCCATCAAGCGCCTACGACGCCTGCAGGAAGACTGCGGAGGACATTCTGAAATCCTGTATCGATGCAGCGTTTCATATGTACGATTTTGAAATGGACCGGGAGAAGGTAGAAGCAGAAGGAGCGGCCTGTGCGGAGGGTTACCTGGTCAAGTGTTTTGAAGATGCCGGCTCGATAGCGGACCCGAAAGAACGAGGCAACAGAATGTCCGGGTGTGTGAGAGAACACTGCAACACCGAGCTTTTCCCCGATGATCAACCGGAGTCTTCGCTCTCCGAACAAGGCTTGAACAGTGAAATCGGCAAATGCACGGAGCAATACTTGGATCGAGTCGCTGGCTGCTCAAGAGACTACGGATGCCAATAGCCGGGGTCGGAGACGGACCGGCACCGACCTCCCACAAGCTCGACGAGGACGGAGTGGCGGACCAGACAGGTGGGTATGGCCAAGGCCTCGTTCAGCCCGCCGGCGCCGCCTCCGTCACGTCGCCCACCGGAGCTGGGGATGACCCCCGCCAGACGTGCCGCGCCCAAGAGGCGACGCCCTCGACGCCGAGCATGACGTAGGGCAGGACGAGGAGCGTCAGCACCACCGACGACAGCAGCCCGCCCATGACCGTGCGCGCCATGGGGAAGTAGAGGAGGCCGTCCACGTTGGCCCCGCCGATCGAGAGCGGCAGCAGACCGACGATGGTGGTGGCCGCGGTCATCAGGATCGGCCGCAGGCGCTCGCGGCCGGCCTCGAGGATGGCCTGGTCGCGGTCGAGCCCGGAGCGGCGCAGCAGGTTGATGTGGTCGACGAGGACGATGCCGTTGTTGACCACCACCCCCATGAGGATGAGCAGCCCGATCTGGGCCATCAGGTTGAAGGGCGTGCCGGTCAGCGCGAGGACCCAGGCAACGCCGGGCAGGGCGAAGGGGATGGAGAACAGGATCGCGAACGGCTGTGCCAGGGACTCGAACAGGGACGCCATGACCAGGTAGACCAGGACCAGGGCGAGCATGAAGTTGACCCCCATCTCCTGGTCCTGGCTCTGCTGCTCCAGGATCCGGTCGTTCCAGCTCCAGCTGGTCCCCGCCGGGAGGTCGAAGGCGTTCATCAAGGCCGCGATCTCCGTCTTGGCCCCTTTCCAGTCGTCACCCTCGTAGGTGCCGCGCACCGCGACCTGGACCTTGCGGTCCTCGCGCCGGATCTCCTGGGGTCGCTCGACGACCTGGAAGCTCGCCAGGTCGCCCAGCAGGACGGGCCGGCCGGAGCGCGTCGAGATGGGGATCTGCTTGAGGTCGGCGAGGCTCTCGCGATCCTCGAGCCGCAGCGCGATCCAGGTGTCGATCTCCTTGCCTGACGAGGAGAACCGGTTCAGGCGCAGGCCGCCGAGGGAGAACGAGACCAGCCGTGTGACGTCGTCGGCGGTGAGTCCGAGGCCGGCCGCCTTGTCGCGGTCGAGGCGGAGCTGAACCTCCCGCCGACCGCCCTTGCGCGGTGGCGCGACGTCCTCGACGCCATCGACGGTGGCCAGGCGCCGGGCCGCCTCGTCCGCGAGGTCGTAGAGCACGCCCGAGTCCTGGCCGAAGAGCTTGACCGAAAAGTAGGTCGTCGAGCCGCCCCCCTCGGCCTCCTCCTGGAAGAACACCCGCACCCCGGGGATCGTGGGCAGGCCGTCCCGGATCTTGGTGCGCAGCTCCTTCGCGGCCTCGTCGCCGAGGTCCTCGCGGTCCAGCGTGATCGTGGTACCGGCCTCGTTCTCGGTGTAGTAGCTGTACACCGACTCGACACCGAAGTCTTGCGAGTGCGCGAACAGGAACGCCTCGATCTGGTCCACCGCCCGCTCGGCGTCGCTCTTGTAGGCGAAGTCGGCGAACTCGTAGGCCAGGTACATGCGCTTGTTCACCACCGCCGAGAACATGGCCGTCTTGACCAGGCCGAGGGCGAACGGCGCGAGGCCGACCGCCAGGCCGAGCACCAGCAGCCCGAAGGTCTTGGCCCGGTGGCCGAGCGTCCAGCCCAGGACCCGGACGTAGCGCTCCTCGAGCCACTCCACCGGCCGCACCCGGCGCGGCTCGCGGCTGCGCAGCAGGTGCGCCGACATGAGGGGGATCAGGGTCAGGGACGAGAACAGTGAGCACGCCAGCGCGATGGAGATGACGAGACCGACCTCCTTGAGCCAGGTGGTGAGGGCGGTCCCGGAGCCCACCACCAGGGGCAGGAAGACGATCAGGGTGGTGGCGGTGGACGCCGTGACCGCCATCAGCACCTGGCTGGCGCCCTCGAGCGCCGCGGCGCGTCGTTCCACGCCGGCCCGCAGGCGGCGATCGATGGCTTCCAGCACCACCACCGCGTTGTCCACCAGCATGCCCACGGCGAGCATCAGGCCCATCATGGAGAGGATGTTCAGCGAGCCGCCCAGGAAGTAGAACACGCCGCAGGCGGCGAGGATCGAGAACGGGATGGAGAGCGACACGATCAGGGTGGCGTCGAGCCGGCGCAGGAAGAAGTAGAGGCACAGCGTGGCCAGCAGGGCGCCGATGGCGCCGGCGGACTTGAGCCCGTTGAGGCCGTCCAGGATCTCCTGGCCCTGGTCCTGCCACACGAAGACCTCGATCCCGGCCAGCAGCGGGTCGCGGTCGATCTCCTCGTGGAGCACCCTGTTCACGGCCTGGACCACCTCGACCGTGTTGGCGGTGGACTCCTTGTAGACGTCGAAGGCGATGGCGGGCTTGCCGGCGAGGTGGCGGCCGTACTCGATGATCGGTTCCTCGTAACGGATCCGCGCGATGTCGCCGAGGCGCAGGCCGCGCTCGTCGATGGGCAGGTCGGGCAGGTGGTCGAGGGAGTCGAACGCGGCCAGGGAGCGCACCGTGTAGCGCAGGCCGCCCTCGTTGACCTCACCCAGGACGAGGTTCTGGGAGACGCCGTCGAGCAGGCGCACGAGACGGCCGACGTCGACCCCGTGCTCCTTGACCTTGTCCAGCTCGAGGTCGATGAAGAGCTCCGGGGGCTCGATGCCGTTGAGGTCGACCCGGGCGACGCCGGGTACCCGCCGCAGGGGGTTCACGACCCGGGTTTCGAGCAGGTCGTAGTTCTGGGAAAGGTCGACGCCGGTCGCGGCGATGCGCCCCTGGACCACCGGGATGTCGGTGGTGTTGAAGGAGAAGATGACCACGTTGACGACGTCGTCAGGCAAGCTGGCTCGGACCTGGTCGATCTTCTCCGAGACCTTCATGCGGACCACGTCCAGCTCCTGGCCCCAGTCGAACTCGAGGATGATCTGGGCGCCGTCGGCGCGTGAGGTGGTGGTCATCTTCTTGACCCCGGACAGGGTCGCCAGGGCCTCCTCGATGGGCTTCGTGATCTCCTTCTCCACCTGCCGCGGGTGCGAGTTGGGGTAGGTGACCTCGACCCCGATGAAGGGCGCGTCGATCTCGGGCAGCCACGCCAAGGGCAGGCGCATGACGGCGATGGCCCCCACGAGGAGCACGCTGGCGAGCACCATCGCGGTGGTGATGGGCCGCTTGACGGCGAGGCGCGGCAGGCTCACATCATCCTCCTAGCCGGCCGCGACCGGGTCGCCGGCGGGTACCGGGACCTCCTCGGCCCCCTCCTGGGTCGGCAGCACCAGCGCCTCCCGGTCGAAGAGCGAGTACACCACCGGGATCACCACCAGGGTGAGCAGGGTCGCGACGGAGAGCCCGCCGATGACCGTGATCGCGAGCGGGGCGCGCAGCTCCGCGCCCTCGCCCAGGCCGATGGCCATGGGGAGCAGTCCGAAGATGGTGGTCGCCGAGGTCATCAGGATCGGCCGCAGCCGCGTGCGTCCGGCCTCGATCAGCGCCTCGGCCTTGGGGAGGCCGGCGCGGCGCCGCTGGTTGACGGCGTCGATGAGGACGATGGCGTTGTTGACCACGATCCCGGCCAGCATCACGGCGCCGATGATGGCCACGACGTTGAGGCTGGTGCCGGTGACGGCGAGGGCCAGGATCACCCCCACCGCCCCCAGTGGGAGGGTGAAGATGATGACGAAGGGGTGGAGGAAGCTCTCGAACTGGGACGCCATCACCAGGTAGACCAGGAACACGGCCAGGCCCATGGCCAGCATCAGGGAGCGGTAGGAGCGCTGCATCTCCTCCTCCTGGCCGCTCAGCGCCGTGCTGACCCCCGCCGGGAGCGGCTCCGAGCGCAGCACGGCACGCACGTCGGCCGCGGCTCCCGCCATGTCCCGGCCCTCCAGGTTCGCCCACACCAGGGCGGCGCGGCGCTGGCCGATGCGGCGCACCTCCGTCGGGCCCTCGGTGAGCCGGATGTCGGCGACCGAGGAGAGGAAGATCGGGCGGCCGCCGCCGTGGCCGACGATCAGCTGGCCCACGTCGCCCACCGACGCCGCGCCGTGCTCGAGCGCCCGCACCCGGATGTCGATCTCACGGTCGCCCTCGGTGAAGCGGGTCGCGACGTCGCCCTGGATCTTGGTCCGCACGGCCTGCGCCACCCTGGACAGATCGAGGCCGAGGCTGGCCAGGGCCTCGCGCCGGAACCGGACCTGGACCTCGGGGTTGCCGAGCTCCGTGGAGGCCCGGACGTCCACCAGCCCCGGCACGCCGGCCATGCGGCGGGCGATGGCGGCCGCCACCGCGTGCAGCTCCCCGAGGTCCTGGCTGTAGACCTCGACCTCGATGGGCGTGCGGAAGCTGAAGCTCGTGCCCCGCTCCTGCTTCACGGCCGCCTCCGGGACGGTCTCCAGGTGCTCGCGCAGCACGGCCGCCACCGCCGACTCCACGTCGCCACCGGCGCCCGGCGCGAGGCGGACCAGGATCCGGCCGATGTTCTCGCCCTCGGTTCCGGTGGAGGTCAGGGACAGGCCCGCGCCCCCGGCCACGGTTGAGACGCTCTCCACTCCCGACGCCTCCTCCACGGCCGCCGCGGCGTCGCTCACCACCCCGTCGGTGAGCGCCAGGGTCGTGCCCTCCGGCAGCTCGACCCGGAACGAGAGCTCACCCTGGGCCAGGGGCGGGATGAGGTCGAACCCGAGGCGCGGCACCAGAGCGGCCGCCACCGCCACCACCCCGGCGACCACGGCCAGCACCAGGCCGCGGTGGCCCAGCGACCAGCTCAGCAGCCGCGGGTAGCCGGCCGTGACGCGGCCGAGGATGGCGTCGAAGACCCGGGAGACCGGCCAGCAGACCACGGCCAGCAGCCGCCCGAGGGCGGTCAGGACCCGCCGCACCCCGGCGATCACCAACGACGGGCCGGTCGTGAACACGGCCCGCAGCAGGCGTCGCAGGCGCCCCGGGGTCGCGCCGGCGCGGACGTCGGACCGGGGCGGCCCGCCGCCCAGTGCGGTGAGCATCGGGATCAGGGTCAGGGACACCACGAGGGCAGCGAGCAGGGAGAAGGAGACGGTGAGCGCGGTGTCCCGGAAGAGCTGGGCGGCGATGCCCTCGAGGAAGACCACCGGCAGGAAGACCGCGATGGTGGTCAAGGTGGAGGCGATGACGGCCTGGCCCACCTCGGAGGCGCCGACCCGGGCGGCCTCCACCGCCTCGAGGCCGTCCTCACGGCGCCGGACGATGGCCTCCAGCACCACGATGGCGGAGTCGACGAGCATCCCGACGCCGAGGGCGAGCCCGCCCAGGGACATCACGTTGAGGCTGGTGCCGGTGCGGTACATGAGGAAGAAGGTGGCGACGATGGAGATGGGAATCGCGAGGCCGACGACGAGGGTCGCGCGCACGTCCTTGAGGAACAGCAGCAGCACCACGATGGCCACGAGGCCACCGAGGAGAGCGTTGGAGAGCACCTCCCGCACCGAGGCCTGGATGAAGCGCGACTGGTCGGCGCCGGTGACGATCTCCACGCCCTCGGGCAGCTCCTTGCGGGTGCGCTCGAGCCGCGAGGTCACCGACCGCGCCACCTGGACGGTGTTCGCGTCGCCCTCCTTGTAGACCGCGAGCTCCACCGCCTCGCGGCCGTCGTAGCGGCTGATCACCTCGCGCTGCTTGTGGGTCCTGGAGACCGCGGCGACGTCGCCGACGGTGACGCGGCGGCCGCCCTGGGTGAGCACGACGGTGGAACGGATGTCGTCGAGGTTGCGGAACTCGTTGCGCGCCCGCACCAGGTAGCGGGCCTCGGACTCGTACAGGCTGCCGCCGGCCTGGTTGAGGTTCTCGCGCAGCAGGCGGTCGTTGACCTGGTCGATGCCGAGCCCGAGCAGCGCCAGGCGGCCCTCGTCGATGCGGACCTCGATCTCCTCCTCGTAGCCGCCGTGGACCTTGATGGCGGCCACGCCCTCGGTGGGCTCGAGGTCCTTCTTCACCAGCTCCTCGGCCACGTAGCGCAGCTCATAGAGGCTCTGCCCGCCGGTCAGGTAGAGCCGCATCACGGGGTCGTTGGCGGGGTCAAACCGGAGCAGGAGGGGCTTGGTCGCGCCGTCGGGAAGCCGCACGAGGTCCAGCTTCTGGCGCACGTCCAGGGCGGCGAAGTCCATGTTGCGGCCCCACCCGAACTCGAGGGTGACCTGGGACAGGCCGGGACGGGACGCCGAGGTCAGGCGCTGCACCCCGCCGACGATCCCGACCACCTCTTCGATGGGCCTCGTGAGGAGGGTCTCCACCTCGGCGGGGGCCGCCCCCGGGAGCTGGGTCTCCACCGTCAGGCTGGGGTAGCTGAGGTCGGGCATCAGGTTGAGGGGAAGCCGGCCGAAGGCCACCAGCCCGAACAGCACCAGCGCGACGGTGCACATCCAGACGGTGACTCGACGCCGCAGTGAGAACTCGACGATCCGCATGGGGCCTCCGGGGCGGGCCGGGCGCTCGTGGGTGCGATCGCGCCGGTCCGCGGTCGTGGGGGTCGGATGCTCGCCCAGGCTGCCTACAGGACCTTGATCTTGGTGCCCGCCTTGAGGCCGCCCTGACCGGCGATGATCACCTGCTCGCCGGCGCTCACTCCGTCGATCGCTTCGATCAGGTCGCCCTCCTCGAGCCCGAGCTCGACGATCCGCTTGACGGCGGTGCCGTCGTCCGAGGCCACGAACACGTGGGCCGAGCGCAGCTCGCGCACCACCGCCTCGCGCGGCAGGAGCACCGCGGCCGGGTGGCGCTCGCGCTCGATGTCCACGGTCACGAACGCTCCGGGGCGCACGGTCTGGGGCGGGGCAACGGCCTCAACGGTGACCTTGACCGTCCCGGTGGCGGTGTCCACCACCGGGCTGATCTGGCGGATCCGGCCTCGGAACGAGAGGCTGGGGTCGGCGGCGAGGCTGATTCTGACCGCTCGCCCCTCGGCGAGGTGGAGCACGTCGCTCTCGGCCAGGTAGAGCCGCGCGATCAGGGGGTCGAAGCTGGCGACACCGAACAGCACGTCGCCGGGGCGCACGTGCTGACCGACCGTGATCATGCGCTCCGTGACCTGGCCGGCGAAGGGCGCACGGATGACGGTCTTCTGAAGCGCCCACTCCGCCTCCGCCACCTCCTGCCGGGCGACCTCGTGCTCGAGGCGGACGCGGTCGTACTCCTCTGACGAGATCAGCCCGTCCCGGAGGGTCTTCTCGGCCCGGCTGAAGGCCATCTCCGCGTTGGCGGCCTTGAGCCGCGCCTTGTTGAGGGCGATCTCCGCGGCCGAGTGGTCGAGCACCGCGAGCACGTCGCCGGCGCCGACCTTGCGCCCCTCCTCGACCTTCAGATCGGTGATGAGCCCCTCGGCCTCGGCGAGCACGCGCACGTCCGCCTCCGCCACGAGATTGGCGGTGGTGGAGATGTAGGCGGCGATGTCGCCCGTCGTCGCCTCGGCGACCTTGACCGGGATCGGCGCCTTCTCGGTCTTGTCGCTGTCGTCGGTCTTGGCTGCCGCGTCGGAGGCGGCCGTTGCCTGATCCCCCGCCTCCGCGGTCTTGCCCGCGCCCGGTGGGATCAGCCACAGGGCGAGCAGAGTGATCACGCAGAGGGCCGCCACCGCGGCCCCGCCTCGTAGAATGTTCCGCCTCGCTCTGGCGGTCATGGTGTCCTCCCGGGCCTCGCGCTTTCGTTCACCTGTCGTAACGAGCCTGACACGATGGTGTTAACGGCCCGGAGAGGAAAAGGTTCTCCTTCACCTTCGAATTTTCGAGCGCGGGCGCGCCCGGTGCCGCACGAGTCAACCGGTGGCGACGGGATCGACCAGGCCCTGGCGGATCAGCTCCGCCTGGATCGCGGTGCGGGTGCGCTCCAGGGTGGTCGCCAGCTCCTCGAAGGTCCGGCCGTCCTTGAATCCAGACGCGACCCGCGCGCGGTCGTCGTCGGTCCACGGCAGGCCGGCGTTGGACGGCAGGCCCCGCTCGATGTTGCGTTGGCGCTTCTCGTCGACGCCTATCCTGCTGCGCATGCTCTGGGCGTGATCGTGGACGGTGAACAGGGCGCGGATCACCTGCGGGTGGTTGTACGGGCTGTCGGCGGCGAACGCCTCGCCGGTGATGGGGTCGACCCCCTGGGCGAGGGTCCTGACGATGGTCCGGGCTTCGGTGAGCTCCATGCTGCACTCCTCCTCTCCCGGGACGCCGGCACCCGCGACGCATGGCGTCCGCCGGTCCCCGGGCCTGTACAGCGTGGACGGGCCATCTCGGTCAGACGGTGTAAACAAGGTATATTTCAGGTGCAAGATCGTCAAGGCCTGAGGACTCGGGACTGACCCGGGCGCGAGGGAAGCTACCGCGTTCGTCCCTTCCGCCGGGGGCACCACGGGACGAAGGAGCTCGTCCGCTCGACGTACTCGTGGTACCCCGGGCGGGTCTCCTGGAGCTTCTTCTCGAGCAAGGGCACGCCGGAGACCCGGAGCAGGAGGAGCGTCATCACGACCGGCGCGTAGATCACCCAGAGCGCTCCCGGCGTGGCCAGCGCGATCAGGGCCAGGCCCCACCACACCGCTGCGTCACCGAAGTAGTTGGGGTGGCGGGTCAAGCGCCAGAGGCCGCGGTCCATGACCTTGCCCCGGTTCGCCGGGTCGGCCTTGAAGCGCCTGAGCTGCTCGTCGCCGACGGCCTCGAAGAGCAGACCGACGGCAAAGACCGCCGTTCCGAGCACGTCGAACGCGCCCAGGTGCCGTGGCGTGGGTGCGCGCTGCGCCTGCCACAATGGGACCGACAGCGCCCACAGCAGCACGGCCTGCGGAATGAACACCCAGAACAGGCTCACCCAGGTGAAGCGCGGCCCCCGGCGCATCCGCATCGCCCGGTACCGGTAGTCCTCCGGCTTGCCGAAGTTGCGGATCGCCAGATGGAGCGAGAGACGGAGCCCCCAGACCGTGACCAGCGACAGGATCAGCAGCTTCCTCGCGGGGAAGCCGTCGGTCGTCGCATAGTAGGTCCACGCCGCGACGACGAAGCCGAGTCCCCAGAACGCGTCGATGATCCCGACGTTGCGGACGATGACGCTCGCCACCCAGACGGCAGTCATCAACGCCACCACCATGGCCCCGGTCAGCAAGATCGAGTGCATCGGATCAGTCCCGGTCCCCTTCGCGAGCCGTTCCTCCCACGATCCTCCCCCCGGGGACGCCAGCGGCTTCGGGCGACGATCGCTGGGACAGGGAGCTGCGGCCGTGGGACTGCGACGAGGGTACCATCACCGGACGGGTGCTACCATGAGGACAACGTGAAGACGTTCAGGCTGTTCGCGCTCTTCGGCCTCACCCTGGCCACCTTCCTGGCGCTCGATGCGCTGTGGCTCGGCGTCGTCGCCCGGAAGCTCTACAGCAGCCAGATCGGCCACCTGCTCGCGCCGAACGTGCGCTGGGGCGCGGCCGTGATCTTCTACCTCCTCTACATCACGGGGCTGCTCGCCTTCGTCGTGGTGCCGCGGTCCGGCTCCCCGCTCCTGCACGTGGCCCTCCTCGGAGCGTTGTTCGGTCTGATCGCCTACGCGACATACGACCTCACGAACCTCGCAACGCTCTCGGGCTGGCCGGTGACCGTGACCCTGGCGGATCTCGCGTGGGGCGCGGTCGTGACCGGCCTCACCGCCGCCGCAAGCTGGAGCTATCTGCGCTTGCTGCAGCCTTGAGGCGGGGTCGCGGCTCCGCATCCGGAGGTGCGACCTACGGCTGGCGAGACCCCGGCATCGAGGACTTCGCTTTTCTCCCGGCTGGGTGCGGATCGACCGCCTCGACGCCGTCGTCTCCGATGCCAACCCAACAATGCAACAATGAGGTAGGTGGCATCCTCAGGCGATTGGACAGATGTGACGGGCCTCGGCAGGGACCCCTGGTGGTCCCTGTGGAAGAGGAGGGCGCTCACCATACCGCTCTATTTCATCCTGTGCGGCGTGACGCTTGTCTTGTGCCCCGTCCTGTTTCCTCTCGCCGTGGTCTTCGACGCCTTCCGCTCATCGAAGTGGGCGCTCGTGCGCACGCTGGCCTTCCTCGTCCTCTACCTCGTCTGTGAGGTGCTGGGCATCCTGGCCAGCTTCGTGCTCTGGCTCGTGGGAGGACCGTACATCTCCAGGGATGTGGAGAAGTACCTCGAGAAGAACTTCGACCTTCAGTGCTGGTGGGCCCGCACCCTGGGCGGAGGCGCATTCAGGCTCTTTTCCATCAGGCTGGAGGTGGAAGGGCTCCCGGACCTTCGCGCTCGACCGATTCTGCTGTTCGTCCGCCACGCGAGCACGGCCGACAGCGTGCTGCCGGCACTGCTCATCGGCGGGCCGCAACGAATCATGCTGCGGTACGTCCTCAAGCGCGAGCTCCTCATGGACCCGTGTCTCGACGTTGTCGGGAACCGCCTTCCCAACACCTTCGTCCGGCGGGGATCCGGGGAAGATCCCAAGGAGATCGAGGCCATCGCCAGGCTCATGGTGGGTCTCTCCCCAGGACAAGGCGTCGTCACGTTTCCAGAGGGAACACGTTTCAGCCGAGCCAAACGGGAACGGATCCTGAAGCGACTGGAAGCGTCCGGCGACGAGGAGGCGCTGCGTCGGGCCCGGGCGATGGCGCACGTGCTGCCACCCCGCCTCGGGGGCTCCCTGGCCCTGCTCGAACGGAATGAGAACGCCGACGCTGTCTTCTGTGCGCACACCGGCCTGGAATCCACGATGTCCATCGGTCAGCTTTGGAGGGGTGGACTGGTGGGGCGCAGGGTCCGGATCAGAGTCTGGGTGGTGCCCTTCGAAGAGATCCCCACGGGGCGTGAGGCCCTTGCCCGCTGGCTCTCAGACGAGTGGGCAAAGGTCAACTCGTTTCTGGAGGAGAGCAGACACAGCCCACCACGGGGAGCCTATCTCTCCACGCCTGCGAGCTGACCCGAGCAATGTACGGGGCCACGCCAGACGCTGACGCTGTGCGGTGACGACTCGTCCACGATCGCCATCCAGGCCGGGTTTGGCGCACCCCCTCTCCACCTCCCGCCCCCCGCACACCCACCCGTGCGCCGCGCCGACCCCACAAGCGGGTGGCCGTACTGAGGTGCTCCCCATCTTCGTACCACGAGGAATGAGAGTGATCAACACCGTGACCTGCCCCCGAATCCTGTACCAGCTAGAGGTTGAGAGTGGAGCCCCCGGTGGCCTCCTGGCGATGCGCCTCCAACAGCTCCCTGGGGGACCGGTCCCCCAGGGAGCTGTGCGGCCTCACCGTGTTGTAGTCAGTCCTCCACGCTTCCAGCTTCCTCCTCGCGTCGTCGATCGAGAAGAACAGGTTGTCGTTGAGGCACTCGTCCCGTAGCCGTCCGTTGAAGCTCTCGATAAACGTGTTCTCCACCGGCCTCCCCGGCCGAATGAACTCGAGCTGTACTCCTCGCCGGTAGGCCCATGAGTCCATCGCCTGTGAAAAGAACTCAGAGCCGTTGTCGACCGTGATCACCTTGGGCAGCGGATGATCGAAGGACAGCCGCTCAAGAGCCTTCGCCACGGCCTTGCCGGTCATCGACATGCCGGCCTCAAGTAACGGACATTCACGACTGAAGTGATCAACCACGGTCAACACTCGAAACCGGCGCCCATTCTCCAGACGATCGGTGATGAAGTCCATACTCCACCGTTCATTCGGCCCCTCGGCAGGCGGCATCACGAGCCGCATGTGGCTCGGCCGCTTGCGACGGCGCCTGGTCCGCACCGCCAGGTCCTCCTCGCAGTACAGCCGGTACACCCGCTTGTGGTTCACCTCCCAGCCTTCTCGTCGGAGCATGACCCACAAGCGCCGGTATCCGAACCGCCGGCGTGCTGCCGCGAGCTCACAAAGTCGAGCACGAAGGACTGGGTCATCCCGCTTGACGCTCTCATATCGGTGGCTCGACCTGGCAAACCGGATCAGCCCACATGCTCGACGCTCGCTGACCCGGTACCCCTCCTGGAGGAAACGGACCAGCTCGCGCTTGCATGCAGGCTTCAGTGCTTTTTTGACAGCACCTCTTGGAGCATGTGCTTGTCCAGACTCAGATCGGCCACCAGTTGCTTTAGCTTCCGGTTCTCCTCGCGCAGCTGCCGCAGCTCCCGGAGCTCCGCCACGCCCATGCCAGCGTACTTCCTCCTCCAAGCGTAGAAGGCCTGTTGGCTCACTCCCATCTTCCGGCAGATCTCTGTCACCGGCGTCCCCGCCTCCGCCTGCCGCAATGCGTACGCGATCTGCTCGTCCGTGTACCTCGCCCGCTTCATCCGTCCTCCCTCTCCGGAGGACCACCATAGCCCGATCCCTCAACTTGGCTCTGGTACAGGTTTTCGGGTTTGGGTCACTGACTCCACGCGTGAGGCGAAGACTGTCTTCCCCACTCCACCGGCAGCATGCACGATCACAGGCTTTCCGCTGGCCCCGACGATCTCTCGAATCAAACCTGGCTCTTGTTCCCTCGTGACCGCGTTGTCGAGGCGTCGAATGAGACAGGGGGCGGGGAAGACTCGATTCTCGTCCGTCTTGAGCGCTCGGAGTACGTCCATCCTGGTGACTACCGGGTTGTCCGTGCTTTCGGAAAGAGCTTTCCTGGTCACCAGCTCCATCAACTGAACTGGAGCGTCAATGTCTGCTCCGGGCAGGTATTTGCAGACATCCCGCGCCAGCGCGTTTCTCTGGTCCCACAGTCCTTCTTGACTTCCCTCCAGTCGCAGCAGCGTGGAAAAGGCCGAGAGGTAAGCACCATTGAGTCCTGTGAACCGTTCGAGCTTCTTCAGGTCGTTTGGGTGCCGGGCGGCAACGCCTTCTGCGGCATCCCGAATCGCTTCCAGGATTCCGGTGCAGATGGGTCTGTTGGAGACGAACCAGAATTCGACCTTCCCCTCGAGGTCTTCTCTACAGAGCCGCTGCTGGAGTTCCTTGTATCGCGCGGCAAAGCCGGCCAGTGTTCCTTCAAGCTCGCTGGGAACCCACGCCTCATTTGTCCTTACAGTCGAGTGCTTGAGCTGGACGTATCGGATCTGTTTCGCCTGTTCGAGATTCTCACTCCCGTAGTACTCACCCACATCGATCTTCTCTTCGCCTGCGGTTACCCGATCGCTCTCGGCCGATTCCTGTGGAGATGCGCCCTCTATCGAAACGGCCTGCAGAGCAGCGTCGGGCGACAGAAGAAGCAGACACCGCCGGGCCGCCCAATGGTAGTGAAACTGGTCGCCCTCACGGCTTGACCGGACCAAGCTAGTCCCAGGCATCAATGATCACCTCATAGCAGGAGTGTAAGAACCGCGAAGACCTTCATTGCTCCGCTCCTTGCCTGTTCCGCAAGTACACACCGAAGTACGACGCTCCAACACGGTTGACATTCTAATAACTGTGTGTCAAATTTGTCAACCAGGAGGGGATCCATGCAGGCAACCGTGGGTGATCGGCTGAAGATGTTTCGGTTGGCACGGGCGATGTCGATGGACGAGCTAGCTGCAGCCACCGGTGGGCTGGTGACCAAGCAGGCCATATCGAAGTACGAAAGAGGATTGATGCTCCCATCGCCCGGTGTACTCAAAGTCCTTGCTCGCCTTTTTGGTGTAAAGGCGGCGGAGCTGCTCACCTCCCCATCGGTCGACGTTCATGTCCTGGCATTCAGGCGAACCAGTCGGCTCCCAAAGAAGGAGCAGTATCGAGTGGAGAGCCTCGTTTCGAGGATGCTGGAGCAGCGCGTGCGGCTCCAAGAAGCGTCGGGTCACCACAATGGGAGGGACATCCCCCTCGCCAAATACGAACCTCAGACGCTGGACGAGTGCGAGCGCATCGCATCTGACGTGCGCGATGCGTGGTCCCTCGGTGCAGACCCCATTGCCTGTGTGACGGACGTACTCGAAGAGCACTACATTCATGTTCTCGAGCTCGATACCGAAAACGCGTTTGACGGTCTTGCTGCAGTGGCGAGAGACAAGTCCGGTGCTGTGAAGGCTGCCGCGGTAGTGAGTAGAAAGGGGCTCGCCGGCGAACGGCAGCGTCTGAACCTCACCCACGAGCTGGGCCATCTTGTGTTAAGGGAAACAGACAAGGTCGACGCAGAGAAGGCTGCATTCCGGTTTGGTGCAGCATTCTTGGCCCCGGCTGAACTTGTCAGGAGAGACGTTGGTGGGGCGCGGCGGAGGATCTCACTTGTCGAGCTGCTCCTGTTGAAGAGAAGGTACCGGATGAGCGTCCAGGCCCTGATCTATCGCCTTCGCGACTTGGATATCATTGGAGCCAACCAAGCGACTGTCTTGTGGAAGCAGGTCAACGCTCGTGGCTGGAAGAAGGAGGAGCCGGGAGCGCTCAAACCAGAGGAGCCCCAGTGGTCGCGGCGGGCAGCACTTCGTGCCGTTGCAGAGGGGACACTCACAATGGAAGAGGCAGAGAGCATTCTCGGCATCCGAACCGACGATTCAGACAAGGACGAGCCTACCGCTCGGCGAGACCTGATGAAGCTCCCCATGGCGGAGAGGAAGCGACTCCTCGCGATCGACGCCGAACGAGCCAGAAGCCATTACCTGCACGACCATGAGTGGTTATCCCTCCTGGGCGGAGATCTTCTGCCCGATGAGTGAACCAAGTCGTGGTCAGATCTGGTGGGTGGACCTAGATCCAACTCGCGGTTCAGAGACATGCAAGACCAGACCTGCTGTTGTCGTCAGCAGCAATGCTGCCTCGAGACTCCCCGTCAGGTTGGTAGTCCCGTTGACGGAGTGGAAAGCGAAGCACCAAGAATACCTTTGGAGACTCAAGGTTGAGCCAAGTCAACTGAATGGGCTCTCGAAGGTCTCAGCCGCCGACGCATTGCAGATTCGCTGCGTGTCACTCGACAGGTTCGACAACCAGGT
>Ga0315542_1000722_pt1 | contig 20923 bp, 13 predicted proteins | sample SalMarSW160120MG_FD_202541 | JGI IMG/M metagenome (GOLD analysis project Ga0315542, IMG submission 202541) | Salt marsh sediment microbial communities from the Plum Island Ecosystem LTER, Massachusetts, United States - Salt Marsh Sediment SW1601-20 ... | reverse complement strand
CTAATTCCTCAAGCTCTGGCAACGGATCAATACGAAGGCAGGCTGTCGATTCGTCTTGCGGTGCCCATGAAACAGCGTCTGAAAGCGTGGTTGCTGGCCATTCCGGGCTTCGAAGCGGTGTGCCGCTCCCTGACGCGCCATCACGTACGAGCCATCATGTACCACCGGTTCTCGGAGGAGCCCACCGCCGATCCGCGCTTCGTGGATGTGGCCAGTCTACGACGGCAGATGCTTTACTTGACCGCTCACCATCCGGCCTGGACGCCCGACCGGCATGTCGCGTGCGCCTCCCAGGGCCAGCATCCCGCCGAGGCCTGTCCCGTCGTCGTCACGGTGGACGATGGCTACCACGATTTCTACGGTGCGGCCTTTCCTGTCTTCAGGGAGTTCGGAATTCCGGCGACACTCTTCGTGACCACCGGTTTCGTGGATAGGGCCATCTGGTTCTGGTGGGACAAGCTGGAGCACATCATCTTCCGGGCGGCGAACCAGCAGAGGACACTGGAGATTTCAGGCCGTGCCATTCGATTGGACGTGGACACCCAAGCCGGCCGCAAACATGCCTGGCATCAGGTGGCGGACCGATGTCGATTCCTGCCCAACATCGAGAAGGAAACGGTTATCCAGGAGGTGGCGGATCTTCTGGGGGTTTCCTTGCCTGCCGATGCTCCTCCGGAATTCCGCCCCGTCACTTGGTCTCAGCTGAGGGAAATGCAAAGGGCCGGCATCCGACTGGGTGCCCACACGGTTCATCATCCCATCTTGACGCGGGTGACATCCGCAGAAGCTCAGCTGGAGATCTCGCTCTCGCAAGAGCGCCTGCAGCGGGAAAGCGAAATCCCCATCCACTGGTTTTGCTATCCCCAGGGCGGCCCGGCTGATTACAACGCGGAGATCCAGAGCCTGGTGAAGAAGGCGGGCTATTCCCTGGCCTATATCGCCTATCAGAATCTCGAGGTACCTGATGATTCGTTTGCCATATCCCGCTATTGCGTGGCAGCCGACATGTGCGAATTCCGCTGGATCCTGTGCGGCGCCGAGTACCTGAATCTTCGGCTGCGCAGCATGCTGGGCTGCTCTACGGCTCTGGGAAGAGCTTACTGGGCCGGGTCGGCTGAGGAATCTCAGCGGACCGGGAACGCGTGAAGACCCCTAGGCATCGCAGCCGAGATTGTGCCATGGCCCTGGAACCGGCAAGGCGGTATCATGTTTCTGCTGCTGCAACGGAACGTACCAGGAAGGGCGCCACCGGATGCCAAATGAAAACGCCTCTCATGATGGCTGCGGCTCAGGGCAATGCCCCAGCGGCCTAGACGGACACAAGCGCGGATTCCGCGGCGGTCTGGCGTATCTGGCTGAATGGCACGCGGTGGAGGTCATCATTGGCGCCCGTCGCTGAGAGGGTCGAATCCCGCATGGACACGTCCACTCGCCCCGTACGGCCACCGCGGTACTGGGAGCCCCCACTGCTCGTTACGGCGGTTTTTCTGACCTTCGTGGTGGCCAGGTACATGCAATGGGGAGCACGCAAGCCGATTTTCGAAACGCTGCACATCGAGTTCATGCTGGGGCTGGTTGTGGCCCTCTCTTGTGTCCTGTTGCTGCCAGCAGCACCGCTACCGCTGGGTCGCCTCAGACCCGCTCGACGGGTACTGATCGCCATCGGTTTACTGTTCTTCGCCATGATCATTCAGTTGCCCTTCGCCGCGGATCCCATCACGGCGAAGCACATATTCATGGATCGCGTGATCAAGTTCGCGATGCTGACGTTCTTCATGGCGGTTTTGATCCGATCGCCGCGAGCGATGCATTGGTTCATCGCGGCGTTCCTTTTCGCATGCTTTTACGTGACACAGGAGGCGACACGGGGAGCGATAAGCGGCTATCTGATCTGGGAGAATCAAGGCACGATGCGGCTGCACGGGGCGGTACCCATCTATGCCCATCCAAACAGCTTGGCAGGCGTAGCCATGGGGGTGGTTCCCTTTGTCGTCTTTCTTTATCCAAGGATCCGGCGCCGCTGGGTCAAACTGCTGACCCTGGCGCCGCTCGGGACCTCGCTGACCTGTCTGCTCTACTCCGGTTCACGGACCGGATACGTGGCTTTCTTCTCCTTCATGCTCTACTGGTGGTGGCAGTCGCCGCGAAAGGGACGTTGGTTGCTGGTGGCGACAGCGGTCAGCCTGACGGTCTATCCACTGTTGCCACGTCAATACGTCGAGAGGTTTGAGAGCATTACAGGGCAGGAGAAGGAATCGCATTCCAAGGAGGCGAGGATACAGATTCTGAAGGATGCGGTCGTGGTGTTTGCAGAGCATCCCTTGGGCGTTGGGGTGGCCTCGTTCCCCGCCGTCCGCTGGAAGCAGTTCGGCAGGATACAAGACACCCATAATCTGTATCTGGAAGTGGCGACGAACCTTGGCGTCCAAGGACTCGTTGTCTTTGCAATGCTCCTCGTCGCATTGCTGCAGGCATTTGCCCAATCTAGGAGGCAGGCGAAGAGAATTGGCAGGAGACTTCAATTGCTCATGTCCGAGAGCAACCGGCCGTCGCCAGCTTACCGTGTTCTTTACTCGAACCTTCGCTACCTGGACGCACTGGCCGTTGCTGGCGCTGGATTCGTCTGGGTCCGCATGGCGCTGGGAATGTTTGGTATGGATCTCTACGAAGTGTATTGGTGGTTCGCTTCCGGACTGGCAATATGTCTGGCGGTAATCTTGGACAGGCTCGAAGGGTACGTCAATATGCTCGAGTCGCGTGACGTGGCGAATTCATCCGCACTCGGCTTGGGAGAATAGAGTGTTCAAGGCCGAGTAACATTGGCTCGCGAAAGCGACGGTGCTCGCGTGAAGACCGCCTGGTGAAATCCGCAGCAACAAGTCAGCCCGAATCCCAGCGAAGTACCCGGCTGCTAGAATGACTCTGAATCGCCCGGGCAGATGAACCACTGATTCAGGTCGAATGAGGGCGCACGAACGGGGCGAGAAGCGGACGGCCGGAAGAGGAAATTCCCGCCCGCCTTCCGGTGTAGAGGATTGGTCAGGAAATGCCGGCGGGCAAGAACAGGTGTGGTTTGCCAGATGCAGGTCCAGGCGTTCCTGTACCTTTGCGCGAGAAAGGGCAGAAAGGGGCTCAGGCGGAAATCTCCCCGGTGATAGTCGACCAGGTCCATGATATAAAGAGCGTTCCGGGACGCGACGAATTCCGTGATGCACAGCCCAGCGATCCGGCCATCGCTGAACCGCGCCCAGCAGTCGTATTCATGCAGCGGGCTGTCCCGGTAACGCCATTTCAGATAGGGAAGAGATCGTTCGACCCAAATGCGACCGGAGGGCGGCACAGGACTTCTGTCTGTGAACTCCTCCAGCTCGTCGAATCCAATGCTGCGGACGATCTCCGCGTCCCGACTGCCTATTCTTGAGCCCGTCAGCAAGTAGAGACAGAACTTCCGGGACGGGATTCGCTCGTATCCCAGCTGACACACGTAGTCACGCAGATTGCCGACCAGCTTCCAGCCGTTCTTGAGGAATCCCGGCGTGGATTGGCTGTTGGCGAAGTTGAAGAAGAAGTCGATCTTCGTGAAGTTCGTCAGCGCATGTTGCAAGAGATTAGAGAAGATTCCTCTCCCGCGGTAGTCAGGGCTGACGACGGGATCTATGTCGCGGGCGCCGAGGTGCGCGACGCCATCGATGATGACCTTCTTCTTGATGGCTGCGTAGAAAGCGACAACCTCACGATCGTCCACGCAGATGGCGATGTCCGAGGGTGCCATGGGATTCTGGAAATGCAGCCAGTCGAACCTCTCGGCACTGAAATCCCGGTCGTGGCCCCTGCGGAGCAGGTCAAGACAGCCTTGGCGATCTTCCGGGCGGAATTCCCTGATTTCCAGCATGGCTCAACGTCCCAGCAGGAGGCGGGCGGCACTCTTCCATAAGCGCAGGTCGTGTGGCCACCGGACGAGTGCCCTTCCGTAATCCCGCCAGGCGGCTCCTTTCCTGTTCTCGGCGGCATGCCACAGTCCCCGGGTGACGTACGTGTGGGCCCAGGCGCGCCGGACCTCGCCCGCCGTCACGCTCTCAGGGTGGCACGACAAGAAGCGCTGCAGCAGCCTCAAGTAGTTGTCGAGCCTCTCGCCGGTGCGGTGAGACATCTGCCCGCCCCAGATACGATACCGCACCAGGGGGGCTGCGATGTGCATGAACTCGTAGTTGACGGAGATGCGCAACCACAGATCGTAGTCTATGGCCATGCTGAGCGATTCGTCGAAGCCTCCCGCCTCGACGATGACCGCCCGGGGTACGAGGGCGGTGTTGAAGGTGACGAAGTTGTCGACCAGCAGCCTGCCCGTGATACGGCCGCTGTAGCGTTTCGTTGCCGGCGCGGGCAGGGGAATGCCGTTCTCGTCCATCAGCTCGATGTCACCGTAAACCACCCCTAGGCGGGGATGCGCACGGAACATCTCCAGCTGCCGGGCCAGCTTACCCGGGAGCCAGGCATTGTCGGCGTCGCAGAATCCTATGTACTCTCCCGCCGCCGCCGCCAGGCCGCTATTCTTGGCGGCGGTTTGCCCCGCGTTCTCCTGCCTGATCACGGTGACACGGGAATCGTCACGGTACCGGGCCAGCACCTCCGGCGTGTCATCGGTCGAGCCGTCGTCCACCACGATGCTCTGCACGCGAGGGTATTTCTGGGCCAGGACCGAATCGACCGCCTCCTGCACATAGCGGCCCATGTTGTATGTGGCTGTGATGACGGAGACGAGCGGTACGGCAGGCATGAACTCTCTCGCCGGGGATCGGGTCGTCTGCGATCAACTCACCGGTTTTCGTCGCCAGGTTGCATCGTGGCCGGGCGCCGGAGGCCTGCGGCGCCTCACCCGGTTCGCTGCCGCCCCGGCTCCTGGATCCGGCCATGGCGCCCAGGATCCGGTGCAGGCCATCATAAGGTACTCGATGACACAAAGCACGCACTCGAAATCTGAGCGGGGAAAGGCAGGCTCACCTGTCGTCCAGGCCGGTCCGTGCCGGCCCCGGCGCCCACCACCGCAAGAGGCCGGTGCGGATCAATCCCTTCACTACCAACAGGTTGTAGCCCATGGCCGCGGCCGCCTGGTAGGCGCGAAAGGCCTCTTCGTAGCGTCCCTCTTCTCTCAGGCAATACCCGTGTGTCACCAAAGCGAAGTGGAGCCGTTCACGGAAAATTCGCCTGACCCGCTGGTCCCTGGCCGTTTGCAGGTTCTTCTGCAGCATCCTGACGGTGCTGCCGGTCCGGGGGGAGCCGCCGCGGGAGATGCTCTCCGGCCGACGGCGATAGCTGTGCAGGGGGGTGTCGAGAAAGGCAAAGGTCGCGCCGGCGCAGGCCAGCCGGTACCACAGGTCGATGTCCTCGGATTTCAACAGGGTCTCGTCGAAACCGCCGGCCTCGAGCACGGCTTGCCGGCGCACCATGACACTGGAGGTGCCAACGAAGTTGGCCCGTGCCAGCTCGCGCTGCAGGTCCAGGCCAGACAGGAGATGGCAGCCGGGCACCTCCGTTTCCTGCAGGAAGGCCCGGAACCTGCGGTAGTGACTGAGGTGGCTGTCTTCCAGAAAGGCGCCGTGGGGATCGATGACGTGGAAGTCGGTGAAGAGCAGGTCGACTGCCGGCAGCCGCCTGCAGACGTCCACCGACCGCGACAGCTTCTCCGGCAGCATCAGGTCGTCGGAATCGAAGATGGCGACCCACTCGCCCTGCGCCTGCCGGATGCCCCGGTTGCGGGGACGAGAGGGCCCGCCGGAATTCTCCTGTCTGATGACGGTCAGGCGACCGCCGTAGCGAGCCAGGATTCGAGCGGTCTCGTCAGTCGAGCCGTCGTCGACCACGATGACTTGCACCTTCGGATAGGTCTGCGCCAGCACCGAATCGAGAGTTTCGGCCAGGTGGGCCTGATCGTTGTAGGTCGCCATAACGACCGAAACGAGTGGTGATTGCGGCTCCATGTCCATTCTCCCGCCCTCACCTCCGAGATATCGCTGCCCGGCCCGCCGGCGGGTCCGCCAGCCGCCGGCAGACCGCCACCGATAATGCTGGTTGAGATACTGCGGCCGACGTACAATGCGCGGGCTGCGGTACGGTGTGGTGGAATCTGGAATGGCATATCCTGCCGGGATCGACTGGCGTGAGCATCCTCAGAAACACCTTCAAGCACGCCTCGGTGTACATACTGGCTGCCATGGCGAGCCGCCTGATCGGCTTCATCATGCTACCCTTCTACGCCAACATCCTGCGCGACGTGGGCTACGGCGTGATCGGCATGCTGGACACCACCATGGCGTTCCTGCTCGTCCTGCTGGCCTACGGCCTGAGAGGCACCCTGATCCGCTTCTACCACGAGGAGACGGGCGATGACAAGCTGCAGGTCATCAGCACAGGCGTCCTGCTGGTGGCGGGCGCGGCCCTGGTCCTGGCCTTGCCCGTTCTGGCGTTCAGCCGGCCGCTTACGGCGCTGCTGATCGGCGACGCCAGCAAGAACATCTTTCTCTGCATGGCCCTGGGCGCCTTCTACCTCGACCTGGTGGGCGAGTCGGCCACGAGCCTGATGCTCATCTGGCAGCGCTCGGGGCTCTTCTCGTTCATCAGCCTGTTCCGGCTCTGCGTGGGCCTGTCCCTGAACATCTACCTGATCGTGATCCTGCGCTGGGGTCTGTACGGCTACTTCACCAGCGTGCTGCTGACGTCGCTGGTCAGCAACTCCTTGTTTCTGGCCTATGCCTTCCGGCACTGTGGCCTGAAGTTCAACCGTCGCATCGCGCGCAACCTGATCCGCTACCAGGCCCCGCTCGTGCCGGGCAGCCTGGCGACCTACGTCTCCCGCATGATCGAAAGGGTCCTGGTCCGGTTCTGGATCGGACTGGGTGGGGTGGGCGTCCTGGAGATGGGCTACAAGTTCCCACCGCTGCTGACCTTGCTCTTCGCGCGGCCCTTCATGCGGTCCTGGGAGACCAAGCGGGTCGAGATCGCCGAGTCGGGAGCCCCCGACGCTCCCCTGGTGATCGGCAGCATGTTCACCTACTTCCTCTTCGTCATGATCTTCCTGGGCCTGCTGGTGGCGGTCAACATCGCGGACATCCTGAAGGTCTTGACGCCCCCGGAGTTCTGGCTCGCCCACCGCATCGCTCAGATCGAGGTGCTCACGGTCATCTTCAGCGCCGTGTTCATGAACATGAGCTTCGGCCTGCTCTACATGAAGGACACCCGCAGCTACTCGATCATCCTGGGGGTCACCTCGATTCTTAAGGTCGGGCTGAGCTTCATCTTCATCAAGCTTTGGGGATTGTATGGCGCCGCCTTTTCCGGCTGCACGGTGACGATGATCCAGTCGACCTGTTCCTTGGTCGTATCTCAGCGCCAGTACCACATTCCCTGGCAATACCGCAAGATCGCCATCATGGCGGGGGTGGCCGTCGCCCTGTTTCTTCTGTTGACCAACATCGATTTCGGCCACACAGCCCTGGCCGCCGATTTCGAGCGCCGGCAGCTGCCGGCGATCGTGGCCTGGCTGCGGACCACGCCCCTGGGGGAGTGGAAGGACGGGAAGGTGCCGGAGATTCTGGTCAGCAAGACGCCCTATCTCCTGGACATGCTGGGGAAGGTCCTCGGCTGCTGCCTATTCCTAGTGCTGGCTCCCTACGTGCACCCTCCGTATCATCAGGCCCTGCGCCGCCGCTTTTTCTCCCTGGCCGGTGTCCGGCGCTAGCTCGTCAGAGTCGGTTGGGCTTGAGAAGGCGCTTGGCGGCCTGGAAGAGCCTTTCGCCCCCAGGAGAGCGTCTCATCATTGTCTTGAACGCCTCGGTCAGGTCCCGCCGCAGGTGGGCCTGACGGACGCGCAGGTGAGGGAGGATCTGCCGGTAGCAGGCCAGCTTGGCGCCCATGGGTTGGGGCACGCGATGCACCGAGGCCATGGTCTCGCGCAGGATCCGCCAGTTGGGGAAGCTGATGTTTCCGCTCTGGGCAGGATCGAACCAGACCAGCCGTTCGCTCCTCTCATCCAGCATCCACGAGGTCTGGCCATGACGGCGGCGGAAGAAGAGCCGCTCGGGCAGCTGACGCATCGGGCCGTGCAGGGCCAGTTCTCCCAGCAGCACGCGGTCCGATCCCACATAGGAGCCGATCCGGGGAGTGCGGCGCAGGATGTCGGCCCGCATGACCCCGAAGACGATGACGCAGGGGTGCCGCAGCACGCACATGTCGTGGAACCGCTCGCTGCTGCGAGGCGAATCGAGCCGCAGGTCGTGCGGGTCGTCCTCGAGCAGGTCGCCGTTCTCGTCGATGATGACCGTTCTGGCGTGGCACAGCACCAGCTGCGGGTCGGCGTCCAAGGCGGCGACGCAGCGCGCCAGGAACTCCGGCGCACAGACATCGTCGTAGCTGGCCCATTTGAAATAGGGCGCCGTGGCCTGGTCGAAGACGAAATTGAAGTTCCGAGCCGCCCCCAGATTGCTCTGGTGGCGGTGGTACCGGATCCGTGAATCCCCGGCTGCGAAGGAACGGCAGATCTCACCGGTGGTGTCGGTGGAGCCGTTGTCTCCGATGATCAGCTCGAAGTCCGTCAAGGTCTGACCCAGCAAGGACTCCAGCGCCTGAGTGAGGTATCTCTGCCCGTTGTAGACCGGCAGGCCTATGCTCACACGTGCCACGAGGGAGTCATCCTCTCCGGTACCGGTCAGCGGTCCCGCTTGCAGAAAGCCCGCAATTGCGCCCGGCTGTGGGTACTGACGCCGGCGGGCAGATCGCGGCACAGGCGGTCCGCGAGAATCCTCGCCAACTCCGCGGCCAGCATTCTATTGCCTTTTCCGGCCATGTGAACGTAATCCACGTAGATGGGCTCGCGGGTCTGCGCGAAGAGGTCGCTGATGTCGTAGACCCCCTGGAGTGACGGCGAGGCCCCCAATGAATCGCGGACCGCTCGCCGCATCACTTCGTAGACGTCCATGCTGACCTTCTTGGCCTCGTTCTCGCTCTCCGAGACGCGAAGCTCCTGCTCGTCGGGATGCAATGGCTTCTCGCCCACGAACAGGGATGGTTGCAGAAAGTAGAGGGGAACGAAACCGAAGGACTGCCCCAGGGCGTCGGTGAGGTGGTAGTTCTCCAACCACACTCGGGCTGCCTGCTCCCCTCGCTCGCTGATCTGGGCGGCGTTCGTGGGCAAGGACCACAGCGGTGAGGGACGCAGGCCGGACAGGCCCAGCTTCTGGCGCAAGTAGTCCGCCAGCCGCACGATCCCCGACGACCGGAAGACCGCCAGCCAGGGATGGACGCCTCGTCGCGCCGGCATTTCGAAGCGGTCCCGGATCTTGTAGAAGCTCATGTGAGTGCCGGGCACATCGGGCCATAACGCCGCCGCCGGCGCGTCGTTCACGCCGTCCAGGAAGATCACGAAGTCAGGCCGACGCTTGATCTGCAGCTGCCGGATCAGCTCGACGATCTCCTGCGTGCTGACGTAGCCGATCTCACCCAGGTTCCACACCCGGGTATCGATGCCAAGCTGTTCGTTCATGATTTCGGCCAGAAAGCTGGGAATCGTCTCCGTGTCAGGGACTCCTTGACCCCAGAGGACCGATCCCCCCAGCAACCAGACCTGCAGGGCATCGTCGCGTGTGGAGTTGTGGTACGTGGCGCGATGTCCCTCGGCGTCGATGCGGATCAGCTCTCCGTCGAAGGGTTTGCGGCTCCAGACGACATAGGGACGGTACATCTCGTCGCGCAGTTCGCGTTCTTCGCGGTCCAGGAGGTCCACGTCGTACGAGGCATCCGCATACACCAGCATGCGACTGTGCCGCGGCGCCGCCTCGTCCGTCTCGGGCTGCGTCAGGGGGGGCGCCACGGCCAGGAAGGCCCGGCTACCGATCTCGAAGGCCACGAGGGCCAGGAATGTCACCGCGGTGACCGCCAATATCGTCTTGAGCCTCTCCTGGCGACCGTGGTCCGGGATCGTGTCTTGCCTCGGGGGGCGCGACGGCATCATGTCCCGCCCTTCCGGCCGGACCTGGCGGCACAGGCGGCAGCCAGCTGACCGCTCGCCCACTCGTTGCACGGCAGTGGCGGCGCGGCACAGAGATCTGCACTGAGGAGCGCGAAGATCCGTCGGGCCACGAGCCGATTGCCCGGCGGCGAGACGTGGCACCAATCGACATAGAGCGGCTCGGTGACCTCGCTGAAAACGTTGCTGATATCGAAGACGTGCTCCGGCACTTCGCCTCTTGCCAGCCTCGCCTGGAAAACCCGGCGCTGCTCTCTGGCGCAACGAATGATCCAGTTCTGCTCCGGAGTGGCCATCAGGTCGGCGAGGAGCTTCTCCTCCGAGGGATCCATGGGTTTTTCGGAGACGCCGGGCTGCGGCTGAAAGAAGAAGTAGCAGCGGAATCCGTACTGCCGGCCTAGGGCGGCCATCAGCCGGTAGTTCTCGATCAGGATGTCGGCGCTGTGTGCGGCCACCGTCGGGATGTCGGCGTTGTTGACAAACGGCGGCGGAGTTCCCTTGGTTTCCTCTGGAAGGGCGATCAGGCCCAGCCGCGAGCCGATCGACATGGCGAGCCGATAAAAGGCGGTTGCTTCCGCGGCGTCCCGCAATAGACTGGTTTGGGTGGGAGGTCTCGTCTCACGCTGCTCGAAGATGGCGGCAATGCGATCCACAAGATAATGTGGGTTGTTGAGATCTGGTCTCTCGGAGATGCCGAGGGCCTCGTTCAGACCGTCGTAGACGATGAGCAGGTCAGGCGGCTGCCGGACCTGCAACTCCCTCACCACGCACAGCAGCTCCTGGGTGGAGCAGAAGCCGGTTTGAGCCAGGTTCAAGACATGCGCATCCACGCCGCTGTCATTGAACAGGCGGGCGATCTGGCTGGGGAGCGTGCTGCTGTCCGGGGAACCCACGCCCCAGGTGGTCGAGCCGCCTATCATCCAGATCCGCAGGGCCCGCGGGTCGTCGGAGCTGAAGAGGGTTCGGCGATAATCATCGGGGGAGACATTGACCAGCTCCCCGGTGTGGGAGCGATTGCTCCACACGGTGTAGGGCTGATAGTCCAGCCACCGGTGGGTGGTCAGCTTGGTCTCGTGCCACAGCTGGGCCGGGTTGAAGTCGACTCCCTCGTAGGCCGGCAGGAGGGCTCGCGGATCGTAGATGTAGGACTCCTTGGGAGGCTTGCTTGCATCCCAGATGGCAAAGACCAGCCGCAACGTGGTTTCCATCGCCACCAGGAAGATCAAATTGAAACCCAGCATCGCCAGCAGGGTTTTCGCCCGGCGACGGACGCCATGTTTCTCGATGGGCAACAGGTTCTCCCAGCTGTAGGGGCTGGAGCCGGTGCTGCAACGGGCCCCGGCCTCGGCCCGGACAAGAAAGGCGAATTACCAATGTACTCCAAGTCCATCGGGGCTTCAACATCACTACAGTTCAAGATCTCCGCGGTCGTCGGCGCGGGGACGGCGGCGGACGGCGCTGCGGGGCGACCGGCCCGCCCGCCCGGAGCTGCACCATAATTCGGCGGCAAAGCCCAATTCGGCGGCAAAGCCCTGGCAGGTTCGATTCGGCTGATATATACTGGGGAGCCGTCGATTTTCAACGAATGAGAGTTGTCTCGTGTCGCGAACAGTGGTGGAAAGCATCTGGAACTGGCGAGCGGCCGATGACCCGCTCCGGCACCGGGTCGTCGAGCGGGCCGATCTGCGGCGCCGCGCCCTCTTGCAAGGTTCGGTGATGGTCGCCGTGGGAGCGCTGGTCTTCTTCCTGCTCGGACATCGCACCGCCGGCCTGGCTGTCTGGGGCCTGGCGGTTCTGATCCTGGGACTGGGGCTGGCCGTTCCCGCCGCCTACCGGCCGCTGAATCGTTTCGGCGAATGGCTCGGGCGCACCGTGGGGGCGCTTCTGACCTACCTCATGCTGGTCCCGCTCTTCTACCTGGTCTTCTTGCCGGTCTCGGCAATCCTGCGCATGAAGGGTCACGATCCCATGAGCCGCAGCAAACGCGACTTGAACCAGACCTGCTGGATACCGCGCCGCCGGCCGGTTTCGGCCGATGCCTATGCGCGCCAGTTCCTGCTGGAGGATAGCGAGGCCCGGGCCCTGGTGCGACCTGTCGGCGCCGGTCCCGATCTCCAGAGTGAAGGCGAATCTTGAACATACTCGGCATATCCGCGTTCTACCATGATTCGGCGGCTTGCCTGGTGCAGGACGGCCACATCATCGCCGCGGCCCAGGAGGAGAGATTCAGCCGCAAGAAGCACGACGCCCGTTTCCCCATCCATGCCGTGCGCTACTGCCTTGCCGAGGGGGACGTGGGACCGGGCCAGCTCGACATGGTGGTTTTCTACGACAAGCCGCTGACCAAGTTCAGCCGCATCCTGAAGACCTACTTCGCCGTGGCGCCTCACGGATTGCGCTCTTTCCTGATGGCTTTGCCCCTCTGGCTGCGTGAGAAGCTCTGGATTCCGGCCGAGATCGAGAACACCCTGAAACAGGCCGGTGCGGGCCGGCCAGGCCGCATCTTGTTCACCGAGCACCACGAGTCCCACGCCGCCAGCGCCTTCTTCCCGAGCCCCTTCAAGCGGGCCGCGATCCTGACCACCGATGGGGTCGGTGAATGGGCCACCAGCAGTCTGGGCTGCGGAGTGGACAACCGGATCACCATGCTCGAGGAGATCCACTTTCCCCATAGCCTGGGCCTGCTCTACTCGGCCCTGACCTACTTCACGGGATTCAAGGTCAACTCGGGCGAGTACAAGCTCATGGGTCTGGCCCCTTATGGCGAACCGAAGTACGTCGACGTGATGCGCGAGCGGCTCATCGACATCCGGGCCGACGGCAGCTTCCAACTCAACATGGACTACTTCGGCTACCTGGACGGACTGACCATGACCAACGCGCGCTTCGCCAAGCTGTTCGGCGGGCCCCCTCGCCAGCCGGAGAGCGAGCTGACCCAGCGCGAGATGGACCTGGCCCGCTCGGTGCAGGCCATCACCGAGGAAGTCGTGCTGAAGATGGCCGGCCACGCGAGGAGGGTGACCGGTGAGAAGAACATTTGCTTGGCCGGGGGGGTCGCCCTCAATTGCGTGGCCAACGGCAAGCTCCTGCGTTCCGGGCTGTTCGAGGACATCTGGATCCAGCCGGCCGCCGGCGATGCCGGCGGTGCGCTGGGCGCCGCCCTGTTCGCCTGGCACCAGCTGGAAGGCCATTCGCGCCGCCCGAACGGCGGGCCCGACAGCATGGCGGGAGCCTACCTGGGGCCGAATTTCCCCGACGATGAGATCGCCGCCTGGCTCGATCATCATGGCCTGCCATACCAGCGGCTGTCCGATGCCGAGCTGCCCGAGCGCGTGGCGCAGCTGATCTGCGATCATGAGGTGGTAGGGCTATTCCAGGGGCGCATGGAGTTCGGGCCACGGGCCCTGGGGAACCGCTCGATCATCGGTGATGCCCGTTCGGCCAAGATGCAGTCGGTGCTGAACTTGAAGATCAAGTACCGCGAGTCCTTCCGCCCCTTTGCGCCCTCCTGTCTGGAGGAAAGGATCGGCGACTTCTTCGAGATCGACCGGCCTTCGCCGTACATGTTGCTGGTCGCTCAGGTCCGGCGGGAACGCTGCCTGGAGCCGCAGGGCGATGCGGCGAAGCTCTCGGTCATCGAGCGGATCAACCAGCCGCGCAGCGACGTGCCGGCCATAACGCACATGGACTACTCGGCACGCATCCAATCGGTGGCGAATTCGACCAATCCTCGCTACCACGCCATCATCAAGGCCTTCGAGGAAATGACCGGCTACGGTATCATCATCAACACCAGCTTCAATGTGCGAGGCGAGCCCATCGTATGCACGCCCGAGGATGCCTACCGCTGCTTCATGCGCACCGAGATGGACTCCCTGGTCATGGGCAATCTCGTACTCAGGAAGAAGGATCAGCCCCCGTGGCAAGATCGTCGGGAAGACTGGCAGAAGGAGTTTCCCCTCGATTGATGGCCGCAGGGGCAACCGGAGGGCGGACATGCACAGGATAGGCTACCTCGGCAGGTTGCTAGGCGAGGTCTGGGCATTCGCGTGGCATAACAAGGCCTGGTGGTTGGTGCCGCTGGTCTTGGTGATGCTGATCCTCGGGGTCCTGATCTTCTCGGGCCAAGCGATTGCTCCTTTCATCTACACCCTCTTCTAGCCCGCGTTGCAAGCCAGGGGGGGCAGGATTTGGCTCCGCCAGGCGGGTGCAATCGGCATGAGGGGCGCGAGCTTGAGTCGCTTGAAGATCGCCTTCGTCAGCCAACCTTTCGATGGAGTCAGGCCCCCGCTGCAGAACTCGGTCGGAATCTCCATTTACGAGCTGGCAAGGCGCCTTGCTCGCGATCATGACGTCACCGTCTTCACCCAGCATCGCACCGTATGCGAAGAGCCAGCCTTCGATGAAGGGGTTCGTTACCGCTATGTTCCGGTGGAGTTGGATCGCTGGTTGCACCGGCAGTACGACAGGCTGAGCAGGTGGCTGCGGACAGGACATGTCGATTTCTCCTCCCGCCTGTTCTACTTGTTTTACGCTCTCCGCGTGGCGGCCGGCCTGCGCCGCGGTCGTTTCGATGTCGTCCACCTGTTGAACTTCTCGCAATTCGCTCCGATCGTGAGGGCCTTCAATCCGCGATCCCGCCTCGTGCTGAACATGCGGTGCGAGTGGTTGTCACAGCTGGATCACGCCACGGTGGCCAGACGTTTGCGGGCCGTCGACCTGATCGTCGGCTGCAGCGAGCACATCACCGCCCGGGTGCGCGATCGCTTCCCCGACCTGGCCAGGCGTTGCCTCACGGTCTACAACGGCGTCGACATGCGGCTCTTCCATCCCAGCGAGAGGACCGACGGCCGACCGGACGACTCCCGACCCCTTCTGCTCTTCGTGGGTCGGGTCTCGCCCGAGAAAGGGGTGCATGTCCTGATCGAGGCCTTGCCGGTGATACGGGAGCAGGTACCCGACCTCGCCGTGGAGATCGTCGGGGGACTCAGCCAGCTGCCATACGAGTACCTGGTCGGGCTGAGCGAGGACGACCTCGTTGCCCGGCTCGCACGGTTCTACCGGCGACGCACCCCGGACGAGTACATCGGCACCCTGCAGAAGTGGATCGGCGAGCAGCGGCTGGGCGGCGTCGTGACCTTCACGGGGGCCTTGCCCTACGCCGACGTGATCCCACGCCTGCAACGGGCCGCCGTCCTGGTGAATCCCTCCCTGAGCGACGCCTTTCCCCGCAGCCCGGTGGAGGCGATGGCCTGCGGCGTGCCGGTCGTGGCGGCCCGCGTCGGGGGCGTGGTCGAGTCGGTCGTCGACGGCGAGACGGGTTTCCTGGTCGCTCCCGGCGACCCATCCGATCTCGCCGCGGCCCTCACGCGCCTGTTGACCGATCCGAACCTGCGATACGCCATGGGGGCCGCGGCCCGCCGGCGCTGTGAAGAGGTCTTCTCCTGGGAGAAGGTCGCCGAGGCCTGGGCGGTCACCTACCGGAAGCTGGTGACGGAGCGGTGAGAAGATCTACTTTCAGGCGGGGGCTGCAGGCTGCCTTCCTCTGGGTCCTGGTCCGGCGGGCCAGGCCGTACGCCGGGGACGATCTGGCGCGGCCCGCCCTCGTTTTCGCTCCCCATCAGGACGATGAGACGCTCGGCTGCGGTGGGATGATCCTGAAGAAGAAGGAGGCGGGAGCTGATCTCGGCCTCGTGTTCCTGGCCGATGGGGGCACCTCGCACAGCCGGCTCATGACGCCGGAGCTGATGGCCCAAACACGCCGACGTGAGGCCCTCGCCGCCGCCGCCGTCCTGGGGCTCGAGCCCGCCGACGTGGTGTTTCTCGCCTTGCCCAACCGGCGGGTGGCGGAGCACCAGCCCCAGGCCGTCGCCGAGATCCTGACCATCCTCGACCAGCGGCAACCGGCGGAGATCTTCGTGCCCTATGCGAAGGAACCGCCCGCCGATCACACCGCCACGCACCGGATCGTGATGGCCGCTCTGCACCGCTGGCAGCGAGCGGTGCGGGTTTACGAGTATCCCATCTGGTTCTGGGAGCACTACCCATGGATGACAGGGCGCGTCTACGGCCCACGCTCGCGGCTGGCCGCGGGTCGGTGGAGCCTCCAGGCCACCGGTAGCGCCATGCGGGATCTGCGGTGCAGGATCTTCATCGGCGATGTCCTGGACCGCAAGCGGCAGGCCCTGGCGGAGCATCGTTCGCAGATGAGCCGGCTCGTGGACGATCCCCGCTGGCACACCCTGGCTGACGTCGGTGCCGGAGATTTCCTGGCCTGCTTCTTCCGGCGACACGAGCTGTTCCATGCTTACCGGCTGGCGTCCGCCGGGGGGAAACGGGCCGGGTAACTGCCTGTCGTTGCGTTCGCAATCGGTCTTGCTTATCATATCGACCCGATTAAATCGGTCCAAATTGAATTGGTTTTTGCATCATAAGGCCCCACGGTGGTCTGAGAGTTGAGTTTCATCGTGTAAAAAAACTTATAAAATCAAAAATATGTTCTTTCTCACAAGGGGAGAATCGCGCTATAATTTCATGGTACGCTAGCAGCAGACGAGTGGAGGAAGTGAATAGCCGGGCTGGATCTGAGGCCCTTGGCTGGTCCACTGAAGACATACATCGTGACCGGCAGCGAAGATTGGACATCGCCGCATGGGGCCCCGGATCGTACGACTGGAATTCGATCGGACTTGGATGGCGTTTGTGGAGGTTCCATGATGAGGAAGGATGCCGGTTCATGGAAGCTTCGTTTCCTGATCCTTCTGGCGGGCCTCTCAGCTGTTGCCGGCCTGGTGCTACCGTCATCGCAGGCCCTTGCCGCCGCCCCGGCCATCGATGTCTGGTACGGTTTGGACCAGACGTTCGGACAGTTGGGCGTACCCCAGACCTGGGCCAACATCCTGGGAAACGTCTCCGACCCTGACGGCGACATCGTCTCCCTGGTCTACACGCTCAACGGCGGACCGGAGGTGCCCCTCTCCATCGGGCCCAACGGCTGGCGCCTGGCCGATCCCGGGGATTTCAACGCCGACATCGCCATCGCGGATCTGATAGAGGGGGCCAACAGCGTGGTCCTCACGGTCACCGATGCCCTGAGCAACGAAGATGTCGTGACCGTCACCGTCAACTTCACCGGCACGAACAGCTGGCCTCTGCCCTATTCCGTTGACTGGAGCACGGTGACCGATGTGCAAGACGTCACCCAGGTGGTCGACGGTCTGTGGGGAGTCGTGAACGACTCGCTGCGCACGTTGCAGGTCGACTATGACCGTCTCGTCGACTTCGGGGACATGGCCTGGACCGACTACGAGGTGCTAGCCCCGGTGACCGTACACGGACGCGAGCCCCCGGGACCGAACAGTGGCAACTACGGCGGCTTCGGCTTCACCTCGCGCTGGACCGGGCACACCGACAACCTCGCCAATGCTCCCACCATGCAGCCGCTGGCCGGCTGGGACCCCAGCGGCGCTGGTTTTCAGCTCCGCTACGGGGACGGGCTGGCCATGGACGACCTGTTGGATACGTCCGTGAGCATGGTCATCGGTGAAACCTACATGTGCCGGTTCCGGGTCGGGTCGACCCCGGGGCTAGGCGGCCTGTACAAGGTCAAGATCTGGCCCGCGGGCGACGCCGAGCCCGATGACTGGAACCTGGTCAAGCAGCGGAGCGCTGGAGACGAGGCCAACGGCTCGCTCCTCTTCGTGGCCCACCACGTCGATGTCTCCCTGGGCAACGTTCAGATCGACCCCGTGCCCTTGACCATCAGCCTGGTCCAGGTTGTCGTCGGGGCGACCTCGGCCACGATCCGCTGGACGACCGACGAACCCGCCGACAGCCGGGTCGACTATGGCCTGGACAGCTCGTACGGCTCGAGCCAGTACGACGGCACCCTGGTCACGGAGCACAGCCTCACGCTGCCGGCATTGTCGCCCGGGACCACCTACCATTTCCGGATCTACTCCACTGATGGGAGTGCCAATACGGACAGCACCTCTGACCATGTGTTGACGACGTCGCCATCGACTCTCGTTTCAGACGATTTCAATGCTTGCACCCTGAATCCAGCCTGGACCTACCAGGATCCCGTGGGCGACGCCGTCTTTGCCCTGAATGGTACGCAGGCGCTGATCCAGCTGCCGGCCGGCTCGGTCCACGACGTGTGGGGAACCGGGCCGGGTGATTTCAGCAACACGACGGTGCGCCTGGTGCAGCCGGCCAACGACGTCGACTTCGAGCTGGAGGTCAAGTTCGAGTCCAGCCTCGATCAGCCGGGTGAAGTCCAGGGAGTGCTGATCCATCAGGACGACGACAGCTTGTTGCGCATCGAGCTGTACCGCGATGGCATCACCTCGACGACGAATATCCGTGCCCTGAAGATCGAAAACGGCCGCGGCGGGCCGCTGAGCGACTGGGGTATCCCCATCGCCCCTGCCGGCGTTTCGCCGCTCCATCTGCGGGTGAACCGCTTCGGGGATCAGTGGACGGTGTCGTACTCGCTGGACGATGGGGCGACCTGGCCCGTCTACAGTGTCTTCCAGTATGCCATGAACGTGTCCGCGGTGGCCGTCCACGCCGGTAACGGAGGAGGAATGGTCGAGCATGTGGTCGCCGTGGACTACTTCTTCAACGACAATTCGCCCATCGATCCCGAGGATCCGCTCGTGCACAATGCGCCGCTGCTGGATCCGGTGAGTGTCGTGCCGTTGGAGGAGGGCGATTCGCTGAACGTGCCCGTTTCCGCCAGCGACGTCGACGGTGATCCCTTGACGCTGGATGCCGCGCCCTTGCCTTCATTTGCTTCCTTCTCGTACACCGACAACGGTGGGGGCAACGCCACGGGGACGCTGGAATTGAATCCCGGACCAGGCGACTGCGGCAATTACGACCTCACCATCACGGTGACGGACGATTGTGGACTGACGGACAGTCAGATGATCCGGGTGGCGGTTTGCGCCGGGATCGTGTCGGACGATTTCAATGCTTGCGCGTTCGACACGGATCTGTGGTCGTTCCTGGATCCGCTGGGGGACTCGGTGTTCTACCTGTCGGGTACGCAGGCCCAGCTGTCGGTTCCCGCGGGGGAGAGTCACGATCTGTCCACGGGTGTGAACAATTTCTCGCGGATGATGCAACCGGCCAACGACCTGAGCTTCGGAATCGAAACCAAGTTCGATTCCGGGCTGAACGCAGCCGAGCAGCGGCAGGGGGTGCTGATCGAGCAGGACGCGGACGACCTGTTGCAGGTGGAGTTCTTCTACGACGAAACGGGCCAGACGCAGCTGGTGGCGCGGGCATATGTGGCGGGCGTGGAGACGCTGGTGGGCGATCCGGCGATGGTCGTCGGGGGTGCCGGCATAGCGCCTCTGTACCTGAGGGTGACGCGAGACGCGAGCACGGACCAGTGGACGGTGGCCTACTCGACGGATGGGGCCGTTTGGACGTCTTACACGACGTTCACGCACGTGCTGGCGGTGACGTCGGTGGGTCCGTTCGCGGGCAACAGCGGGGCGACGCCGCCGGCGCACACGGCGGTGGTGGACTACTTCTTCAACAATGCGGACGTGATCGATCCCGAGGACCCGTTGGTCCTGAACGCGCCGGTGTTGGATCCAATCGGAGATCAGAGCGCGGTGTTCGACGTGCCGGTGAGCGTGCCGCTGGCGGCGAGCGATGTCGATGGGGATGCGCTGACGCTGACATCGAGCCCGGCGTTGAGCTTCGTGACGCTGACGGACAACGGTGACGGGACCGGGAGTCTGGATCTGCACCCGGTGGCGGGCGACGCCGGGGTCTACAATTTGACGGTGAAGGCGACGGACGCGTGTGGTCTGTACGACTGGGAGATGATCCGGCTGACAATCACTTCCGGGATCGTCTCGACGATCGTGTCGGACGATTTCAACGCCTGTGTTCTGGATCCGCTATGGACCTTCACGGAGCCGGGGGATGCCACGCTGACGCTGAGCGGGACGCAGGCGGTGATCCAGGTGCCAGCGGGGCAGGCGCACGACGTGTGGGGGACGGCGCCCGCCAATTTCAGCAACACGACGGCGCGGGTGATGCAGGCGTGCAACGACGCGGATTTTCAGCTCGAGGTGAAGTTCGAGTCGGGCCTGACCCAGAACTACCAGGCCAACGGGGTTCTGGTGCAGCAAGATGCGGACGACCTGTTGATTTTCAACTTCCACAAAGACAATTCGGCCGGGACGGAGATCGTGGCGTTGCAGATCAACAACGGCGTTGGTTCGAATCTGGGTGACTGGGGAGTGACGGTGGCCCCCGCAGGCACGCAGCCGCAGTACATGCGGATCGGGCGGGTGGGTCATGTCTGGACGGTGGACTGGTCGCTGGACGGGACCAGCTGGACCACGTACAAGAGCTTCACGCACGTCATGACGGTCAGTTCGGTGGGGTTTTACCTGGGGAACAGCGATGTGGCGGCGCACACGACGGTGGTGGATTACTTCTTCAACGGCGATTCGCCCATCGTTCCCGAGGACCCGGTGGCGCATAGCGCGCCGGTGCTGAGCCCGGTGGGTGATGTTCTGCTGGACCGCGGCGAGTTCCTGAGTGTACCGATTTCCGCCAGCGACGTCGATGGTGATCCCTTGACGCTGGATGCGGCGCCCTTGCCTGCGTTCGCCTCCTTCTCGTACACCGACAACGGTGGGGGCAACGCCACGGGGACGCTGGATCTGAATCCCGGGCCTGGCGATTGCGGTGATTACGAACTCACCATCACGGTGACGGACGGTTGCGGACTGATGGACAGTGAGACCATCAGGGTGGCGATTTGCGCGGGGATCGTGTCGGACGATTTCAACAGCTGTGTTTTGCAGCCGCTGTGGACCTTTGCGGATCCAGGCGACAGTGGTCTGGCGGTGAACGGGACGCAGGCAACGCTGT
>Ga0315542_1000721_pt1 | contig 20926 bp, 15 predicted proteins | sample SalMarSW160120MG_FD_202541 | JGI IMG/M metagenome (GOLD analysis project Ga0315542, IMG submission 202541) | Salt marsh sediment microbial communities from the Plum Island Ecosystem LTER, Massachusetts, United States - Salt Marsh Sediment SW1601-20 ... | reverse complement strand
CTCCGGTCAGGGGGTTGGGTCATGCAGGGGTTAGCCGCCGCACCGCGGAGATATTTGGACCCCAAAGATGAACTTAAAGATGAAGCTTCCCAGTAATCGGACCCTGGTCATCACCGGCGTCGTGGTGGTGGTCGCCCTGTTGTTCATGGGATTGTTGCAGCGCGGCAGTGGCAAGCGGACGGCTTTCCTCACGGTCCCGGTCAAGCGGGGGGACCTGCTGGCCACCATCAGCGCCACCGGCACGGTGGAGCCTGAAGAGGTCATCGATATCGGGGCCCAGGTTGCCGGCCGCATCGTGTCCTTCGGTAAAGACAAGAGCGGCAAGACGGTGGACTACGGCTCCGTGGTCGGGGCCGGCACCGTCCTGGCCCGGATTGACGACTCCCTCTACGCCGCGGATGTAGCCTCGGCCAAGGCCCAATTGGCCCAAAACAAGGCAGGGGTGAAGTACGCCGAAGCGAACCTGGGGCAATTTCAGGCCAAACTTTACCAGGCGAAAAGGGACTGGGCCCGGGCCCAAAAGCTCGGGCCGTCGGACGCCCTGTCCCAGGCGGATTATGACGCCGCCCTGTCCGCCTACGAGACCGCCAAGGCTAACGTGGAAGTGGGCAAAGCGGCCATAGTCCAGGCCAAGGATGCCGTGCGCCTCTCCGAAGCCGCGTTGCAGCGGGCCCAGCAAAATCTGGATTATTGCACCATCCAATCGCCGGTCAAAGGGGTGATTATCGACCGGCGGGTCAACATCGGCCAGACCGTGGTGTCCAGCCTCAGCGCCCCCAGCCTCTTTCTGATCGCCAAGGACCTGACCCGCATCCAGGTGTGGGTCTCGGTCAATGAAGCCGATATCGGCCGTATCCATCCAGGACAGCCGGTCACCTTCACCGTGGATGCGCATCCCGGCAAGGTCTTCAAAGGCACCGTGAACAAGGTGCGCCTCAACGCCACCATGACCCAAAACGTAGTGACCTACACGGTGGAGGTGAGCACCGATAATGCCAACGGCGAGCTGCTGCCTTACTTGACGGCCAACGTCAATTTTATTGTGGGCGAACGTCATCAGGTCCTCCTGGTCCCCAACGCCGCCCTCCGCTGGAACCCGGAGCCCCAGGAAATTGTGGCGAAATTTCGGGCCGCCGGTAAGAAAGGGAAGGGCAGCGGCAAGTCATCTCCCAAGCCCGCGAAAGCGCAGCCGCTGCGCAAGGTCCTCTGGGTTCCCCAAGGCGCCCTGGTCCGTCCGGTTTATGTCACCGCCGGTCTGAGCGATGGCTCCATGACCGAGGTGGAGGACGCCGGACTCAAAGAGGGAACCCCCGTAGTGGTCGGCGAAGCCGAACAAACGGCCGGTGAATCCAACTCCGGCGGCGGCAGCCCCTTTACACCAAAGTTCTTCCATAAGGCGGCCAACGGCAAAAAGTAGTTGCACGTCTTCAGCGGCATCCCGGCTTGGCAGGTTAAACCAGAGAGCTTCCATGGAATTTATCGAACTGCGGGATATTTATAAGACCTATCACCTGGGCGAGATCGACGTGCCGGTGCTCCAAGGCGTCTCGCTGGCGGTTTCCCGGGGGGAATTTGTCGCCCTCATGGGCACCTCGGGTTCCGGCAAGACCACCCTCATGAACATCCTGGGGTGCCTCGACCGTCCCACTAGCGGGGAATACTGGCTGGACGGCCAGGATGTGGTGGCCCTGTCCAGCGATGAGTGGGCCCAGCTCAGAAATCAGAAAATCGGCTTCGTCTTCCAGACTTTCAACCTGCTGCCCCGGACCAGCGCCATAGAAAATGTCATGATGCCGCTGTCGTATACCGCGGGGCACCTGTCCGAGCGGGAGGCGCGCCGCCGGGCGGAGGACTTGCTCGGACTGGTGGGCCTGGGGGAGCGCTTTGATCACGAACCCTCCCAACTCTCCGGCGGTCAGCAGCAGCGGGTGGCCATTGCCCGGGCCCTCATCAACCATCCCCCCCTGCTCTTCGCGGATGAGCCCACCGGCAATCTCGACTCCAAGACCAGTGAAGAAGTCCTGGAACTCTTCCGGAAACTCAACGAAGAAGGGGTGACCATTATTCTGGTCACCCACGACGAAAACGTCGCCCGTTCCGCCAAACGGATCATCAGGATCTCTGATGGGCTGGTGGAAGCCGGGGAGGCGCGTCCGGCCGCAGCCCCGCAAGGTGAGGCTCCGGCGGCAGCCCCGGCGGCGGCCACCCTGCGCCCGGGATGGGCCTGGCTGCGGCTCCAGTGGATGGTGCGGACCGCCCTCAACGGCCTGCGCCGCAACTATCTGCGCGCCGGCCTTACCACCCTGGGCATTATCATCGGCGTGGCCGCCGTCATCGCCATGATGGAGATCGGCCGCGGCTCCTCCACCGCCATTCAACAAGCCATTGCCAGCATGGGCGCCAATATCCTGATGATCCGGTCGGGCACCGCCTCCAGCGGCGGCGTCAGTTTCGGGGCCGGCACCATGATGACCCTCACCCCCCAGGACAACGACGCCATCCTGGAGGAGTGCCCCGCGGTCCGCGCCTCGGCGCCCGTGGTCCGGGCTCGGACCCAGATAATTTACGGCAACCGCAACTGGGTGCCCACCTTCATTTACGGCACCACGCCCGCCTTCCTGCAGGTGCGGGAATGGAACCTGGCCGAGGGCAACCCCATCACGGATCGGGAGGTGCGCAATGCCAGCAAGGTCTGCCTCTTGGGACAGACGCTGGTGCGCCAGCTTTTCCAGGGCGAGTCCCCCCTGGGCAAAGAAATTCGGGTGCAGAACGTCTCCTTCAAAGTGATCGGGGTCCTCGCCGCCAAAGGCGCCAACATGATGGGCATGGATCAGGATGACGTCCTGGTGGCTCCCTGGACCACCATCAAGTTTCGCGTGGTCGGTTCATCCGCCACCACCGCCAACCAGAGCGCCAGCACCAGTTCCTCCGGCTCCAGCAGCAGCACCTCCCAGACGGTGAATTCGCTCAGCCAGATCTACCCCAATAGCTCAAATAGCCTCTATCCGGCGCAATCCGCCACCCAGGCCGCGGACACCCCCCAGCCGGTGCGGTTTACCAACGTGGATGAAATTTTGACCGCGGCCCGCAGCTCCAAAGATATCCCGGTGGCGGTCAAGCAGATCACCGAGCTCTTACGGGAGCGCCACCGGATTCGCCCCGGCAAGCCCGACGACTTCAACATCCGGAACATGACCGAAATGATGTCGGCCCTGTCTTCCACCACCGACATGATGACCAGGCTGTTGCTGGCGGTGGCCCTGATCTCCCTGTTGGTGGGGGGCGTCGGCATCATGAATATCATGCTGGTGTCGGTGACGGAGCGCACCCGGGAGATCGGTTTGCGCATGGCCGTAGGGGCCTGGGCCCGGGATATCCTCCAGCAATTTCTGGCGGAATCCGTGATCCTCTGTTTCTGCGGCGGGGCGGCGGGTATCCTGGTGGGGCGGGGAATATCTATATTAGTAAGGGTGTTGCTGCACTGGCCCACGGCGCTGTCCCTGGACGCCATCGTTGCGGCCTTTGCCGTCTCCGTGACCGTGGGCATCGTGTTCGGCTTCTACCCGGCGTGGAAAGCCGCCCACCTGGACCCCATCATCGCCCTCAGGTATGAATAATATGGCCAGACGGCAACATCCGGATTATGAGTGGCTGATGATGGCTGAGAAGAGGTATGTGGAGCCTTCCCGAGAAGGTATCTTCAGTTGCCGGAAACCCAAGCATCTGGTTTCATTAGGGCTGGTGATGGTCTTGCTGCTGGTGGCCGGTTGCATGGTAGGCCCGGATTACCACCCGCCCGTGACCAAGGTCCCCTCCACCTGGGACGGCCAGGCCGCCGTCACCCCGGTCCAGCCCAGCAAAACCACCAACCAGGCGGTTAAACTGGTGGCCTGGTGGAAGACCTTTAAGGATCCGACCCTGAGCGCCCTGGTGGAGATGGCCATCCGCGCCAACCTGGATGTGCGCCTGGCCGAGGCCCGCATCCGCCAGGCCCGGGCCTCCCTGGGAGTGGCCGGGGCGCCCCTCTGGCCCGGGCTGGATTCCTCGTTGATTTATCAGCGGAGCCAGAGCTCCAGCGCCACCGTGGGGGCGGGCGGCTCCACCCCCTCCATCGCCACCGCCGGCGGGCTCCGGGAATTATTTCAGGTGGGTCTGGACGCCAGTTGGGAAGTGGATATTTTCGGGGGCACCCGCCGCAACATCGAGGCCGCCGGGGCCGATCTCAAGGCCGCGGTGGAGGATCGCCGGGACGTGCTGGTGACCATGGTCGCAGAAGTGGGCAACGACTATCTCAACCTGCGGGGATTCCAGCAACAGATCGCCATTGCCCGGAAAAACCTTAAGGCGCAGCAGCATAATGCCGAAATCACCCGGAAGCGGTTTAACGCCGGCTTTGTGGGGGCCCTGGACGTGGCCAATGCCGATGCCCAGGTGGCCACTACTCAGGCCCAGATCCCGACCCTGGAGTCCTCGGCCCGGGCGGTCATTTACAGCCTGGGGGTGCTCCTGGGCCGGGAACCGGCGGCCCTGGAGAAGGACCTGGCCAAAGCCGGCCCCATTCCGCCGACCCCGCCGGCCATTCCGGTGGGGCTGCCCTCCGACCTGCTCCGGCGCCGCCCGGACATCCGCCGGGCCGAAGCCCAGCTCCACGCCGCCACGGCCCGCATCGGGGTGGCCACCGCCGACCTCTTTCCCAAGTTCTCCCTGACCGGGAGCTTCGGCTTTTCCAGCAATGACCTGACCAAGCTGGGAAATTTGGCCAGCAGTAAATTCTGGTCCTTCGGCCCCACCGTCACCTGGCCGATTTTCGCGGGGGGCCAAATCCTGTGGAACATCAAGGTTCAGGATGCCCTCACCCAGCAGGCGCTGCTCACCTATCAAAAGACCGTGCTCACCGCCATGCAGGATGTGGAAACCGCGCTGGTGGCTTATGCCAAGGAACAGCAGCGCCGCAAATCCCTGGCCGTGGCCGTGGCCAATAATCGCAAGGCGGTGGACCTGGCCATGACGCTTTATGTTGCCGGCAAGACGGATTTCCTGAACGTCCTCACCGCCCAGCTCAACCTTTACACCACGGAAAACGCCCTGGTCCAAAGCACCAACACCGTGGACACCGACCTGATTGCCCTTTACAAGGCGTTAGGCGGAGGCTGGGAAAACTCCCCGGCGCTGCAATCCCCGGACCAGCCCAACCGCTTGTCCGGGATGCCAACCCCGATTGCCGCGGATTAACCCGGGGCGAAGGTTCATGGCTCAGCCGCACGGCCGGCGCTGCGGGCCGGTCCAGGCCGGCGAGACCCGGTCTTGCTCTCACGGCTTATCCAAAACGACCTGAGGCTTACCTCTATGATGGACTTGGCAAACCGGCTGGACCGGGTGGCGACCCTCAAGGAGACCTTGCTTCGCAACCGCGAGGCCTTAATTCAGGCCGCCATTCAGGATTGCGCCTTCACGTATCGGGAGTCCGCCCTGGAAGTTGACACGGTCCAGGACCGCCTGGCCGGTTTTCCCGACATGGCCGCGGCCTTTGCCCGGCGCCGGCCCCTGGCGGGTCCCGGGCAGGAGGTGGCCCTCATCCTGCCTTACAACGGCAGCGCCTGGCTCAACACCGCCATTGTCTCCATCTATCTGGTGGGGAACCGGGTGCGGGTGAAGTTTGCCTCCCGGGGCTCCCGCATCGCCCACCTCACTGAGCGTCTGTATGGCCCGATTTTCGGCGACGCCATCGTCTTTGATTACTCCCGGGGCCGCAAGTTCATGGCCCAGGCCATGGAAAGCCCGGATATTCCGGCCATTTGCATGTTCGGCGCCGACCGCCATGCCCTCCAGTATGAAGCCGCCGCCCGCACCTTCAGGAAAAAGTTCGTGTTCGAGGGGCCCGGCAAAGACCCCTTCATGGTGCTGGGCGATGCCGACCTGGAAGCGGCCGCCGGGGAGCTGGCTTTCGCCAAGTACCTGTACGCCGGCCAGACCTGCACCGCCCCGGAGCGCATTTATGTGCACGAGCAGGTGTATGACGACTTTGTCCGTCTCTTCCTGGAGTTAAGCCGGAAAGTCCGCCTGGGCGATCCCGCCGACCCGGCCACGGAGATGGGCCCGGTCATCAGCCAGGAGGCCATCCGGGGCATCCGGGCGCAGCTTCAGGATGCCGCCGCCAAAGGCGGGCGCATCGCTCTGGGGGGTGATTTCCACGGCAGCCTGGTGCCGCCCACCGTGGTGGTGGACGCCACCCAGGAGATGCTGGGGATGCAGGATGAGACCTTCGGACCGGTGGCCTTTATCGCCCGGTTCCGGGACACCGACGAGGTGATCCGGCTGGCCCGGGATAACCGCTATGGGCTGCGGGCCACGATTTATGGCCGCGCCGACGCCGACCGGGTGTTCCAGGCCCTCATCGGCGAGCCCTATTGCCACCCCGTGGAGGCCATGCGCTTCGGCGTCTTCGGCACCATTTCCGTGAACCAGCCCCGCTCCCAGTCCTGGGTCGGCGCCTTTGTGTCCAAGCCCGTGGGCGGTTACGGCTATTCCGGCTGGATTTGGGAAACTGCGGGGGATGCCTTCATCCTCAAGCAAGGGCCCAAGCTCCTGAGTTTGGAAACTTCGGCAGAGCCCGGGTGACCGGGGCGGCGAGATAATCTCCTTGACTGAACCGGGCAGAGTAGATAGCCTGAACCCATGCGCGGTTACTGGGTGGCCATTCCCACGTATTGGACCTACCCCGGGGGGGAAGGGCCGGAAGACGTCGTCTTCGATCATCCCACCCCTCTGGATACCCCGGGGACCTTGCGGCGGACCCTGGAGAGCTTAATTCCCCTGGCCCGTCGGGAGGACGTCCAGGTGGGGGTGGTGGCCGCGGCCACCGCTCCGGCCCTGGAGGCCGCGGTGGCCCGCCGGGTCCGGGAGGTGGTGGACTCCCCGCCCTTGCCGTATCCGGTGCGGTTGTTTGCGGCCTCGCATCTGACAACCCTCCGGGATTTTTGCCGGACCCGGGGCCAGGCCGAGTGGCTGCCCCTGCTGTCCCTGGCCGGGTACTCCCAGATTCGCAACCTCACCCTGATCCTCGCCAATATCTGCGGCGCCGGGGTGCTCCTCAGTCTGGATGACGACGAGGTGATTGCCGACCCGGATTTTTTAACCAAGATCGAAGCGGATTTAACCCTGCTTGGTAAGGAGCACCCCGTCTTCGGGCTGGCCGGGGTGTACCGGCACGCCGACGGCGGCGTCCTGCTCCCGGAGCCCGCCGCCCCCTGGGCCGTCTTCTGGCCCAAGATGCGCTGGCTCAACGCGGCGCTTACGGAACTGGTGCTGGCCGGGCCCCGCCTGAAACCCACGTATCTGGGGTTCGGCGGCAACCTGGCGCTGCCCGCGGCCCTCTACCAACGGCTCCCCTTCGATCCCGCCCTTACCCGGGGGGAGGACACCGACTACCTCTTGAGCGCCCGCATGTTGCAGATTCCCTTTTTCCTGGACAATGACCTGAGCATCATCCATCTGCCGCCGGACAAGCCCCACGCCACCTGGCTCCGGCTCCGCCAGGACCTGGTGCGGTTTTGCTACACCCGGCTGAAATTGCGGCAGCAGGAGCCCGGGCCGGGCCGGGCCACGGTGACCTCCGATGCATTGAAGCCCTACCCCGGCAATTTTTTGGCAGACGACCTGCCCGATAGGGCCTTCCGGAGCCACACCCTCCTGGCCCTGGACTACCTGGCCCAGGGCGACTCCGAGGGCGCCCGGCAGACCTTGGAAAACCTGGCCCTGATGGACCGGCTGGAGCAGACGGGCGCCGGGGTTTATCAGGATTTTCAGGCCACCGTCAGCCGCTGGCAGGCCCTGCAGCGCTGGCTGGCGACGCCGGAGGTCGCGGCCCAGGCCCGCCAAGCCCTGTGGGGGACGGCTTGAGCGGCCCCCCCCAGGTGATCCGGCCCCGGGATTGGCGGCGCGATGCCCGCCTCCCCGCCCTGGGGTTGATCCCCCCCGGCAGTTTTGCCCCGGAGGAGGTGGCGGCCCTGAAAGCCGCGGCGGGCGTGCCGGTGCACCTGGTCTTTCCCCTGGGGCGCAATCGTGAGGCCAGCAACCTGGCGGACCTCCTGTCCATCCTGCGGCCCATTCTGGGGAGCCTCGTCGATCAGGTCTGGATCGCCTTCGGCGGCCAGCGCCCGGAAGGCCTGCGCCGCCTGACCGACTTCTTTCCCCAGGTCAGAGTTTTTCCCGCAGCCCTACAACTGCCGCCGGACCAGGCGCAGGCCGCGCTGGGCAAAGGCGCGTCCATGCGGGCCTTCCTCTATCACCTCATAGTAACCGAAAAGGTGACCCAGCCCCGCACAGTGGTGGCCTTCATCGACGCGGACATCCGGCCCCCCTACTTCCATACCCGGTGGGTGGTGGACCCGGTGGGGGCCATCCTCTGGTTTCACACGGTGGAGGCGGCCAAGATCGTCTATGAGCGCCCCCACGGCGGCCGGCTGAACACCATGCTCCGGTCGCTTCTGGCCGTGTGCCCCCAACCCGGGGTCCAGACCCTGCAAAAACTGGCCTATTTATTGTCCGGGGAGATGGCCGGCACCCTGAAATTCTGGAGCCGCCTGCCCTTCAAAACCGGCTACGGCGTGGAAACCTTGACCCTGATGTCCCTGGCTTTGAACCAACTGGGGCTGACGACCGGCACCCCGGACCTGGAGCACCTGGTTCAGGTCTACGTGGGGCAGATGGACCACCGCCACGCCCCCCTCACCTCCACGCCCGGGAAGCCAGGCTTGGACCAGATGGCCGGGACCGTGTTCCACACCCTGATGGAGTCCCTGCTGGCCGCGGGCCTGCTGCGCTGGGCGGAGCCGCCGCCGGCGGCGCCCCGGCTGGCCATCCCGGTGCCCGACGGGGAATCCGGGGAGCCCCTGGATTGGATGGAGGTTCCCCTGGCGGACGTCACCCTGCCGCCCCTGGCCACCTGTCCGGAGGTGCAGGCGCTTCTGGCTTCGGGAGGCCCCTGATGCGGGTGGCCCAGATCGCGCCGCCCTGGATTCCGGTCCCGCCCGTGACTTACGGCGGCACGGAGTTGATGGTGGCCAACCTGATCCGGGGATTGCAGGCCCGGGGGGTGGAGGTCTGGCTGTTCAGCGCCGGGGATTCCCGCCTGGAGGTGCCCCAATATGGGCATTTTCTCAAATCCTTCTGGCCGCCGGACAAGTTTTCCGAGAACCTCCATCTGTCCCACGCCTTCGCCCGCCTCCGGGCCCAGCCGCCCCAGGTAATTCATTCCCACCTGGAATCCGCCGCGGGTTTCTGGGTCCTGGCCGGGGGCGCGCCCCTGGTCATCACCATCCACACGCCCCTGTTTCCCATGAAACGGGACTATCTCCTCAGTTTTCCCCAGGTACACCTGGTGGCGGTGAGCGCCTTTCAGGCCCGGCAGCTTCAGGGGCATCCCCGGTTGCGCCTGATCCCCCACGGCCTTGACCCGGCGGACTACCCATTCCAGGCCGCCAAGGAAGATTTTCTCTTGTTCCTGGGCCGCATCTACCCGGACAAGGGTCTCCATACGGCCATCCGCCTGGCCCGGGAGGCCGGGGAGCGGCTCCTCATTGCCGGACCGGTCTTCGAGCCGGACCGGCCGTATTTTGAGGCCCGCATCCGGGACTGGATCGACGGCCAGCAGATCGTCTACCTGGGGCCGGCGGATCATCGCCGCAAGGTGGACTTGATGAAGCGGGCTCGAGGCTTGGTGCTGCCCCTGGAGGTGGACGAGACCTTCGGCTTGGCCATGCTGGAGGCCATGGCCTGCGGCACTCCGGTGTTGTCCTACGACCGGGGGGCGGTGCCCGAAGTGGTGGTCCACGGGGAAACCGGGTTTGTGGTGCAGACTTACGAACAGTTGCGGGCCTGTCTCCCGGGGCTTAAGGACCTGGACCCGCATCGCTGCCGGGCCCACGTGGAGCTAAACTTCTCCCGGGAGGCCATGGTGGCGGCTTATCTTGAGCTGTATGGCGATATGGATCGGGGACTAGAGTAAACCGGTGGTAACCTGACGGGTGGCCTGCTTCCGGGCTTTACTTCCCGGGCCACCCGGTTTATGCTCGGCTGAATCCCATGTTTATTTCGCGGCTGGTGCTGAAATTAGGAATGGTCCGGTTCGCCACCTCCTTTTTGGTGGTGTTGCTGGCCAGCGTCCTGAACCGGGTGTTGATCGTGGACCTGACGGTGCCCGCGGCCCTGGTCACCTTCAGCTTTGCCTTTCAGCACGTGATGACCCCGGCGGGTCTGGTTACCGGCTATTTTTCCGACAATTATCCCCTGCGGGGCCGCCGCCGCGCCCCCTACATCTGGGGAGGCATGCTCCTCAGCATCGTGGTCATGCCCTTCTTCCCGGCCTGGGCCCTGCACCTGGGGGCCCACCCCCACAGCCGCGCCCTCCTGTACCAGGGGGTGCTGTTGTTTTCCCTCTTCGGCATCGGCACCACCGTGTCCGCCACCGCGGTCAACGCCCTCCTGGTGGACCAGATCCCGGAAGGGGACCGGGGCAACGCCCTGACCATGGTGTGGATCTTGACCCTGCTGGGTTTCATCGTGGGGTCCGTCCTCACCGGGGTGCTGTTTCCGGCTTTTGACCCGGGAAAAATCCATAAACTCTTTGTGGTGGTCACCCTGGTGGTGGTGGCGATCACCCTCTGGGGGGCCTGGGGCATCGAACCGCGTTGCGATCTCGCGCCCGCCCACGGGCATGGCCAGATCCCCCTGGGGACCACCCTGAAATTTCTGGCCAGCAACCGCCAGACCCTGGCCTTTTTTGCCTTTCTGGGGGCCACCATCTTTTTCCTGGCCATCCAAAGCTTTCTCCTGACCCCGTACGGCGGGGAGGTCTTGCACCTGTCGGTGGCGGATACCAACCGCTTCGGAATTTACACCACCTACGGCATCCTGGTGGGTATGGTGGGGGTGCATCTGCTGCTCAGCGCCCGCCGGCACTGGGGAAACCGGGCCGTCCTGGTGGTCAGCCTGGTGATCGGGGCCGGGGCCTTCTCCTTGCTGAGTCTGACCTCCTTCAGGCCCAACCCCACCTGGGGCATCTATGCCCTCTGCCTCCTGGGGCTGGGCCGGGGATTTTACAACGTGGGGCTGTCTCACCTGACCATGGACATGGCGCACCCCAGCTTCAGCGGGGTCTTCATGGGCCTGTGGAACCTGGCCAGCGGCCTGGCCCTGGCCGCGGGGGAAATGGCCGGGGGGTTCCTCAAAGACCGACTCTTTTTTCTCTCGGGGAGCGACCCTTCGGCGTATGGCTGGGTGTTTTTGCTGGAAGGGGTGGGGCTGCTGGCCTGCCTCCTGTTCCTGGCGCCCCTGAGTATGAAAAAATATCGGCCGCAACTGGCGGTACTGGTGGCCGATGAGAAGGTGAAACCATATCAGGGTGGGTAAAGTGGTGACGCCGCGCCTGGCGATGAGAACTGACGTACCGCGGATCATCCGGGTAAGCTGCGCCCTGGTGCTCCTGGTTATGCTGGGGTGCGGGCCGGCTCCCGAGACTCCGCCGCCCCGGACCATCACCTATACCTTCGATGCCCCTACCCGGCAATTGATCAAGCTTCTGGCGGAGAAATCCCAAAGCTCCCTCTACAAAAATTTTGATCGGTACTTTAAGGGGATCATGGTGCCGGAAAGCCTGCTCCCCTATGAGCCCTTTGTGCTGGGTCTCTCCACCGAAAGCAAGATCCCCACGGTACTGGTCCTGGATGCCCCCTGGGTGCAGCGCTACGGGGTGGCCGGCTGGCTCTATGAACTGGAACGCACCAAGGTCTTTGACCGCTCGGAACTGGTGCCCGCGGTGGCCCAGGCCTTTTCCGTGAATCTGTCCCGCATCACCCACCGGCCGGGTAAGGAGCTGGTGGCCGTACCCACTAACATCAAGGGCAACGTCCTCTTTTGCCGGGGGGATATCCTGAAGCGGTATAATCTGAAGCCTCCCCACACCTGGGACGAATTAAGGGCGATCTGCCGCAAGGTCCTTCCCCAGCAAAAATCTTTGCAGTATGGCCTGCTCATCCACAGCACCAATACCGTCAATGATTTTTATCCGATTTTCTGGGGCTTCGGCGGCCGGGTCAACAATGACGCCGGCCAGTTTGTCCTCCCCGCGCCGCCCAACGCCGAGGCCTTCCTCAGGGCCCTCAAAGAGTTGGTCAGCATGCAGGGGAGCATCATTCCGGGACCGGCCGCCCTCAAGCAATTCCAGTCCCCGGGAGCCCTGCGGCAGGCCTTCTACCACGGGCGGGCCCTCTTCATGATCAACTGGAACACCCGCATGAAGGATCTGCAGGACTTGATCGCCAAAGGCCATGGTCAGCCCCCGGGCAGCCTCACCAACATCAACCAGGTGTGGGTGGCCCCCATCCCGGCCATCGCCGGCCAACCCCACCGCTATTCCAACATCGGCTCTTTTGGCTGGGCTATCAACCGCTTCTCGGTGACCGACCCCGCGGTCATTAAACAATGCCAGCAGTTTATCCAGTTGGTGTCCGACGAGCAGTTTCAAATCCTGGCGGCGGAGAAGATGGGGCAGGTGCCGTCTCTGAAACGGGCCCTGGACAAGGTCGCCAACCAGGAAGTGGGACGGGTGTACCGGTGGACCTTTGGCCAGAAAGATATGATGATGCGGGCCCGGCCGTACAGCCGGCGGATCAACAATGTCCTGGAACAATACCTGGATGAGGCCCTGGCCGGCCGCCTGACCCCGAAGGCGGCCCTGGACGGGGCGATGGCCGAACTGAAAAAGGACCAGGGTTCCCTCTAAATGACCACACCTACGACCTTTATCCGCTATTCCCTGCGGAACCGGCTGTTGGTCCTGGCCGGGGCCACCTTCGTGTTGTGCGCCGTGGTCAGTCTCCTGTTCTTCCCTCTGCTCAATTACACCCTCACCGGCCTCCAGGACCGCACCCTCAAGTCCATGCAAAACGGCGCCGAACAGGAAGCCACCACCATCGCCCGCCTCCTGGTCCTGGAATTCTCGTCCATCAAGGGGTTGTTGAAGGTGACCCCGACCTCGAACACCGAGGTGGATCAGCGCATCAAGGACCTCTTGTGGGAAAAGGTCACCTTCAATGAGATCATCGAAGGCATTGAGCTGATTCAGGGGCAGCAAGACGCCCTGGGGCGGCACTTGACCTATCTGTTTTATCGCCGGGAGGCTCCGGAACTGAAGCCCATGGCCGGCCCCCAGAAAATCATGAAGTCCTTTGAGGGCCTGGAAGGCGACCTCATCAACAGCATCAATGAGCAGCAACGGGTGGACAACGCCCTCCAGGAATCCGTCAACCGGGGCCCCAAACAAGAAGGCGAGATGCTGCTGCGCTACATGCCGGTATATGTCCTCTTGCCCGATGAAGGGGCGGTTTATTGGGGCGTGGCCAAAATCGGCATCGATACCAGCCGCATGCGCCACCTGCTCCTCCTCCAGAGCGAAGAACAGCACCGCATCCGCAATCACATCTGGCTGGAGATCATCCTGAGCCTGACCATCTCCGGGATTCTGGCCATGAGCCTCCTCTACTTCTGGGTGAGCTATATGACCGAGCCTTTGAAGCACCTCAGCGTGGTGGCGGCGGATTTACCGGACGCCAAACCCGAGGACTTCGAACTCTGGCTGGATAACCTGAAAAAGGTGGATACCCAGGGGCAGGCCGAAGTAGCGGTGATCCAGCAGGTCATGGAGCGCCTGGGCGCGGCCTTGCCCCGGCTGGGGCAGCGGCTGATTGACGGGGAAGCCCGGGCCTGCCTGGGGCAGGTGCTGGTCCGGGCCCTGCCGGTCCTCCAGGCCTGGGAGCAGGAACTGGAGAGTCTCAAGCCGGAGCCGGACGCCGGCGAGGCCGCGGCGCGGCGGGCCAAACTCGCCACGGTGTTTGAAGATTTTGCCCACCTCTGGTCGGACCCGGAAGAGGAGTGGGATCAAATCGATATCACCGCAGGCTTGCAGCGGGCCTGGCGCCTGGCGACTTTGGGACTGCCCCCGGCGGTGCGGCTGCACGAGGAGCTGGCGCCCCTGCCGCCGGTTTGGGGGTCGGCTGCGGCCCTGAGCCTGGCCGGGCTCTACCTCCTGAATTTTGCCGCGGACCTGCTGGGGCCTGCCGGGGACCTGGGACTGAGCGGGGCGCCCACCCCCGCGGGAGGAGTGCGGGTGCAGGTCTGGGTTTCCGGGGACCCCCGCACCGCCGCGGAGTGCCGGAGCTGGTTGCAGCCGTTCGCCGGACCGGGGGGCTTCCAGGAGAGCCTGGGCCCGGCCCTGGCCGCGGCCATCGCCGCGCAGCACCGGGGCAGTCTCAGCGCGGCGCCCCGGCAGCCGGGCGGGGTGATCTTTACCCTGGCATTACCGCCTTTGGCCGCGCCCCAGGAATCGCATGAACCTTTTATTTAAGGTGCGCAGGGCCCTAAGCCGGCTCCTCTGGCGAGTCTGGGGCCGGTTCCGCACCCAGGTCTCCCGGTTATTGAGCATCTGCGCCCTGTTCTATCGCCTCCTCCTGGGGGCCTTCCAAGGCCCCGCCTGCCTGAGCCTGTTCTTCCGGGACCTGAGCCGCCAGGTCTATTACAGCGCCATCCGGGGGTCCTTTGTCCTGATCTTTACGTCCCTCATGCTGGGCATGCTGGTGATCGTCAATGCCACCCAGCAGTTGGGCAGGGTCCAGGGGGAGGATTTCGTCGGCTGGCTGCTGGTCACCATCGTGGTCCGGGAGATAGGGCCGGTGTGGGCCGCCTTTTTCGTCCTGCTCCAGTCCGGCGGCACCATGACCGTGGAGATAGGCACCATGTCCGTGAACCGGGAGATTGAGGCCCTGAAGATGCTGGGGATCGACCCCTGCCGGTACCTGGGGGTGCCGCGCTTCTGGGGGCTCACCATCAGCCTGGTGTCCCTCTATATCCTGTGCGTCATCGCCGCCATCCTCGGCGGGTATCTCTTTGCCCAGGCCTTTGCCGAGATCTTCTGGGCCAAGTTCTGGCTGTCGTTCCTCAATGCCCTGGAGTGGATTGACCTGGTCGTGGGTTTTGCCAAGATCACCCTCTTCGGCATGCTCATCGCCACCGTGTCCATCTATTTCGGCTTCAACGCCCATGACCACATGGGGGAAGTGGCCCAGAACACTTCCCAGGCGGCCATCTGGAGCCTGGTGCTTATCGGCATCACGGACATCATTATGACTTCGGCCTATTACCTGTAAGCGCCTCCGGGCCTGGCCGCCCCGAGGCCCAACGGTACCCTATGCTGCACGACGCCCTGAATCTGGAACTGGTCACCCTGCCGGGAGAGGCTGACGCCTGGCCCGCGCCCGTGTCCCTGGCCGTAGCCCCCAATGAGGTCGTGCTCCTGGAAGGGGCCGCCCCGGCCGTGAGTCGGCCCTTGCTGGAGGTGGCGGCCACCCTGCGGTTCCCGGCCGCGGGGCGCGTCCGGCATTGGGGCCGGGACGCCGCCACGGTCCGCCGGCCAGAGCTTTACGACCTCCGGCGCCGGATCGCCTATATCTCGCCCCGCCAGGTGCTGCTGCATCGCCTCACCCTGGCCGGCAACATCGCCCTGGCCCCCTGCTATCACCTGGGATATACGGAAGCTGAGGCTTTAGGTCTCCACGCCGACCTGCTGGCCCACCTGAATCTCCAGGCTCATCTCAGCCAGTACCCGGCCCAGGTGTCCCGGGAGGTCTATGCCCGGACGGTGTGGGCCCGGGAGCTGGCCAAGGAACCGGAACTGATCCTGGCGGCCATATCCACCAATCTTGCCACCCCCGGCGAGGCCACCCGGCTGGCGGCGATTCTCCAAGATTACCTGCCCCGGTACGACGCCGCCGCAGTGCTGGCGGGCGAGTTCCTGGAACCTTTTCACCCCCTGGGACATCGGCTCTTCCGGCTGGAATCCGGCCGGCTCCGCCCCCGGCCGCTCCTGGCGCACCGGCCCCGCCCCCTCAGCGCCTACCTCCCCCTGGTGTAAGAGAAGACTCGCCCGGCAGGGGATGCAGATAACCTTGCCTCCCCTTGCCCTCCGGTTCTTCCGGACGGCAAGACCATTTCCCCGGTTCCCTCAGACGCCTGGTTTCACCGGCAAGCAGCCCCCGACCTGATAACCGCGACCCGCACTGGGCGCTGTCGCCGTATTCTGAGGCGAAAATCAGGTTCTTCCCCACCCGTAAACCAGTGCATTCCTGGATATCTTTCACCGCCCCAGGCTAATAAATTAGCTGAAAATACAGAAAAAAACAAAGCCATCACCAGGTGGAGGGAAGACGCCAAGCCCCGGGTCTTCAAACCTGGAAGATGGCCGGGTTGACTGGAACAGACAATTTGATGCGGCTGTTGTATTGCGGTCGGGATTGAAGGACATGAGGAAGGCCATGAAAATGAAAAAATCTCTCTGGTTGGCGGCGGGATTGGTCTTCCTGGGGTTGTTGTTGCCTTTGAGCGCGGGGGCGAGGACTATCACCTGGGTTGCCGGTCACAATGGAAATTATACCAGCTCATTTAACTGGATTGGCGGTCGGGTTCCAGGTTCGAATGATGATGCGAAAATCGACAACGGCAACGCTTTAAACTCCGTTGCTACCTTAGACAATGCCAACCAAGGAGTCCGGACCCTGGCGATATCCAGCGGCGATACCCTAAATATTGGCAACAGCACCCCGGACCACAATACCTCCCTGCAGGTGCGGAGTTCTACCGGCGTGACCAATGATGGCCTGCTCAATATTTATGGCAGTTCCACCTATTACGGCATGCTGACGACGAATCGAAACGGAACCAGCCTGGGCGGCTCGGGAACTTACGTCCTATCCGGCGCGGGCGCGGAGATAGGCGGGTATCGATCTTTTTCCCTGGGCAGCAGCGCCACCCTCCGGGGTAATGGCATTATCAGCGTCCCCATCACCAATGCCGGCGACATCCTGGCCGGGGGCGGCGACCTGAACGTCACCGGGGCCATCACCGACTCCGGCGGCACCATCGGCACCTATGACAGCAGCGGCAATTTCAATTACAATGTGGCCGGCGGCGGCACCCTGACCGCCAGCCATGTATCAATGGCCGGCGGCTCCCTGAATTCCACCACCGGCTGGGGCTTCAGCAGCGCCGACCTCAGCGGTTGGGGCACCATCACGCGCCCCTTCAACAGCAACGGCGGCAGCATCACCGCCAGCGGCGGCACTTTGCAACTGCAAGGGACGCTCACCAATCCAAATATTCTCAATGTCAGCGGCACCTTCGATAACGCCACCGGCGCCGCCCTGACCTTTCCCACGATAAATATGCAGGGGGGCACCCTGGCAGCCACCAGCGGTTCCTTCAGCAGTAACAACGCCATCAGCGGCTACGGCCTCATCTCGGCGCCGCTGACCAATACCGGCACCGTGACCGCCACCGGCGCCGGCCAGACCCTGACCGTGACCGGGGCGGTCTCCGGCGCCGGTGACGTCAATGTGGGCACCACTACCCCCGGCGACACGGCCACCCTGACCCTCCAGAACAACTTGGGCGCCCATAATCTCACCTTGAACCAGGACGGGATCTTGAACGTCGCTTCCGGCAATACCATCACCCTGAGTGGCAACTTTGTGAACAACGCCACCAACGTATCGCAACAGCAGCCCGCCGCCGGTTTCAATCTGACCATGACCGGCAGCGGCACCTATGAGGTGGCCGGTTATGATTATGGCGCGAGTAACCTCGGCTTCAGCAACAACTTCAACCTGGCCAGCCTGTCTCTGTCCTCCACTGCCAACATCCAACTGGTTGATCTCGTGAACAACGGCAACCAGGGGGGGGCGAGCGGCGCCGAAGCTCTCTATATCGCGTTTCTCTCCGGTGACGCCGGAGCAGTGCTGGACCTCAATAATCAATGGGTGTATGTGATGGGCCCCTCTGGCCCCATCTCCCTGGCTGACGGCGTCTACAACAACATCATGATTACCAACTCCCCGGACCCGGTCCCCCTGTGTTCCACGCTGCTGCTCCTGGGCACGGGCCTGGTGGGGATGGCGCTTCTGCGAGGAAGGCCCTCCATCTAATACCAGGTTCGCTTTAGCGTGCAATAAATGCCATACCGTTGTAAGGGCGGTGAGCGCACCGCCCCTACGGCGTTTGTCGCATTTCTAACCGAACCTGGCATAAGACCCGCAGAACGACTTTACGATCCAAGGGTGATGGATGCCTCGGTGAGAAAAATTTGCCTGCTCAATGGGGTACCCCTGCTTTCCCCAAAATAAAGCAGTTGCCCAAAGAGCCTCTGGCAAATATCCCCATGCCTGTCATTCTGAGGGAGCGAAGCGACCGAAGAATCTCATAACCAGGTAAAAATACGAGATTCTTGCGCTCAGGATGGCAGAATCCCTTTTTGCAAGAACCTCTCTGGGCAATTGCTACAACTTGCGAGACGATCGCAAAAGGTTTGCCTTCGGCTGCCGTCCCTCCTTCCCAGAAAGTTCCTGTCAAGAGTTCCTTGAGCCGGCAAATCGTATAACATATTATAATAACTTGATATAAGTGACTTCGGGCTCGTTTGGCAAAAAGCTAAGCAGAGACGGCATCTGGCTCAGTTCACGGCAGACGATTATCGGTGGAGGGATGTTTGGAATCGACTCCTGACCAAAACCACTAGGGGCGAGCGATCCGGCGCCGGGCGGCCCCGTAAGTGTCCTGGATGATCCTGGCCGAGACCTGCTCCATGGCCCGGCTCATGGCCTGGGCCAGGCCCTGGGGGGTTTTCTCCCACATGGGTTCCAGGGCCCGGTAGTTTTTCTGGAAGACCACCCGCTGGGGCAGTTCCGCGGCCGTGGTGTCCAGGAGGGTGACGGTCAGGCCCAGGGCCGCGTGCCAGCCGTCGGGGGAATCCACTTCCTGAAAGTCCGCCACGCCGCCTTCCAGGAGGAAGCGGTGCCGGCCGGTGTCGCCGGGGCCAAATACGGCCTTAAAAAGGCCCGAGGCCCGCAGGTCCCGGAGGAGATAGTCGGTGACCAGGTAGCCGGGATTGACCCGCCAGCGGCTGTAATTATAGACCTGGCTCTTGTAGGGCTGGGGCTGGTAAACCATATTATGGGTATTAAAGGCCTGGGCCACGGAAAACAGGTGCACCTTGATGGCCTCCGGGACCTGGGTGGCGCTGCGTCCCATGGGGGCGGGATATTCCAGGATGTACCGGTTGATCAGCATGGGGGGCTTGCCGCAGCCGGCCAGGAGGGGGACCAGGAGGAGCGCCGCCAGGGCCAGGCGCCAGGACGGTCTCAGGCAGCGGCCCGCCTGGGGGCGCCGCGGCTGCCGGGGCCGGGGGATCGGGTCAGTCATGGCCTTCATTCATTCCACCTTTTCTTGGGGGGCTTGCCGAACAGGAGGTCCGAGGGGCGGTCGTAGATTCGCTGGAGGAGCATCTCCATGGTCTCCGAACTCTGGCGGAAGTTGTTGCTGGCGGCTTGCAGTTCCCGGGCGATATCCCGGGTTTTGCCCATGGTGGACGGGAGCTGCATGCCCAGGACCTGGTCATTGATGGTGGCGAGCATGGTCCGGGCCCCTTTCAGGGTATCCTGGGCCTCGGCCAGGACCTGCTCCAGACGGGCGTTGGCCAGGGTCTTGTCCGCCCGGGCGGTCAGCCGCTCCAGGTTGCCGGCGGAGGCGTTCAGCCGGGTCATGATGCTGCGCATTTCTTTGCCCTTGAGAAAATCTTCCATGGCCTTGGTGGTGGCAATCAACTGGTCGGAGATGCCCTTGGCGTCGACCTGACTGAACTTCTTGACAATATCGTTGATGCCGGTGACGAGGCGCTGGATTTCCGAGGGCCGGGAAGGAATGATGGGATACTCCGAGGGAAACTCGATCTTGGGAGAGAGGTCCGGCTCCCCCGGCCTGCGCATATCCAGCTCGACGAACATGATGCCGGTGATTCCCGCGGCCTTGAGTTGCGCCACGGTATTTTTTTGCAGGTTATCCCGCATGTTGATCTTCATCACCACGCCGATGAGGCGGTTGTCCGGGGCCACCCGGATGCTTTCCACCCGGCCGACATCAACCCCCCGGTACTTGACGGCGGAATCCACCTGGAGGCCCTGCACCGATTCATCAAAATAGCTGACGTAGGTCTGGCCCTTCTGAAAGTAGCTGGTGGCGCCCACCCAGATGATCGCGACCACCCCCAGACAGACGCCCAGGATGACAAAGAGCCCGATGATCAGATTGGTGGTTTGTTTGGCCATGTCAGGTCCCTTGGGGGTTGGGTCCGGCGGGCGGCCGGCGATTGAAGAAATTCACCACCCGGGGGTCGGTGGAATGGTCCTTCAATTCCCGGGGATCGCCTTCGGCAATGATGCCCTTGGCGGCCTTATCCAACATGATCACCCGGTGGGCGATATTAAAAATGGACTCCAGTTCATGGGTGACGATGACCATGGTGGTCCCCATCCCGGCGTTGATACTCTTGATCAGGGTGTCCAGTTCCACCGAGGTGACGGGGTCCAGCCCGGCGGAGGGCTCATCGAAGAAGAGGATCGTGGGGTCCAGGGCCATGGCCCGGGCCAGCCCGCCCCGCTTCTTCATACCCCCGGAAATCTCCGAGGGCAGGTGGTTTTCGTACCCCGCCAGGCTGACCAGCCCCAGTTTCATCCGGACGATGAGGTCGATGGTGGGCCCATCCAGGTCCGTGTAGGCATGGAGGGGCAGGGCGATGTTTTCCGCCAGGGTCATGGAGCCGAAGAGAGCCCCGGACTGAAAGAGCACCCCCAGGTCCAGGCGCACCCGGTGCAAGACCCGCTCGTCATCGGTGTTGATGTTAACCCCGTTGACCAGGACCTGGCCGGCGGCTGGGGTGTAAAGGCCGATCATATGTTTCATCATGGTGGACTTGCCGCAGCCGCTGCCCCCCAGGATCACCAGGATTTCGCCCGGGTTGACCTGAAAGCTCACCCGTTCAAAGATGGTA
>Ga0315542_1000720_pt1 | contig 20940 bp, 19 predicted proteins | sample SalMarSW160120MG_FD_202541 | JGI IMG/M metagenome (GOLD analysis project Ga0315542, IMG submission 202541) | Salt marsh sediment microbial communities from the Plum Island Ecosystem LTER, Massachusetts, United States - Salt Marsh Sediment SW1601-20 ... | reverse complement strand
CGGTCCCGGCCGCCGGTGCTGGTGATCGGCGATCCTGCGCTCTCCAGGCTGCTGCGTGCCCAGGGTATCGAGGTGCAGGACGGAACGGTCGCCGACGTGAAGGCGCCGATGGAGGCCAGCGCCGTGGTCGTGCGCGGCAGCGCGGCGCAGTTCACGACGGGCCAGCTCCAGCTTCTCAAGCAGTACGTGGAGAACGGAGGCGGGTTGTGGATGACGGGCGGCCCGCACAGCTTCGGGCTGGGCGGCTGGTACCGCACCCCGGTCGAGGACGTGCTGCCGGTCACCACGGACGTACGCACCAAGGTGAGCCTCCCCCAGGTGGCCATGGTGATCGTGCTCGACCACTCGCAGTCGATGAGCGCCGGCTCGCCGTCCAAGCTCGAGCTCGCCAAGCAGGGCGCCGTCAAGGTCGTCGAGCTCGCGTATCAGGACGACCTCATCGGGCTGATCGCGTTCAGCGACCCCTCCAGCACGAACTGGGTCTTCCACCTGCGCAAGGCCACCGAGCGGGGCAAGCGCGTGATGCTGCAGGGCATCCTCGGCATCACCACGGCAGGCGGCACCGTGCTCGGACCGGCCTATCGGGACGCCCTCGACGCTCTGCAGCAGACCCGGGCCTCGGTCAAGCACATCATCATCCTCTCCGACGGCAAGCTCTACGACGGCCAGGGGCCGTTCAACAGCGGCCCGGTAACCGACTTCGGGGCGCTGGCGGCCCAGGGCCGGGCCGAGGGCATCACCACCTCGACCATCGCGATCGGCGCGTCGGCGGACTTCCAGCGACTCGCCGCCATCGCCCGCGCCGGTGGCGGGCGCTACTACCAGGCCCTCGACGTGAACACCCTGCCCTCCATCTTCACCAGCGAGGCCCTGACCGCCACCCGCAAGCTGTTGGTCCAGGAGCCGACCGCTCCTCAACCGCGACCCAACGCCCTGCTGCAGTTCCCCGCGACGCTGCCGCAGGTCGAGGCCTACGTCGCCACCAGCTTGCGGCCGACGGCGCAGGAGCTGCTGGCCGGGAAGCATGACGAGCCGATCCTGGCTATCCGGCACGTCGGTCTGGGACGCACCGCCGCGCTCACCACGGACCTCAACCAGTGGGCGGGGCCGTTCGGCGGCTGGTCGGGCCTGCCCGGCGACCTCGCCACCCTGACCCGGTGGCTGCAGGCCCGGCCGTTGGTCTACCAGGCCCGCGCCACCCGTGACGGTGGGGGCCTTCAGGTCGTGGTCGACGCCGTCAAGGGCGGAGCGTACGTCAACAACAAGTCGCTCACGGTCCGTTTCGACGGCCATGCGGCGGCCATGGAGCAGGTGGCGCCCGGACGGTACCAGGCCCGCCTCCCCTACCGAGCCGGCAGCAGCGGCAGCGTCGTGGTCTCCGAGGGGTCCGAGGTAGTCGCTCGTGCACGGGTCGGCGGGCCGGACCCGGAGTTCGCCGACACCGGAGGGCCCTCCCTCCTGGCCGAGATCTCCCGACGGACGGGCGGCCGCGTCATCACCCCCGGTGCGCCCTACGCCCCGGCGGTGGGGGGCGGCACGCTGCCGTTGTGGCCGCCGATCGCCGCGGCCGCGCTGGCGCTGTTCCTGCTCGAGCTGCTCGCGCGGCGTCTCTGGGGGTCGCCGCAGCGCACCTCTCCCAACCGACGACCCCGCACGCCGGAGGCCGGCACCGGCTCCTGAACTATCCCAGCCGTGACCGCAAGCCTCAGACTTCGCCGTCCCCGTCGTCGACCGCGCGAATGTCGTCCTCGGCCGAGCTCTCCTCGGGGGTCGCAACCGGAGCGTCGATGTCGACCTTCATCACCTCGCGGAGCACCACGGTGGCGTAGCTGCCCTTGGGCAGGGTGAAGGCGATGGTGAGCGCGTCCGGCCCGGACTCCACCTCGACATCTTCGAGCAGCACCCGGCTCGGCCGGCGGTCGCCGCGGCGCGAGCCGAACGCGCTCCAGCGGAGCCCGAACCGGTCCAGCACCCGCGTTTCGAGGGCGCCGGCCTCCCCGTCGGAGAGGCGCACCCGCCGTCCATAGAGCGGCAACGTCGCGCTGATCTCGAGCCGGCCGGCCCGGGGAGACTCCAGCTCCCCGTCCTCGACCAGGAACACCCCACCGGTGTCGTGCTTACGGGCCCAGTCTCCAGTCACGACGCGTTGGAGGAGTCCCGCCTCGATCCGGTCGGCCAGCAGCGCGTTGAACAGCAGCGACTGCAACGCCGACACGAAGAACCGCCTCAGGCGGTGCCCGCCCGGCACCTGCTCCCCTGCCAGCACCTTGAGGCCGTCGACGGCGTTGGTCCCGAAGCGGCCGAAGCGCTGGGGCCCGAAGTAGTTCGGCACGCCACGGCTGGCCAGCGCTGCGAGCACGGCCCGAGCGCGCGAAGCCCCCCTTCCCGCATCCTCCGCGTCCCGGATCCGAACCATGAAACGGTTGCCCCGCAAGTGCCCGATCGCGAGCTTGTTGCGATGGTAGGAGCGCTCCAGGACGCGCACACCCGGCAGCGCCTCCAGCACCGACGCCTCCGCTTCGAAGCGTTTCGGCACGCTGAGCCACTGCACCGTGACGGCACTCTTGTCCTTGAGACCGGCTACGCCGACCTCGTTCTCCCGCAGTCCCTGGCGCATCAGGGCCGTCACCAGGTCGCGGGTCGTGAGGTTTCGCTTCTCGACCTTGAGGTAGAGGTGCGAGCCGCTGCCCTGCGGCAGGTAGGCGGGGACCTCCTCGACCCGGAAGTCCTCGGGCTGCACTCGGATGCGGCCACACACGCCCGCGAGGTCCGCCGTCGCCGCGGGCAGCGCCGACCAGCGGAAGCGCAGCGCCTCGCTGCCGGCAGGACCCGTGCCGCTCATGCTTCCTTGCCGGGTGCCGCGCTCAGCTGTTCCTCCATCATCTTGCGCGCCAGCTCGAAGCGTTCGCGCAACGACGAGGCCTCCAGCAGGACCTGGCGTGAGGCCAGCGGCACGCGCATGTTGGCGCAGATGAACGAGGCCTGGTAGAGCGGGTCGTCCGGAAGGTTCGCCTCCACCTGCGCCACCGCGCCATCGGCGAAGAACGCGGTCGCGTAGCGGCGGAAGCTGTCGAGGGCGTCCCAGGCAGCCACCTGCTCCTGGTTCGGGTCGTCACGCGCGATGGCCGCCACCGTGTCGTCCACGAAGAACAGTGGACGGTGGCCGCCGTCGGACTCGCGGATGTCCTCGCGCCGCAGCACCTCGACACGACACCGCTCCTGGCCGTGTACCAGCAGGTCGAAGGTGCCGTCGGCGTTCTCCTGGATGCTCAGGATGTCGACCAGGGCGCCCATGGCGGCGATGCCGACGGGCGTATCGCGGATCGGGGCGTTGTGGGTCACCAGCACGATCGCGAAGCGCTTGGTGTCCTGCTCCAGGCAGTAACGAACCAGGCGCTTGTAGCGCTCCTCGAAGATGTGGATCGGCACGGTCATGCCGGGGAACACCACCACCTCGAGGGGGAAGAGCGGGACCTCAGTCACGTCTGTTACGGTAGCAGGTTCGCCGTGCAGGACCGTTCTCCGGCACCAGGTCGCGCGGCTCAGCCCCGCAGCGCCAGTCCGCCGACGATGCCGAGAAGCATGACCAGACCCACCACCAGGTTGGCGTTGAACGAGCGAAGCACGACAGCGGGCTCGAGCCGGCGCACCGCCACCTGCTCGTAGAGCAGCACCCCCGCGGTCGCCACCAGCGCCACCCCGTAGGGCCATCCCAGGTGGATCCACAGCAGCACCGCCGCCAGCGCCGCGAAGCTCACCAGGTGCGTGGCCGCCGACACCGCCAGGGCACGTCGCACGCCGAATCTCGCGGGGATGCTGTGGAGCCCCACGCGCCGGTCGAACGCGAGGTCGAGGACACCGTAGATGATGTCGAAGCCGGCGATCCAGGTGCCCACCGCCAACCACAGCGCCACGGCCGTGAACGAGAAGGCTCCGGTCACGGCGATCCAGCCCCCCGCGGCCGCGGCGCCGATGGTGGCGCCGAGCCAGAAGTGGCACAACCAGGTGAACCGCTTGAGGTAGGGGTAGAGCGTCAGGAACACCACCGCGATCGGAAGCAGCGCCAGCGTGAGGGGGTTGAGGAGCGCGCCCGCCACGATCAGCAGCAGCAGACCGAGCGCTGCCAGGAGCAGGCCGTCGCGCCGGCTCAGCCGCCCGGCCGGGATCTCGCGGTCGCTGGTGCGCGGGTTCAACCCGTCGAGGCGGGCGTCGATCACCCGGTTGAACGCCATGGCGGCACTGCGCGCGCCGACCATGGCCATCGTCACGAGGGCGAACACCCGCCAGCCGGGCCAGCCGCCTGCGGCCAGCAGCATGCCGCCGTAGGCGAAGGGAAGCGCAAAGAGGGTGTGCTCGAACTTGACGAAGGCTAGGTAGCGCCCCAGGGAAGGCGTCGCGCGTGGATCGGTCGTCACGCTACGAGGCTACCACGCGTGCAGCGCGGCAATCGTACCCCTCGGCAGGGTCAATGCTGGCGCGCCGCTTCCTTGATGGCGTGGGTGCTGAAGCCGAACGAGGGAGCCTCGAGCTGCCCGCTGCCGAGCAGGACCGAGCGAGCCAGCCGGCCGAGCGTGCTCCCGCCGACATCAACGGCCATGCCGAGGCGCTCCCGTAGCTCGCCCAGCGTGGTGTCGTCGAGGAAGGTCTCGGTGCCGTACTTGAGCATGTTGGGCGAGAGGAGCAGCAGGTCGGCCTCGCCGCGGCCCACGGCCGCCAGCAGGTCGCCACCCGCCAGCAGTCCCGCCACCGTCGTGACCTCACCGAAGGTGCGATTGGCCACCGCCCGCACCTCGAGCTCCAACCCCTGCACCGCCGCGAGCGGCTCGACCGCCCGCTCGAGCACCGGTGCGAACAGCCGGCCGGTCGCGAGCAGCACGCGCCTGGGAGCGTCCAAGCGGTCCGGTAGCTCCGGCAGGCCCTCGTCCAGGAAGTCGCGGACCATGCCGATGCCGTTCTCAAGCATCGGGAAGCCCTCGTACGCCGCGCTCTCCGGCAGCGGCACGCCGGCGCGGAGGTAGAACTCATCGCTGGCGAACACGAAGCGGGTGCCCCGTGCATCGAGCATGCGCTGCTGGAACACCTGGACGCGGGCGAGCACGTCCGCCGCCTGCTCGGGTGTGTAGGGGTCGATCGCGGGCAGGTGGGCGCGATGGTCGGTCAGTCCGACGGGCACGGCCGCCACCGCCCGTACGTTGGGGCGCCCGGCCAGGTACTCGAGCGTGGCGCTCAACGCCTCGCCGTCGTTGCGACCGGGCAGCAGCACCATCTGGGTGTAGAGGTCGATCGGCTCCAGGCGCTCGATCATGTCGCGGATGCGCAGCGCACCGGGTTCGGGAACCTTGTGGGGCCAAGGCTTCATGAGGTCGTCGCGCAGGCCATCATCCGCACTGTGCACCGACACGTAGAGGGGGCTCAGGTGCTCGTCCAGGATGCGATCCAGGTCGCCCTCGCTGAGGTTGGTGAGGGTGACGAAGGAGCCGTAGAGGAAGCTGGTGCGGTAGTCGTCGTCCATGATGTACAGGCTCTTGCGCATACCTCTGGGCATCTGGTGGATGTAGCAGAAGTCGCACTTGTTGGCGCACAGCCGGATGCCGTCGAAGATGACGTCGTCGAACTCGAGGCCGGGATCCTCCCAGGAGACCCGGAAGCGCACGGGGCTGCCGCCATCGGGACGGCGCACCTCGACCTCGGCGTCGCCCCGCTCGAGCTCACGCCGGTACGCCAGCACGTCGGGGATGGCGCGCCCGTTCACGCGCAGCAGCTGCCAACCCGGTCGCACCCCGGCGCGCGAGGCCGGCGAGCCTGCCTCGACCGCCACGATCCCGGCCGGCGTGACCTCGACGGGCCCGGCTTGTCGGCGACTGCGGACGACCTTCGGCATGACCGGGCATTCTAGCAGACCCGCGCGCGGTCGCGGAAGCGCGAGCGACGAGCGAGTCCAGGCTACATCGCGTCGTCGGTGCTCTCGGCCGCCTCACGGCGCTGCGAGCGCGAGGACTCCGGCACCACGAAGCCGTGTACCGGCGGGAGCCCCTCGAAGCTCACGTAGCGGCCCTCCTCGAAGCGCTCGGCGGCCTCGTCCATGACCGCCACGACGAGCGGCACGCCGCAGTCGACGACGGTGAACTCGCCCTCGCCGCCGATCACCCGGCCGGTCCCGCGGAGCTGGCCGAGGCCGGTGACCTCGAGGGCCGGCGTCTCCTCTTCGGCTGCCGTCAGCCGCTCGACCATGGGGTTGAGGATGACATGCCGCAGGCCGGGGCCCGATGCGTAGGGGCCGCTGCGGTCGAGCAGCTGGAGGATCACGCCATCAGCCATGCATTCGAGCAGCGGCGAGCCCTCGGTACGCGCGAACAACCGAACCTCGGCTGCGAACGAACGCCAGCGGTGGATGAACCCTTCCGGAGAGTCCTCGATCATGCCCCCGGCATTCTACCGTGCTGCCCGCGACGCCGGACGGCCCGAAGCGCCGGCGGGCGCGCCGCGCGCCCTTCTCGAGGGTGCTCCGCGTCGGCTGCTCGCCCTCCTCGCGCAGATGCCCGCCTTCGCGGCCCCGTCCTGGCCAACGCGGAAGCGTCGCGGCGCAGCCCGTGCTACACTCGCTTTCGTGAAGCGACCGTTCACGAAGGCGCATTCATGAACTCCGTTCGGGCCCGTGCGAACGGAGTTTTTTACTGTCTGGAGGCGGCATGTTGGAGAAGTTGAGCGAAGTCCAGGGGTACGACCTGCAGCTCGACGCCCTCCAGGAGGAGCGGGCGCAGACGCCGCCCGAGCTTCTGGAGACGCGCGAGAAGCGTCGCGACCTGGTGCGGCGACTGGAGCGCAAGCAGCAGGAGCGCGACGAGCTGCGCAGGCGCGTGGCCGCGACCGACCTCGAGCTCAAGACGCTCCAGGAGCGGCGCAAGGACGCGTCCGAATCGTCCCTCCGCGCCAGTAGCGCAAAGGAGGCGTCGCAGTACCAGAACCAGGAGCTGCAGTTCGCCACCAGGGTGCAGGAGCTCGAGGAGGACGCGCTGCCTCTGATGGAGAGCCTGGAAACGCTCGAGCAGGAGGTCGACGGTTTGCAGGCCGAGCTCGACGAGCTCCAACCGACCCTCGACGCCATGGTGGCTGAGGAGGACGCGCGCGTCGCCGGGGTCGACGACCGCACGGAGCAGCTCAAGAAGCAGCGGGAGGCCCTTGCAGCATCGCTCGACCGGGGGCTCCTGAAGCAGTACGAGCAGGTCCGCCGCGCCCGGCGCGGCCTCGGCCTGGTCGAGATCGTCGACAACCAGCGCTGCGGAGGGTGTAGCGTGCGCCTCCCGATCCACGTCATCCAGAAGGCCCGCCGCAATCGCGGTGTGGTGCGCTGCCCCAGCTGCGGCCGCATCCTCTGGCCCAAGGAGGACGGCTGAGGGCCGGAAGGTTCGCCGCAGCGGTCCCCGAGCGACTCCGTCAGGCACACCTGCACACTTGGGGCCCATGCCTGGAGCGTGGGCTGACTGGCAGCTGGCGCTGCGTCATCGCGGCGGCAGCTATCTCAGCTAGGTTGGATGGGTCAGTGGAGCACCGTCATGGGGTCGACCGCGCGACCGTGGATATGGACCTCGAAGTGGACGTGCGGACCGGTGGAGATGCCGGTCGAGCCTTCCCGGCCGATCACCTGCCCCTGATTGACGTACTGCCCGACGTGCACCAGGATCTTGCTGAAGTGGCCGTACCAGGTCTCGTCGCCATCCGAGGAACGGATGCGGACCAGGTTGCCGTAGCCTTCGTTGGACCAGCCGGCGTAGATGATGACGCCTGCGCGCGAGGCATGCACCGGCGTGCCCCAAGGCGCCGCGATGTCGATGCCGCGGTGGAAGTTCGAGGTCCCCATGCCCAGGTGGCGCGGACCGAACGGTGAGGTGATCCGCCCCTGGATCGGCCAGATGAAGCGATGCTCGGCCGCACGCACCTTCTTCAGGCGTGCCAGCGCCTTGGTGGGAACGACACCGGGCAGGAACAGCATCATGCCGGGCTGGACGTCGAACGGCGAGCGCAAGTGGTTGGCGCGCGCCACCGTCGCCGGGTCCGCGTGGTACTTCGAGAGCACGTCCGCCAGCGATTGACCGGCCTCCAACGTGACGACCAGTCCCTCACGCGTCGGGATCAGCAGATCCACGCCGGCAGGCAGGTTGTCGAGCGACGAGATGGTGGGGTTGGCGCCCACCAGGGCGTCCACGCTGAGGCCGTAGGCCTGTGCCACCGAGGAGAGCGTCTCCCCGGGTTTCAGGGTGTGCCAGCTGAACCCGGGGGGCACGCGCGGACCGGCCTGCACCGGGCCGCCGATGGCCGCAACGTAGGGGACCTTGAGGGTTTCGCCCGGCTGGATGACCGAGCCCTTGAGGTCGTTGGCTGCCATCAGGGCATCGACGCCGATGTTGTAGCTGGAGGCGATGGAACCGAGCGAGTCTCCCGGGCGAACCGTGTGGAGGGCGTAACCATCCGCCACCGCAACGGGCGCAACCATGAAGAGGACCACGACGGCCAATGCAACGATTCGGTCTTGCAACGTACGTTCCCCTCGACGGATCTCGCTGGACGACCAGCTCTGCAGCAAATGTAACAAACGAACCTTTGGCCCGTGATGAGATGCTTCATGTTCATGAAAAATGCGGCGACTTCGGAGTGGGTCCTTGACCCTTGTCCAGCACGACGCTCACTCGCCCGACGCGCCGCCTTCAACACGGTTCGGCAGGTGTGACGAACGTCACGCGCTTGGCTGGGTCAGACGCCGGCCCGGCGCCGCTCCGGTACCTCGCGACGCAGGTACTCCACCACGTCGCGGGTGTTCGCGCCCGGCGTGAAGATGGCGCCTACGCCGAGTTCGTCGAGGGCGGCGAGGTCCTGGTCCGGTACGATGCCGCCGCCGAACACCAGGATGTCCTCGGCGCCCCGGGCGGCGAGCCCCTCCACCACCTCGCGGAAGTAGTGCATGTGGGCCCCCGACAGCACACTTAGCCCGACGGCATCGACGTCCTCCTGGATGGCGGCGTTGACGATCATCGCGCCGGTCTGCCGGAGCCCCGTGTAGATGACCTCCATGCCCGCGTCGCGCAGCGCACGAGCGATGACCTTGGCTCCCCGGTCGTGGCCGTCGAGACCGGGTTTCGCGATGAGAACGCGGATGGGTCGTTCCATGCACACTCCTCGGGCGCTTGCACCCTGAATCAGATCAGAACGGGTTCCTCGTAGACTCCGTAGACCTCACGTAGCACGTCCATCTGCTCACCGAGCGTGCAGTAGGCGAGGGCGCACTCCACGAAGGCGGGCATGGTGTTCGCCCCCTGCTTGGCGGCCCGTCGCAGCCCCGCCAGAGCAGCCTCGGCACGCTCCGGGTCGCGTTCGCGACGCACGCGCTGGAGCCTCTCCTCCTGCACCCTCGACACCTCGGGGTCCACCAGCTGTATGGGCACCTCCGGGTTCTCCTGCCGGAAGGCATTGACGCCCACGACCCAGCGTCGACCCTCGTCGATGTCGCGCTGCTGGCGCCAGCTGGCATCTCCGACCTCGCGCGCGAAGAAGCCCGCCTCGATGGCCTGCTCCACCCCGCCGAGGGCATCGATCTGCTCGAAGTAGGCCAGCGCCTGCCGTTCCATCTCGCCCGTGAGCGACTCCAGGTAGTACGACCCGGCGAGAGGGTCGACGGTGTTCGCCACCCCCGTCTCGTAGGCGATGACCTGCTGCGTCCGGAGCGCCAGCGTGGCGGCGTCCTCGGTCGGAAGCGCCAGCGCTTCGTCGTAGGCGTCGGTGTGCAGGCTATTGGTCCCGCCCAGCACGCCGGCCAGGGCCTGGATGGCGACGCGGGCCACGTTGACCAGCGGCTGCTGCGCCGTCAGCGAAACGCCGGCGGTCTGGGCATGCGTCCTGAGCATCCAGGAGCGCGGATCCCGGGCGCCGAACACCTCGCGCATCTGACGCGCCCAGATGCGGCGCGCCGCACGGTACTTGGCGATCTCCTCGAAGAAGTCGTTGTGGACGTTGAAGAAGAAGCTGATCCGCGGAGCGAACTCGTCGATATCGAGCCCGCGTTCGAGAGCCTTGCGCACGTAGTGGATGCCATCGGCCAGCGTGAACGCCAGCTCCTGGACCGCCGTGGAGCCTGCCTCACGGATGTGGTAGCCGGAGACGCTGATGAAGTTCCAGCGCGGCACGTTGACCGGACCCCACTCGAAGGTGTCGACGACCAGCTTGACGCTGGGCTCCGGCGGGAAGATGAACTCCTTCTGGGCGATGAACTCCTTCAGGATGTCGTTCTGGATCGTGCCGCCGACCTTGTCCAGATCGGCCCCCTTCTTCATCGCCATGGCCAGGTACATGGCCCAGATGGCATTGGCGGGACTGTTGATCGTCATCGAGGTCGTGATCGTCTCCGGATCGATGCCGTCGAAGAGGACCTCCATGTCCGCGAGGCTGGACACGGCCACCCCGCACTTGCCCACCTCGCCGCGGGCGAAGGCGTGATCGGAGTCGTAGCCCATCAACGTGGGCAGGTCGAAGGCGGTGGAAAGACCGGTCTGGCCGGCTTCCAGCAGGCGGTGAAAGCGCTCGTTCGTCTGCTCGGCGGTGCCGAACCCGGCGAACATGCGCATCGTCCAGAGCTTGCCCCGGTACATCGAGGGTTGCACGCCCCGCGTATAGGGGTAGGCGCCCGGAAAGCCAAGATCCGCCGCCTCGTCCACGGAGGCCCTGTCGTCGGCCGTGTAGATCGGGTCGACCGGGATGCCGGAGAGCGTCTCGAACAGGGCGTCGCGCTCCGCGAACCGCTCCGTCGCTTCGGCGTAGTCTTCCCGCAGCCAACGCTGTTTATCCTTCATGCGGGCATTATAGGTCGGTGCCGGAAGACGCCGTGGATTGTACGGTCACCGACGCGCGGCATGCGGCTAGAGCGGCTGGGACGCGAGCGGCTCCGGTACGGCCTGCGCGCCGCCAGCGTCCAGCGCAGCACCCGGCTCGAGGTCCCGCCGGACCATTCCGAGACCCCGCCAGGCCCCGTTCGGCCCGCGCACGAGTGAGCTGAGGCGGCCCACCTCGCGGCCGTCGAGACGCAGCGCCCGCTCCTCGGACGCTTCGAGCCTCGCCAGCGCTTCGGCCTCGCCATGGAGTCGCAGGCGCACGATATGCCTTCGCACGGAGCCGCGCGCCTCGATCCGGGCCATGATCTCCTGCCCCAGGTAGCAACCCTTGCCGGTTGCCACCGCCGCCTCCAACCCCAGCTCCTGCGGGAGCGCTCCGGAGCCGCCGTCGTGAGCGGCGCTCGCGATCCCCCCCGCCACGCGCGCCAGGATCGCCGCCTCTTCGCCGACGAGCGTGGCTCCCCCGTCCCGCAGGGCGCTCACCAGCTCGGGGAGCTGCCGCGCGAGCACATGAAGGTCGAAGCCGCCGGCGACCGACCGGCGGCAGGGCGCCGCCAGCACCGCGGCGTCGAGGAAGGGCGCCTGCACGAAGCGGCCCGCCTCCGGCACGGCGCCCAGCACGGTCTCGAGGACGGCTGCCGACCGACCGCCCTGGAGGGTGAGCGCGGTGAGCGTGCCGCTGAGGTCTTCCACCGTCACGTCGTCGAAGACGATGTGCTGCTCGAGCGAGGCCCTGACGTCAGGACCGCGGCCGTCATCGACGGCGAGGAAGACGTCCGCGTCGCGTACGCACAGCGTGCCCTCGCCGACGACCTGCCCGCGCACGTTGAGCTGAAGCGTCCTGCCGGCGCTGCCGGCCGGGATGCCCTGCACGGCAGCCGTGAGCTGGCCGTGCAGGAATGCGGCGCGGTCGGCTCCCTCGACCCGCAAGGGTGTGACGGCCGGCATTGGCGCGAGAAGCGCGCCGGTACCGTCCAGCGCGGCTCGAGCCTCCGGCCCGGGAGCGCCGAAGTGGAGGATCCTCCCCTGCCGCACGACCCCGCCGAAGCGGGCGTACGAGGCTGTTACGTCCATGCCCACGATTATGGCAGCGCCGGCCACACCAGCGCGACGTCCGGCCGACGCCTCAGCCGGCCCCGGGAAGGTCGATCACGGCGAAGTCGTAGGCGTTCACGACGCGCACCCCCTCCTCCGTCACGTACTCCCGGCGCGCGTTCGCGCCCGACAGGTGCACGTGCCCGTGGACGTGGAGCCGCGGGCGCCAGACGCGATGGAAGCGGTTGAAGGCCCCGACGCCCCGGTGGGGAAGGTCCGCGCCCGCATGCGGGCCCTGCGGCGGTGCATGCGTCAGGAGCACGTCCACGGCCCGGCCCCGGGTCAACCGGTTGAGCAGCAGCCTGGGCGCCAGGCGGGCGGTGAACAGGCGCATCTCGAGCTCCGAGTACTGCTGGGATCCCGGTCGGTAGCGCAGGCACCCCTCGACGCCGGCGATCAGCAGGCCTCCGACCTCGACGACTCTGGCATGGGCGTTCAGGCAGCCGCCCGGCAGGCGCAGCTCGTCGCCGCCGGCGGACCGGACGTAGCCGTTGCCGTGGTTGCCAAGCACGTAGACGGGCTGGACCCGGGTCTTGGTGGCGACGAACTCGAGGAAGTAGCCAGGCAGGTCCCCGGCCGCAAGCACCAGATCGAACGGAGGTAGGTTGCCCGGGAAGTTGGGCGAGTAGACAACGGGTGAGACTACGTCCGACAGGATCAGGATCCTCACCCGTCGAGGCTCCCGGCCGGGGCCCCGCTCCGGCCGCCACGGCCATGCGGTCGGTCAGTCCGCGGCACGGCTCTGCGCCGTCCACTCCAGCCCGGACCAGATCAGATCGTCGATGTCACCGTCCAGCACGTTGTCGGGATCGTGCCGCATGGCCGCCGACCGATGGTCCTTGACGTACTGCTTGTCGAGCACGTAGCTGCGAATCTGCGACCCCCATTCGATCGACTTCTGCTCTCCCCGGGCCTTCATCTGCTCCTCGCGGCGCCGGCGTTCCTCCCGCTCGAACAACCGGCTGCGCAGGACCGTCATCGCCTTCTCGCGGTTCTTGATCTGCGACTTGCCGTCCTGGCAGGTCACCACGATCTCCTCCGGGGTACCGCCGCGGTAGACGACGCGCACAGCCGAGTCGGTCGTGTTGACCGATTGCCCACCCGGTCCGCTCGAGCGATAGACGTCCACCCGAACGTCCTTGGGATCGATGTCGATCTGGATGGTTTCGTCGATCTCGGGCATGACCTCGACCGAGGCGAAGCTGGTGTGCCGGCGATTCTGGGCGTCGAACGGGCTCACGCGCACCAGGCGATGCACGCCGCTCTCGACCTGGAGAAGCCCGAAGGCGCGCTCGCCACGCACGATCATCTGCGCGTAGTCGATGCCGCTGGGCGCATCGCTGTTCACCACGAGGTCGAGGAGCTCCACCTTGAAACCATGGCGCTCGGCGAAGCGCCGGTACATGCGCAGCAGCATGCCCGCCCAGTCGGACGACTCGGTCCCGCCGGCCCCCGGCTTCACTGTGACGATCGCGGCGGCATCATCGTGCTTCCCAACGAAGAGCGCTTCGCGGTAGAGCGTCTCCAGGTCCTGTTCGACACGCACCCGCTCGTCCTCGAGCTCCGCCGCCTCCTCTTCGCTGGCGCCCTCGAGGAGCTCCTCGAGGCCCTCGACATCGCCCTCGAGCGATGTGAAGCTATCGACCACGCGACGCAGCCGCGTCGCCTCCTGCGTGACGCTGCGCGCGCGATCGGGGTCGTTCCACAAGTTGGGATCGTTCAGCTCGGGGTCGAGTTTGCCCAGCCTGGCCTGCTTGCCAGCCAGGTCAAAGATACCCCCGGAGAGCATCCAGTCGCGTCTTCAGTTCGTTCATCATTGCCTCCAGCCGCAGAGTGTCCACAGAGTGTACCCTACGCGCCGCCCTCGCTCGCCGAGCGTGGCAGCACGGTCCGGTCGGTCGGGCCCAGCGCCGTCTCCCACGCGCGCATCGGGTCCGGCAGGACGGGGCGCGGACCCTTCGCTGTGGTATCGTTGACGGTACGAACGGGCTTCCCGCGCGCTCGGCGGGCGCGCTCGGATCACGCTCACCGCACGCAGGCGCGGCGGCCCTCTTCACTCCAGAAGGCCGTCGGCGTTCATCCAGCGATGGAGGCAAGGGTTTGGCTGCACTTAGCGGCTTCCGCGTCCAGGACGTCGTCGACATCCTCATCATCGCGGTGCTGTTGTATCAGGGCTATGTCCTGCTCATCGGCTCCCGCGCCTGGAACGTGCTGCGGGGGATCCTGGCGCTCGGAGTGCTGTGGTTCCTGGCGGCGCAGCTCAAGCTCGAGGCTACCAAGTGGCTCTTCGATCGCGTGGCACCCGTCGGCTTCATCGCCATCGTGGTGGTGTTCCAGCCGGAGCTGCGGGCCGCACTCGAGCGGGTGGGGCGGGGCCGCTTGACCCGCACGAGTCACGGCGGGCCGGTGCAGGAAATCATGAGCGCGGTCCGCGAGCTGGCCACGCAACGGCGCGGCGCCCTCATCGCGGTCGAGCGCCGTACCCCCCTTCGCGAGTACGGGGAGACCGGCACCGCCATCGGGGCGCCCGTCACGAGCGCCCTGCTGCAGACCATCTTCGCGTCCAAGGGGCCGCTGCACGACGGTGGGGTCATCGTCCGCGACGACACCGTCACCCATGCAGGCGCCATCTTCCCGTTGTCGGACCGCCATGAGGGCTGGTCGGTCAAGCACGGCACGCGGCACCGGGCCGCCCTCGGCCTGTCCGAGGCAACCGACGCCCTGGTCGTGGTGGTCAGCGAGGAGCGCGGTACGGTCAGCATCGCCCGAAGCGGCGAGCTGGTCAGCGACATCGCTCCCGCCGACGTCCTCAAGGCCCTCCGTGAGGTCTACTCCGAATGAGCTTCGTGAAACGCATCGCGACGCTGGCAGCGCACAACTGGCCGCAGAAACTGGGCGCTCTGCTGCTCGCCTTCGTCATCTGGCTGCTCGTCACCGACAGCTCCATCACCACCACGCAGCGCAGCCTCCTGGTGCCCCTCACCGTCGAGGGCGTCAAGCAGAGCCAGGTGGCCGTGGGGGTGCCGCAGATGGTCGAGGTCAACGTCGACGGTCCCAGCAGCCGCGTCGATCGCCTGAGTCCCGACAGCATCACGGCCACGCTGGATCTGAGCGGCCTGAGCGGCGAGTTCCAGCAACCGATCAGCGTCCAGCCCCCGCGTGGCATCCACCTGGTCGGCGTGTCCCCTGGCGACGTCATCGGCTTCCTCGAGACGGTGGGGAACCGCACCATCGGCCTCACCGCCGCGCTCAGCGGATCTCCGCCCGCGAACGAGCTGCTGACCGTGAGCACCCAGCCTGCAACCGTCACGCTGACGGGACAGGATCAGCTTCTCCAGAAGGTAGCCCACGTCGTGGTCGTCGCTCCAGCCAAGGAGGGGCGGACCTCGGCCCACCCCTTCGCGGTCGACGACGCCGGCGTGCCGGTCGCCAACGTGAAGATCGCGCCGTCCACGGTGACGGTCCAGGTGAGTGCGCGCACGGCCCTCATCACCAAGACCGTCCCCATCGACCTGACCCCGCCGAAAGCCGCCAACCTCGAACAGACCACCCTGAGCCAGAACGACGTGACCCTCGCCGGCCCGCCAGGCGCTCTGGCCGGCATCGAAAGCGTGAAGGGCACGGTACAGCCGCCGACGGCGCCCGTCAACGCCGGCCGGTATACTCTGCCTGTCGAGCTCGACCTTCCGCAGGGCATCGCCGCTCTGTCCACCCCGACGGCGGTCCTTCGGTACGGCCGCCCTCCCGGCGGCCCCTAGGTCGAGCCGGCTGGAGGGACTCGACTGAGGTGATCCACCCGATCCGTTACTACGGCGATCCCGTGCTCCGGCGCCGTGCGCGCCCCGTGACGCACTTCGACGACGCGCTGGCGCAACTCGCCGACGATATGATCGAAACGATGTACGACGCCAACGGGGTCGGCCTGGCCGCGCCGCAGATCGGCGTGCCCAGGCGCCTGTTCGTTGCCCTGGAGCTCGCTCCGGAGGAAGAAGACGAGGATACCGAGGGAGAGGTCGTGCCGGAGGAGGCCCCGGCCGACGAGACACCCGAGCAGATGCGGCGGCGCCTCGGCGTCGTGGCCGAGCACGTGATGGTCAACCCCGAGCTTCTGCGGCGCGACGGGATCCAGTACGGCCAGGATGGATGCCTCAGCGTGCCGGGGCTGTACGTCGATGCGCTCCAGCGCGACCTGCGCGTGCAGATCCGCTATCAGGACGTCGGAGGCGGCTGGCACGAGCTCGAGGCCGAGGGGCACTTCGCCCACGTTCTCCAACACGAGCACGACCACCTTGAAGGCGTCCTGTTCTTCGATCGCTTGCCCGAGGGGGATCGTCAGGCCTTCCTGGAGGAACATCGCGCCGAGCTGGCGGATATCCAACGGCAGGCCAAGGCGCTGCTCAAGGAGCTGCGGCGATCCCCGATCCCGGTGGCGGTGCAGTGAGCGACGACGGCGCTGCGAAGCTGCGCGTCGCCCTCTTCGGCTCGCCCGCCTTCGCGCTGCCCAGCCTGGAAGGGCTGGCGCGTCGGCACCGCCTCCTGGCGGTGGTGGCCCAACCCGACAAGCCTGCCGGGCGTGGCATGCGGCTGAGCTCTCCCCCGACCGTACAGCGCGCCCGCGATCTGGCCATTCCGGTACTGCAGCCCGCAACGCTGCGCAGGAACCGTTCCTTCCAGGAGGAGCTCGCGTCGCTCCAGCTCGACGTCGCCGTGACGGCCGCGTACGGCAAGATCCTGCCCGCCGATCTGCTGGGCGTGCCACGTCACGGTTTCCTCAACGTGCACGCGAGCCTGCTGCCCAGGTACCGGGGTGCCGCTCCGGTCCAGTGGGCGCTCATCCGCGGCGAGCGCGAGACCGGCATCACCATCATGCAAACCGAGCCCGGGCTCGACACCGGCCCGATCCGTCTGCAGCGGCGGCTGGCCGTGCGAGCGGACGCTACCGCTCCCGAGCTGCTGGAGCAGCTCGCCGAGCTGGGAGCGGAGGCGCTCCTCGAAGCGCTCGATCTCCTGGCCGTGGGCCGGCTGCCGTCGCAGCCGCAGGACGATGCCCGCGCGACGCAGGCGCCGATGCTCACCCGGGAGGACGGGCGCGTCCGCTGGGAGGACCCGGCCGACGCCGTCTACGGCCGCCACCGCGGCGTCGCGGGGTGGCCGGGAAGCAGCTTCCTGTGGCGTGACGAGGCCGTGAAGGTGCCGAGCCTCCGTCCGTCGCGCTCCAAGCTCGACGCCGCGGGCACCGACGCACCCGCGCCCGGCACGGTGCTGGGCATCGAAGACGGCGGGCTCAGGGTGGCTTGCGGGGAAGGCGCCATCATCCTGGAGCGGGTCCAGCCGCCGGCCAAACGCTCGATGCCGGCACGCGACTGGGCCAATGGACATTCCGTCCGGCCGGGGGCACGCCTTGGCTAGCGTCGCCATCGTCGGCCGGCCCAACGTCGGCAAGTCCAGCCTTTTCAACCGGCTGGTGGGGCGGCGCGAAGCCATCGTGGCCGATCAGCCCGGCGTCACCCGTGACGTCAAGGAGGCCGACGTCGTCACCGAAGGGGGCCGTACCTTCCGGCTGCTGGACACGGGCGGGCTATGGTCCGGCGATGTGTGGGAGCAGCCCGTCAAGCGCCGGATCGCTGCGGCGCTGACGGACGTCGATCTCGTGCTCTTCTGCGTCGACGGGCGCTTCGGCCTCAGTCCGGCCGACCACGAGGTCGCTTCCTGGCTGCGCTCGGTCGGCAAGCCGGTGCTGCTGGTGGCCACCAAGATCGACGACCCGCGGCACGAGGAGGCGGCGGAGTTGTTCGAGCTGTACGGGCTCGGCTTCGGTGCACCCCTGCCCGTCTCGGCGCTGCACGACCGCGGCACCTTCGAGCTGATCGACGCGGTCGTCGAACACCTCCCGGCCGACCTCGAGGACGCCGAGGAGGAGGCCGTGCGCGTGGCGATCATCGGGCGGCCCAACGTGGGCAAGTCGAGCCTGCTCAACGCGCTCGTGGGCAGTGAAAGGGTGATCGTGGCCGATGAGCCCGGCACCACCCGCGACAGCGTCGACGTGCGTTTCGTCTTCGCCGGCCGCCCCTTCGTGCTCGTCGATACGGCGGGCATCCGTCGCAAGGCCGAGGTCGACGTCGAGTACTACGCCCGGTTGCGCTCCGAGAGCGCCCTACGCCGGGCCGACGTCGCCATCCTGGTGGTGGATCCCTTCGAGTACGGCGACCACGAGATGCGCGTGGCGAACCTGGCGCTGCAATGGGGCAAGCCGGTGGTGCTCGCCATCAACAAGTGGGATCTGGTGACCGACGAGGAGCTGGAGAGCCGGCGGCGCGACCTCGATCAGGCCCTGAGCCACCTCGACTTCGCGCCCCGTGTCTACACCAGTGCCGTCACCGACTTTGGGCTCCACGAGCTGCTGGCCACCGCCATCCGGCTCTACGACACCGCCCGCAAGCGCGTGCAGACGAGCGAGATGAACGCCTTCCTGGAGGTCTGGACGCAGCGCCAGTCGCCACCCAACTTCAAGGGGCGGCCGCTGCGGTTGTTGTACGCCAGCCAGGTGGCGGTGGCGCCGCCGACGTTCGTGTTTTCGGTCAACAGCGAGGCCCTTCTCACGCGCGCCTACGAGAACTTCCTGCGCAACCGCATCCGCGAGGACCTCGGCTTCGCCGAGGTGCCGTTCCGCATGGTGTTCAAGGCGCGGAGCGACAAGGGCGGCAAGAAGGTACGCGTCTAGGCGCCGCCTACGCCCGCTCGGCGTGTAGCGTGACCCGGAGGTTGCCGCGGCGCGTTCGACCCTCGACCCGCACGACCCGAAACCGGCCCAACCCCTCGGCGAAGACCTCGTCCCCCTCATCGGCGGTCGCGCCCTTGTCGGCACGCTTGCCGTTCACGCTCACGCGGCCCGCGGCGACCCCCTTGGCGAAGTAGCTCCTCGACACCTTGAAGGCCTTGCCGCCGAGGACATCCACCCGCAGAGACGGCACCACCACCTCGATCTGCCGCTCGCTGCCGCTCACGACCCGCTCCAGGGGCACGATCAACGGAGCCACCTGGCGCCCGGCCACGCGCGTCAGGGCCAGCAAGGCCTCGGGAGGCGGCGCCAGCGTGATCACGGAGATCCCGTCCTGGTGGCGCACGGCGTCGCCCAGCGCCGCGGCATCCACGCCGCCGGCACGCGCTGCGGCCCGCACCTCGCCGACGTTGTCTACGCCCGCCAGATAGACGGCGGTCAGGGGCACCGTGACCTCCGGGACGTGCTCGGGATACACCACCACCAGCCGGCGACGCGCTCCCGGCACGCCTCCCGCAACCGTTACCGATACGTTGGCAGCATGGAGGGCGGCGATCAGGGCATCGGCCTCCGTCGGTTCGAGGAAGCCGGTGTGAGCCACCCGGCCACCGCGCGCGGCGCCTGCCAGAACCGCCGCGTCGGCCGGCGCGAGCGGACCCGCTCGGCTCGGCATGGACCCCCTAGCGGACGTCCACGACGTCGACGGAGGCAGCCTTCAGGCGATCCGGAAAGCCGTCGGCGTCCTCGCCCGTGACCCGCAACACCAGGCGCCGACGATGGCCCGCCTGGACGCCGGTGGTCACGGCCGCGATGATGTTCGAAGGGGGACCGGCCTCGGCCACCCGCGCGAGCACACCCGGCTCGTCGGGAAGGTCGACCGTCACGCGGATGCCACCCTCACGCATGCCCAGGAAGGACACGAACGCGCGCATCAGGTCCGTGATGGTCACGATCCCCTCGAGATCGTTGCCGGCCAGCACGGGGAGCCCGGAGACACGGTGCTCCTCCATCAGAAGCGCCGCGTGCTCGATGGGGTCGTCGCCCCGCACGGTGATGACGGGCGCCTTCATGACGTCCTTCACGAGCAGCTTGCTCAGCAGGTAGTTGAGCTCATAGACCGAGAGCGTGGTCGCCTTCGAGGGCGTGGCCTCCTTGAGATCCCGGTCGGTGACGATCCCGATGAGCTTGCCGTCGCGCGTGACGGGGAGTCGTCGGAAGCCGCCCTCGCGCAGGCGCTGCATGGCCTCCATCACAGGCGTGTCTGCGGTGACGGTCTGAGGGTTCGGGGTCATCCACTCGCGAACAAGCATGCCTTCCTCCTTGGGGCCTGCCCAAGGATACCACCCCAGCCGGCAGGAACGCCGGGCTAGACGCAATACCGTTGACCTATCGAGGGAGAGCGATGGTGAGGGCTCTGGCTGCTCGCGCGGCGCGGGGTCCGGTGGGGCCGGCGGCGTCCCTTCCGCGCGACGTCCATCCACGGCGCCCGGCCACGCGCAGGGCGATTCACGGGCGCCGTGGCGACAAGGCTGGGCGCCTCTCCGACGCAGCCGGTGAATCCGCTGTGGCGGCCTCAGCGAACGTTCAGGATGCCGTGGCACGATCGCCCGAAGGTCGGCACGACCGGCGCCGGCCCTCGCGCAGGCTCGGAACCCGGGAGGTACGTGCGTCATGCCGATGGTCGGGAGAATCTTCCGCTGGCTCGCTGCTGCCCTGCTGTTCGTCGTGGCGTACCTTCATCTGGCCCTGATGACCAACGGCTTCGGTCTGGCCGGAAGGCTGGGCAAGCCGTTCCTGTTGAACGCGATCGGTGCGTTCGTGGCCCTGCTGGTCATCCTGGTCGTGCCTCGATGGTACGGCTGGGCGCTCGGCATACTCGTCTCGGGCGGCGCCGCGTTCGCGAAGCTGGGCCTGCACCGCATTCCCGGGCTCGCCGCCCTGATCTTCGGGGGCGGCATGCCAGGAGCCCATGCCGGTCCGCCTCCCGGCCCTGCTTCCCCACCGCCGGGCGGTCCGCTCCATACCGCCGGGCGGCCCCCCGCGCCCCCGCCGGGAGGCGGCCCGCACGGACACCACGTGCTGCCCCTCCTTGGAAACCTCCGGTCCCTCGGCGGCGTTGCCGTGAGCGTCGAGATCGCGTTCGTGGCCCTTGCCCTGGTCGCGCTGGTGGTGATCGGGGGTTCGAGGCGT
>Ga0315542_1000718_pt1 | contig 20953 bp, 18 predicted proteins | sample SalMarSW160120MG_FD_202541 | JGI IMG/M metagenome (GOLD analysis project Ga0315542, IMG submission 202541) | Salt marsh sediment microbial communities from the Plum Island Ecosystem LTER, Massachusetts, United States - Salt Marsh Sediment SW1601-20 ... | reverse complement strand
GTCAATAAGAAGTGATCCTTCAATTACATAAAAGAACTCATCATCCTTATCATGTTTGTGCCAGTGAAATTCTCCTTCAATAATAGCTAGTCTAATTACAGAATCATTGACTTTACATAGTGTTAAATTTTGCCACTTTTTTGAACAGTTTGCTATTAAAGTTGAAACATCTATAATCTCTAAAGATTTAAATTTAACCTCAAGATCAATCGAATAGTCAAAGTGATGACTCATTTCTAATTATCTCCTCTTTTTCTTTGATCTAAAAATAGAAATATATTGAATTATTCATTTTTAAGTTTATATCTTTTTTTTTTCATAATTAAAATAAATTTTAAAGATAACGACAATTCAATAAGTAAGATAGTAGAATATCTGAGATCTCATCAATGTAATTCTATTTTCGAGGTTAACGAGCATGTCAAGCATGATAGATAAGAGTCTTTTACAGCAAGTTTTTAATTCGAATGAATTTAAAGCATGGCTGATTTCAAAAAGATGGTTTGGAGATAAATCTTCCTTATCCACTTTAGATTTTAGTGTCAATATTACTTACTTTCAACTATTATCAGAAGATATATTTTTAATAATCATCAGAATTACTGCCAGAGATTACTCCAAGGAATATTTTCTACCCTTAGTTCGATATGAGAAAATTCAAGAAGTATTAGGTCCAAAAGAAAATAATCGTGAGTTAATAGTAACACTCACGGAGAAAACATTTAGTAAAATTATAGCTTTAAATACTTCGGATGAAATTTTTGATAATGTTTTATCTTTGAATTTATTGGAAGCCGAATTTTGCGCGAAGTTTTGGAAAAAACTTCTTTTTAACAAGAAGATCTCTGAATTGTTTCCTTCCATGAATTTAGATCTCAAGCTCTATGAAGATCAATTTGAAAACGAAAAACATCTTAAAAAAGCACGAACCTTAATAGAAGCCGGATTATATCCTGATAGATATGATCTCTCACTTCAATTATTAGGAGGAGGGAATACCACAAATGTGCTATTCTTACTTCTTATATATAACAAAAAGGTTCCAGATCAAAAGCCTGATACGTTTGTTTTAAAATCTTACAAGGAGTATACGGAAAGAGTCGAACCTCGCACTTTGTACGTCTTAGTAAAGAATCACTTCCCAAATGCTCCTAAAATTTATGGCATGGTTGAAATCAATGGAAAAGAAACCATAGGGATCCTTGAAAATGTACCTAACATCGGAAATTTAGGAGATATTTATTGGAATGAATTAAATCAAATGGTCAAATCATTATTTTTTGATATTGATGGTAATTATTCTTATTTAACTGATCAAGTTGTAATATCTGATCTTTTAAAAGACTATTGCCGAGAATCATTGAAGGTTTCGAAAGAAATCGGAATACAAATTAAAAATTTACATAAAGCATTGATATTAGATGGAGATAGCCAATATTTCAAAGAAACCATTAACAGTGAGGAATATTTATTGAATTATACGAATAAACTGAATGATATGATCTTAAATATCCAAAAAAATATAAAAAAAAATCAAGATCGTGCTTTTTATACATCCCCAAAAATCATTTCAATTTTAATTGATATCCAAGATATTATCGAGCGATATCGAACTGAGTTTGATACTAAGGAAATCACGATTCAACCCGTTCATCAAGATTTGCACATGCAACAGATTCTATTTAATAAAGCAAATAGCCATTATAAGTATTATTTCATTGATTTTGAAGGAGATCCACAATTATCTATTGAAGAAAAGAAATCTCGATTTCCAATTGAAAAAGATCTTGGATCATTTTTGAGATCGCTAAGCTATATTAAATTTAATACGTTAATTAATTTCATAGGAGAAAAAATCATTGACAAACAAAAATTTGAAGTACCCGAAGAATTTCTTTTCAGCATGTATTTCAGGAAATCTGCTAAGATTACAAAAAAGCAAAAAATATTGGAGATATTATTAAATCTCCTGAATTCTTGGGAAAAAAAATTAGTAAGCAAAATATTTAATCCGAGTTTAAAACTCCATTTCATTTTAATTAAATATTATACCATTGAAAGAGCACTTCATGAACTCGATTATGAATTACTTTATAGACCTAATAATATCATAATTCCGATCTTGGGTTTAAAAGAAATAATTGATAACATTTAATTTTACACATTTTGATCAATCTTTGTAAATTCAAATGTATAATGAGATTCAGATCTCTGGACGATCTTGAAATCATTCTTGTATTTTTGTGTTAAACTCTTGTTTCCCTTGAGATTTTCTTCAGTATAATCATTATCCATTTCTTTATGATTAAATAATCTAAAAAGGAAGGCTTCTGCAAATTTTGTTGGACCAAATTTTTTAGTAACCAAAACAAAATTATCTTCATCAATGAATTTTGGAAAGAATCCTAAATTATCACACATATCTAATTTATAATTTATATCATCAACATTTCCTGAGATTCTTGCAATATCAATTATAAATCGAGCTAATTTATCCCCGAGCAAAATTTGTTCCGATTCATCAGAAGAGACTATTAATTTTCTTAGGAAACTTCTTTTAACAATTATGAAATCGCGATCATTTAATGATTTCAATGAGTTTTTCTGTTTTATTAAAACCTTGGATAATTCAAGAAAATTCCTAATAATATCTGCTTTAGACACGCCTAATCGATTTTTCATCTTTTCTAAATGTTCATTTAATTCTTTATCTATTCTAATAGTTAAAACACTTGTTTCTGAACTTGTTAGTCTGCTCATTTTTATTCAATCTCATCATTTTAATTAGTAATAGATGTACTCTTTTGTAATATAAGTAACAATTATTCTTATTTGTAATTAAATACTTTCTTTTTTTAAAATAATTATGAATAAATTTCAAAAAATTTACTAGCTTTCGAATTTATATTATAATTACGATTATCTGCGAAAATTTGACTTTATTTTCCCATTTTGAATTATACTTTTTAAGATAAAGAATAGTTCATTATCATTATCCTAAATTTTCCAACATTACTTTTAATTTCATTGAATTTTTAAATTCGGTTTAAATCCTTATAAATTAAATAAACAACCTTTTAACTAAATATAGTGGGGGATAAAACATGTTTCATTAAAATTTGATTCGCATTTAATATTTCGCTTTCATAAAAATAGTCAAAAGTAAGTGTTTAATCTAAAAGGGAAAAAGAAGGTTTAATTTCAATTAATTAAATATTTTTGTTTTTTATTATATCAAAAGTATTGATGTGTTACAATTGCACTTTAGAATTACATACGAATAAGGGATTACACTTATTAAGATAAAATTACTTATGTATCCCGTTGAATGCATTAATATTTTTTATATTAAGGGTTGAATAAGCTAAATGGAATTGACCGAAACAAATTTTTCAGAAGGATCAGAAATTCAAGAGCAGTTGGAATTAAGATTAGTAAATGATAAGGATAACTCTAGTACGATTGTTTCCGATAATGAAATTGATTTAATAGTTAAAGCACTTTCATCAGAGACTCGTCGTAAAATCTTGCGACATATTCAAGTCAGTGAAGATAATCTCGATGTTTCAGATCTTGCTTCTAAGTTAGATATGACAGAAGCAAACATCTCAGCACAAGTTAAAAAGCTTAAGGAGGCAGGATTAATTGAGTGTAACTATTGTTCAGGACAACATGGTGTACGAAAAATAAGTAAGCTCAAATATAATAAGCTATTGATTCAATTTTAAAAATGAAATAGATTTATCTTAGTTCCATTAAATGCGTTTATATTGGATTTTGATTCAGAAAATGCGTAACCAGGGCATTTTTTATGTTTTCGAAGTGTCCTAAATTTATTTTTAGAATACTGTTTAAAGTATCATTTATTCCCACTTCTTCAATTTGTTGAGTTATTTTAAAGTAGGGACTTTTCTTAATATCCTTGACAATAGCTTTATTGCTTTCAATTGGGGTTAAGAGATTTTCAATGCAGTTGATTTCTTTAATATTCAACATTCTTTGAATAATTGCTAATAACATTGTATCAAAGGTTATTCTTAGTACTATCTCCTTATCAAATTCTTTCTTTTTGGAGTATAAATAATCTTGAAGTAAGGATATGGAATCCTTAAATAAATTAATGGAATTCCTTCCAAGATCTTGTATCTGCTCGTTATTTTCTGGATTATTTGTTGCAAATAAGCAGATGGCCGATATTGTTTGATACTCTGCAACAAAATGAATGAATCTTGCTTTTGCGTTAAGCATGGTATCTTTATCTTCCTCATCATTTAAAAGATCACCTAAATTATCCAATGTTTTCTTGAAATAATGGGAGACTTCAAGGAATTTTCTAGATGCTGCTTCAAAATCTTTATTTGCTATTAACAATTGAGCCTGTTTTTCTTCTTCTTGGTAAAGTTCAAAAAACTTGTTATGTCTCATTACTGCTTTGAAAATAAGTTTCTTTCCCAATTCTCTGGTTTGCGATGCCCGTTCATAAGATTGTCCTGCTTTTAGTAATAGGATCGAAGCTAAATTATGAAATTCTTCAGGATCTGCTGTATATAAATAATCAGAAGCTTGACTCCAACTCTCACCAGCAGTCTCCCAATCATTCATTTTAAAAGCAATATTTCCTAAATTAACTAATAATTTGGCAGAAATTTCAAATAGCTTTAATTCCTCCGTTTTTCTAATGATTGATTTCAATCTGTATGTAGCCTGGATGTGATTTTTAAATTTTAGTATTATGGATGTTATTCGGATGAATAGTTCATCCAATTTTAAATAGCTTCCAAGATCTAAATATATTTGTGCTGCTTGTTCATATATTTTAATTGCTTCTTCTCCTTTTCCTCGATCAGCAAGCACTTCTGCTTGATCTATAAGCTTTATTGCTTGAATTTCTTGTTCTTCTTTATCATCTTGATTAAACATTATTCATGACCTCCAACAACGATAGTAGTATCTCTCTATTTTTATTTCTTTCAGCTTTTCCAAGTATAATTCAAATAATTTCAGAATTACTTTAACTATATTTATTCATAGAAAATAGCTTTATTTATACTTTATTTAATGAATTAAGCATTATTTTTTCTAATAATTTAACTATCCATAAGTCGGATATTATGTTCAGATACTATTTTTTTATACTCATAAGATTGATATGCTGATGCAAAACACTCAGTTGCATCTTCAATTGGACCATAATATATAAAATTCGAGTACCAAGTAGCGATGAACATGATGCTGGCCCTTCTGTATCTAGTGTGAAATTTCTCGTTTAATCGAGGAGACGAATACTTGAATAGAAAGAGGTTTGGAGCCGTACCGACAGGTAATTTAAGTGATGTTGATATCATTTGTTGTGTTTCCATAATATGTGCTAAACTTTCTAGATTTATGACACCTCCATCAATCCAAATTCTCTCAATACCCAATTTCTTCAAACCATCTATTATATTAATATCATTTTGTTGGCTTTTCTCCGTGATATAAGCATATCGTTGAGTAGATGTCATATCTGGTGAAGCTAAAATCAAAATTACTGCAGATTGAATTTTAAATCTCTTAAGAAGATCTATTTCAGCTTTATTTTTTAAATTCGAGATTGCATTGTATATAAATTCAGTCGGTTTTATCCCTCGTTCATTAAGATATTCAAGTCCTGCAGATCTTGCTTCAAGAGTACCCCCAAGAACAAATGGAGGCTCAAAATGATCAAGGTAAAAATCTAGATACTTCAACATTGCTTTAGGAGTATCAGCAGAAATTTCTAATAAATCTGGAATTTTATATTGCATTGCTAAGGACTTTTGCTTTAATATCCGTTTTTCTGCTTTTTCAATATTGAATTTAGAAGGATCATCACGTTCTACGAGTGTTTGACCTTGATAAAACATGGTTCCAATTAATATTGGAGGACGTTTAAAATTCCCATATCCCAATTTAAGAGTTCCATATTCATAAAAATCTGGCATGATTACGACTTTTCCCTCACAACCTTGATGTTATATCGATTACTTGAGAATTTAATATTCACCCTTTCACAAAAATAGTTTATTATCGCCATTATTAATGTTTAAAGCTTTAAGAATGATTCACAGATTTTGCACTGCCCATTTTTTAATTCTTTAAAGCAATGTTCATGATAAAGAGTTCCACAACTTCCACATTTTACAATTTTTTGCCCATCATCAAAGATTAAATTACATACTGGACATGAAATAAACATTGCATCCGAATCAAATTTTACTATTTTAGCGTCAAATTGTTGCGGACCTTCAGGCAACTCTCTAGATTGAATACTTGGTCTTGCTAGCGTTTTAAATTTTTGAATTTGTGTGACTTCTGTAGGAATTTTCAATAAATAGAAACAATGTGGACATCTCACAGTTCCAGCACGTTTCATTTTGGCATCTTTTTGTGATTCTGCCCACCCTGCTAAACAATGAATATGATACGGGGTTTGGCAACTGGGACAATATCTACCACTCACGTAAAATGAACTTTTAGTATAAGGATTAGTATCAGAGAAACAAATTGAGCATTTTTTATAATCTGCTAATCCTCTTATTTGTAATAATCTTTGCTCTTGATCTTTGGTTAAATCTTGAACTCTCAGTAAATCGGCAGCTATTTTTCTCAGAAAAACAGAATTTTGTATAAACGTGCCTATACCTCCACCATAAGTCTTGATATTTGACTCTGCTAGATCATGGGCTGATCGAAGTAAAGTATCACTATCATTATTAAAGTAATAATTTCCTCCTGTAATATCGCTAATTTTCTTCAATATATTATTGGTTGACAATTCTCCTAAGCGCATAGAATCAATTTTAATTTTCAATCCTTGAGCTAATCTAGCCATCTTTAAAGGATCCACCGCCATTTTTGAATACATCCCATCAGTTACAAGGAGGATGCGCGGAGTTTTTGCAGCAATTTTCCTTAATTCAGCAATAATCATTTTAATTGATAAACCGATCGCTTCACCCATCGATGATTTTCCTGATAACTTAATATTATTCAGAGTTCCATAGAGATCCTCTTTAATATTGGTAAAATCGCTTATTTTTTTTGCTTTCGATGAAAATTTCACTATCGCAAAATAGCTATTAGAATCAAGTGCTAACCTTTCACTAATCAATTTTTTCAACGCATCTACACTGGCTTTTAGTCTGTTTGGCCTATAGTCTGTTCTAAACATGGATCTAGAAGTATCTATACAAACTACAATATTTTCAGGAACTCGTTCAGTCACTAGCCTAAACCTTAAATAATCTACGGTGTATGAATGATTCTAATTTTATAATTTAATTAAAAGAATAAATAATTATGGATTTTTTTTTGGATAGGGTGTTTTTTTGTTTCCATTAATTTTATAAATTAGAAGTTTCATATTAAATAAAACCATTTTAAATTAAATGACTATTTATTTGAAATCTTGTGCGATGTTTCATGTCAAATAACGAGATGAAGAATGTAAAAATAAAAGATTTCTTTAAGAGCTCGATCCTGATTAACGAGCTTGAAGAAATATTAGATTTTAAGCCTGATACTCTAATTGGAATTGATCAGATATCTTCTAACAAATTAGAGGAGCATAAAATCAAATCAATCGAAGATCTGGCTAAAATTTCCGAAGATAATCTTCCAGAGATTAAGGAAATCCCTTCACAAATTTTATCAAAATGGGTTAAAATAGCCAAAGTAGTAGTTAAAACGATCAAAGAACAAATGAAATCACACAAAAAAATCCTCATGATTGGCTTGGATAATGGAGGAAAAAGTTCCATCTTGGCAGTTTTACAAGATAAATTCTCGATTATCAAATCATTATTACCAACGAGAGGCGTTAAACGAGAGAAACTAGATTTTTTTGGTTATCCAATCATCTCTTGGGATTTAGGAGGGCAAGTACAATATCGGGAAAAATTGTACTTTAATAGACCTGATCTATTTTTTACCGATGCTGATTTAGTCTTGTATGTTATAGATACAAAAGATTCGGATCGATTTCCTGAAGCGGCTAATTATTATCGGCAAGTATTAAACGCACTCCGCGATTTAAATGAAAATCCCCCAGTATTTGTGGTTCTTAGCAAGAGTGATCAAGATTTTCGAAGAACCTTAGAGTGGGAGAACAATGTTAAAGCCATTAAAAGTAAATTCACTCAAATTTCTAGTGAATTTAGCAACTTTAAAGTCGATTTTGCTGATACAACCATTTATCAAAAAGAAACCATCATGCAAATGTTTAGCATAGCATTAAAGAAAGTATCTGAAACGTCTGAAATTATTGAAAATATATTAGAGGATTTCACTGGTTCAATTAAAGGAAAATCCACCAGCTTAATTTCGATGGACGGTTTAATTTTCGGCACATACACTTCAGATGATATTGGTGAAGCAATATTGAATAATACTGCTCTATTGTTGCAAACCCTTTCAAATTTCCATCAATCCATGGGATTAATGCGTGAAAGTATCATGACACTCGAGTTTCCATTGAATGGATTTACGATTCGAGGTGAAAAGCTATTTGAGTATTCCGAATTAAATATCCCCGTATATCTATGGTTCCTTTCTGAAAATCCGCAATTATTGCATGATAAAATAGGTTATTTCAAGAAAGAATTATTGCCCTTAATCAATTTGTTCATCTAAAAGATCGCTAAAAAAAAGGTTATACCTTATTATTATTTAATGCCATCTATTACAGAGAGCAAGTGTTTATTGCACTCCTTCATTGATTCAATTGCTTTATTTAAATCTTCAACCGCTGATTTTAACTGCATCTCATTTGCTATATCCCGCCATTTTACAAAACTTTCCATGTGAGATTCATTGTGATTTGCCCAGTGTTCACACAATTTAGCCAATTTTTCCTTTTGTTTGTCTAGCATGATTCCATTCAAGACTTTTTGTGATTTTGTATTAGAATTATTTGTTTAAAATAAAGATAAATTAAAAAGATAAAAAATATTGTAAAAAAGGATTAATGTTTAAACTCTACACAATCTCTTGATTAAAGTTGGATCTACTATCTCACGTGGTTGCCAATCTTTTTGCTTTAGATATTCGTGAATTTCTTCTTTCATATTGATTGGAATATCTGATTCAACACGGATATATTTCTCTAAGTCGTTTGGCAAATCAACGCCTTTATATTTTCTTTCCAAGTCTATCCAATGAGAAAGTTTGATCATTCTGCCTTTTGAGTTATCCGCGGGTCTAATAGCTAATTTCGCAACTAAGCAAATTGCTTGTTCTATTGATTCAGCAGTGCAAAGCAAATGTTCAGGTGCGGGTCCTACTAGTTGATCTGGTGTTCCATCTCGTGCATTAAAAACTTTCCATGTTTCGTCATCATCAGAACGTCCAATGTACATTCTTCGATATTCTGCGGCATGAGGTCCGCAAACTGCAGGAATTCCCAAACCATTAGCGCCCGATGCAATACTTGCAGCTTTTTGAGACATTGCGCCCCACGCTACACCTACAGCACCTACTCGATTCAAGATATAATCTGCGATTTCTTCAAAATTTCCTCTTAAAGGTCTTCTTGCGAAAATATTTGCTACCTTACAAGCAGCACCAGTAATGTGTGGATTAGAAACACAAGATCCGACATTCACTAATCCTCCGCGATCAAAATCTCCCGGAAATCGATCATACAATGTTTTACCATCTTCATCTTTAACAAGTCCGATATCCATTGCACCACACCCAGAAACTACCACAATGTAATTTCGTATAAGAAATTCTTCTGCCATCTTGTATAATTCTTGGATTTCTTTGCCATAACTTGCACATCCAATTATTGCTACAATTCCAGGTATTTCTCCAAGTACAATCGGAGCCCCAACATTTCTTATTTCTGTATCTTGTATGGGTCCTCTTCCAACTCTCATGTTAAATGTCTCATGTCTTATCTTATCCCGTCCAGCATACATTAAAAGTGTTAATGGAGAAACATTTTTCATGCAGTCTGCCTCGCACCTTCCACAATCTAAACAGTGATCAAACGCATCGGCTAGCACGGAAAAATCGCCTTCCTTGACAAGTCTTACTCCCTCTACAAGAGGAAGATCATTAGGACAGTTTCGTTGACAATTACCGCATCCATTGCAATTATAGGCCATATCAATACAACCTTGCTCATCTGGAACTCCACTTCTACCCTTTCTAATTGGTTTTATTTTAACAGCAGTTTCAGAAGCTACAATGCCTGCTTTTATCGGATCTAAAATTAAAACTCCCGGGACTCTACCACTGACTAAATCATCAATAATTTCTTCAGCGGGGTCATTAGTTCTATCGGGTAAACCCCCCATGTTTTTCTCATTTGTAGCAATAAACGGAGATCCTACAAGTTGGGCTTGTTCAAAACTTCGGAGGTTTACACATTGTTCATCAACCATAACTACATCAGCTAATCCTGAACGGATAAAGTGCATTTGTCTTGACATTGAACCAATTACTTTAGCACCATCATAATACCTTGTTAAATCATGTGCTGTGCAACAAATTGCTCCCACATCAAGTTTATCTTCTAAACCTTTTTCTCTAATATAGTCTACAAGTTCGATACCAGGTGCTACATTATGTCCAATCATCAATACCGTTGCTTTGTTTTCTACATCCATCGTTCCCATGCCTAACTCAACAATTGGAACATCTGCTTCACCCATGGGGAAACCATATGCTGCGATTTGAACGGCATCAGCTATCTCCATGCCTACCTCATCAGCTAATCCCGCAACAAAACTTTTATTTTCATAATCGATATAATTTGATTCTTGACCTGTATGTCCAGCTGCTAAAACGTGGGTGATTGTATAATGAACCCATTCCATAGCAGTCTCCAAATCCTCTAAGGTTTCTGGCTTCATTCCCACAAGCAATCGCGTAAGTGGCATTTCTACCGCAATATTATTTCCAAAATTAATTGGAACGTTGCCATATTTCTCTTTGAGCCAATGTAGTAGATGATCACCGTGAGCACTATGACATGCGGCTCCAATAGCACATGCAATTTGGACTATCCTTGCTTGTTGAGTCTCCATATTTATACCACATGCGCCAGTTCTCCCTTTAGAAAGATTACATTTACCATAAGTGCACAAACAACACATATCACATATAGGCATATAATAAGGTTTGTATCTTTCCATTAATTTGAAGAACCAGGGACGTAGAGTAGGAATATGAGGTTTTGGGGTCGGTCCCATCACTTCCCATTCCGTTTCATCGCCTTCACTTACAAGTTTTCCCGCTGTAAATTCGAATCCCTTGATCTTTCCTAGTGGACCTGAATAAGAGTCAACTTTTAGTTTGACGCCTTTTTCATTCATTTTTTTTTCACATTTTTCAATTAATAATTAATTAATATTCATAATGTTAAATTACTATAATTGAAATTATTAACACTCATATTTTAAATTTTATAATTACTTTTAACAGCTGGAAAGCAATGTTGTTTTTAGAAAATAAGTGTGAAGCTTCACACCAAGTAATTATTTTATAAATAGAAAGGGTAATATAAACGTGAAGGAAATGCGGGATTAACTAAGAATTGCTATATTAGATTTTTCTTAATCTTATCACTTTCGAGCTAAAAGTTTTGGAATGGAGATTATTTCAATAAAAGAACAATAATATTATCAAAAAGAGATTTTTTTAGATGTTTAATTTAGAGAGATGCTAAAAATTCGGTTACAGTTTCTTCTGAAAGATCCTCATCAACTAAGCTATCGTCAATTTCTTCTCCGATGAAGTCAAATTTAAAGGAACATTTTTCACCACCCGTTAAAATGCACTCTATTTCTTTTCCGTCAGCCTCAATTCCGAGCACGTCCAAGATTCCCGTGAATATACCAAGATATAACACGCATAAATTTTTAGCCATTACGCTTTCTTTTTCCTCTTTTGCGAGGGATCCATAAACGTTAATCATGATGTGATCTTTTTTGAAGAGCCCTGTTAAGGCCCCATATCCCATTAACATCAAGGCTTCCAATGTTCCAAGAACCACTTCTTTCTTTACGGCAATATTTTCAGCACTCCAATCCTTATTATAGAAGAATTGTTCCATAAAACCCTTTCCGAGAGTTTTTCCGACCCAACTCAAAATATCTTCTGCGTTCGTACCAGTAAACTCACAAAATTCCATTATTTCATTGGGTCGCAGCATTACTAGGCGCATGTCTTTCTTTTTATCACCCAAGAACAGTTGTCCATCCTTTTCTTCGATATTAATATTCAAATCTTTTTTTAATCTTTTAAACATAATGAGTATCTGCTCGGTTTATCTCATTTATTATAATAGAAATTTAATCTTTTAGATTTATAAATTTAATCTTTGGAAATTCACTCTAAAAAAACTCATCATTAAGTCAATCACACTATATTAAAAAGAGTGTTCATTACTTCATTCATATTAAAATTAGTCTTTACTGATGTAAAAAAGAAATAATAATCTCGATCGTTGATTTTATCAAGTTCAAAATAATCCATTATTTCTTGTTTAGTTCTGAAAAGATTACTTTCTATTTCTTCGGGTTTCGTGATTAGATCTGTTTTATTTCCCAAAATTAAAAGAGGAATTCCAGATGAATCATGCTTATTTAAAAAATTCCATAATTCTCTTTTGGATTCTTCAAATCGCAACTGATTTGCAGCATCTATCATATATATAATGATATTGGAATCTTGAATTCCTTTAAACCATTTATCCCTAAATGCCCGTTGTCCTGGCATGTCCCAAACTGCTAAATATCCGTCTTGTTTTTGGATATATTCGATATTGAAAGTTCGGGTTGGAGTGAAAGAATTATCTATAAATTTTCCTGTTTTAATTCGGTGTGCAAATGATGTTTTACCAACATCGTCAATACCAAAGAGAAACACTTTAATGAAGATACCAATGGGTTTGAAAGCCATTTCGGGAGCTTTTTCTATAAATTCATCTCCATATCTCCTAATATCAATAAAAAGAGTTATTAGAAAGTTTTCAATCTCAATTTCATCTTCAAACTTGCAACATCTTTCATTATTTAGCATTTCATTCGATAAATCTTCAAAAATCTCTTTATAATCAATTGGATTATCATTTTTTTCAAAAATTAACCCAATTATCATCTTTGAATTAATGCATATTGTATACACATTTAACCCATCGATATTTTGAGGGACGGGACGATCTAAGGAATAATCATTCAATTTTTGATTGAGTTTTTGATTTGAATGCTCCAACTCATTCGCCATATCTTTACGATAATTCTCTACAATAATTCCATGATCATGACCAAAAATGACCTTTTTTACAAAATCATGATTTCTATTTCTCAAGATATCATCTGGATAGCTAAAAATATCTAGAGAATTCAAATCATGGAAAGTATTTCCTTTTAATAAGAAAATATTGGATAACAATTTTTTTCTTTAATTTCTTGATACCTTTAATGTTGTAAATAAAATCTAGTTAAAAAAAGTTTTGAATGGAGAGGAAAATAATCCTATTTTGATCCTAATTAATTTTTTGGGTGAGAAACAGTTGAAGATTTATTTAAATTTAGTTTCACTCTTCTGGATCTTTTAATGATTCTTCAGTAGATTCTTCGGATTTTTGTGTTTCGGAGTTTTCCGTTTTATTAGAAGATTGCTCTCCCACGGGAGTTTCACAAACAGGGCATTTATCCCATCCCGATCTTAGAGCATAACCACAATTTTTACATTCAGGTAATCCTTGATCTTCCCATTCAGGAATATTTAATCCACCACCACCTCTCTGTTTAGCTAATTCTAACAATTCTTCTTCGGTCCACATTTCTATTCCTTCTGGAAGTCCCGTTCCTCTTTCGGAAATGTGCTTAGCTAATTCTTCTTCTGTCCATACGGGCATTTCCGGTTGAGAATTCAATCTCGATTGTGCTTGTGCGGCTAATTCTTCGGCAGACCATATTTTAAGCTCTTGACCTCCTGGTGTACTAACAGTTCCAGGAGTTTGTTCTCCTTGAGTAGGGATTGTTCCCGACATTGGGATGGGGGCATTACATGCTGCTGCAGAGAATTTTAATTGCGCTTCAAAACATTTCGTATACCTATTACTATCATCGCTTTCATCAATTACGATTATTAGTGTTGTTTTATCTGAAGGTATTGGTACCGCAATACCACAAACGGCAGTGTCAGATTTTATTCTGCCGCTTTCAAACGCGGATGTTAGGTTTGATAATGATTCTTTTAAATCATCTTCCTTCATAAAAAAATCACAGATTGGATCTCCATGCCGAGAGAATTCTTCATGGTACTTAGCTAATTGACTTTTTGTAATGGCTGAATCAAATGAATTTATGATAGCATTAACATAAGAGAACATTTCCGATTTAGGTTTTTCTGTCGCGGTATCAAGCTTGTACCCTCCTAAATCAAGATTTCCTGTAAATGGTGCAAACAGAGGCTCTTGATCCTTGATTTTACCATAGAGGGTTGTTCTACCAATGAAACATTTAATTTCTCCATAATAAGTAATTGATTTATCTAAGAGTTTTACTTTTTCATCATATATAATACGAGGTACAGTTCGAAATATAATATCTACCCAAGGAAATTCTTTAACAGGAATTTTAGCTCCACAGGTTTTTATGATTAATTCTGGTAATTTACTAAGATAGTCCTTGAGTTGCTTCTTGATATCTTTATATTTTTCTAATTTGAGTTCCTCTTCTGCATGTTTTAATAATTCATTATATTTTTCCTCGTTTTTTTTTATATTTCCTCCAAAGGGCTTAATATCTCCAACGATATTTTCCTTGAAAATAAACGTGGCTTCATCTATGATTTCCTTTTGCATTTCTGTAAGCTCTTCTACTAAAAAATCATCGATATTTAATTGAATGCTCTCAACGAACATGGAAAATAATTTAATTTCAGACAATAGCAATTACCTAATTGTTTATTTATTGTTTTAATTATAAATATATTGATATAAAGGATATAAAAATTTATTTGAGTCTGACAGATAAATATGATAGTTTTCATTCTAAGTTTACTTACTTCATACCACTGCAAAATTTAATTCAATTATCATAGGACAAAAATTAGATATTTAAGGTTATCTTTTCTGTTCTATGAGTCAACTTGAATCACGCGATGAATTATGTCAAAAAAACCAGATGAAATAATCGTCCTCTTCATTTCTGAAATATCCCAATCCATACAGGAATATTTATCATCGAATTTAAAAAGATATGACAACCTAAAATTATTGTTTCCTTCTGATACTTCAATTAAAAATGTATTATCTCTCGCTGCAGATGCTGATGTTTTAATTGGGTGGCATCCAACAGCAGAAATGTTAAAAAGAGCAGCTAAGCTAAGACTATTTATCAATCCTGGAGCGGGTGTAACGCATCTAATTGATTTATTTCGAGAATTAAACACAGAAAGAGAAGTAAAACTTATCAATGGACATGGGAACTCCTATTTTGTGGCACAACATGCTGTTGCATTGCTTTTAACATTTATGAATAAAATAATTTTGCATCATAAATGGATGAAAGAAGGAAAATGGAGGACTGGTGATGAGGAAGCAGCCTCGATACCATTACGTTTTAGAAAAGTGGGATTGCTGGGATACGGAGCAATTAACAAAAAAATCCACGAAATGTTACACGGTTTCAACATCGAATTTTCTGTCCTCCGTAAACATTGGGATAAGAACGATGAACAATTGATTACTCCAGTAAAAAAATTTACTGAATCTCAAGTTAATGATTTTTGTGATGAAATAGATATCTTAATAATTGCAATTCCTCTTACTTCAAGGACTAAGAATTTAATTGGAAAGAAGCAACTGGATTTATTAGGAAAAGAAGGTATATTAATAAATGTTGGGAGAGGGGAGATAATAAATGAGTTAGCTCTTTATAATGCTTTAAAAGATAAAGCAATAATAGGAGCAGCGATTGATGTCTGGTACAATTATTCACCTGATGAGGATTTAAAAGGTAAAAAATACCCATATAATTATCCTTTTCATGATCTTGAAAATATTATCCTTTCACCTCATAGGGGTTATTCTCCTTTTGCTGACTTACTAAGGTGGGACGAAGTTATAGAAAATTTGTCTCGATTATCTGAAGGTAAGCGTCAATTCATCAATCAAGTCAATTTAACTGAAGAGTATTAATTAGAATAAGTATAAAATTGCCATGACATAAAATTCACTCTATTCACAAGAAAATCATGCAATTGAAATTATTTTTGAAAATTTTTTATAGTATATGAACAAATATTAAATTTTTATTTAAATCATATTCAACAATTACTTATCACTTTTTATACTTGATAAAACAAAATAGTTCATGTAGCCATAAAAGGAAAAAACTTTTAAACCATCTTCTCGAATTATTATATCTCACTTTTAATATTAGATTTTGTCAATTAGGAAAAAATTTATTTTTTAACACATATTAATCGGTTAAAAAAAAAGATTTAAATAATATTTTACAATAAATTATTATATCACTTAACAAGTTATAATCAAAGGTTAAGGCGGTTTAAATCAAATGAAATCCTAAGGATTTCTCCATAAGATAATTTTGACTTAATTCATAATAGAAGGATTGTGAGAACATGAAAATTGTAACAGTTAACGTCCCTGAAAGTTATATAGATGCCATAAACAAGTTAATCGGGGAAAATGGCCTATATCCTTCACGATCCGAGCTTATTCGATGTGCAGTACGACAATTTTTAATAAGAGAATTGTCAGCAGCTAATAAGATGGCAAAAATCGGCGATCTTAGCAATTTGGATGATTTTGATGATGAGAATTTTGTTCGTGTTCCGAACACAAGTATTAATGAAAATTCTGAACCCATCCAAACTTTTAAAACGTATAAAATTGTGAAGAGATTAGACATTAAGTCTTAAGCTTTTTATTCCTCCCTTTTTTTTTCTATTTTATAACCAAATACTGTTAAGTTTTATACTAATGTGTCCATTAATCATTTTTAGAATTTTGTTCAATGAACAAATTGTTTTGTTAAAAATCGTTAAATATATAATAATTAATTTTCTTTCTATCTTTTATTTTTATTTCAATTAATTATATTCAATAAATATTTAAAATTTGTTTTCTGATTGGATATTAATCATTCTAATGAGGTATGCATTATTCCGACGATAATTGATAAAATAGAATATTCTCCAAGATTTATGGAATATGGAATCATTTCAAAAGAAAATTTTAAGGATATTTATGAGATCCCAATTAAAAGATGGGATCCTTTATCAACAATTACGCGAACGACTGATGAATTTGGATTACACAAACAGAAAGAACGATACTATGGACATTATGCATATCTCTCACCTATTCGAGGCCAACGACCCAAAGGGTATCAAACGATCGAAAAGAAGAGTTCCATGCAAAAATGTTCAAATTCATTTTGGAAGGAATACAAAGATGTCTTTACAGCAACTACCGAAGGAATTCCACTTAATTACGATTTAAAAAAGGATCCTGGTGATTATTACACTTTAATCATTACTGAAGATGAAACGCAAAAGAGTAACCCTTTTTCAGTTTCTCTTACTAAGATTGAAAAGATTTCAGAAAAATGTAAAGCATTGACTTTAATTAATCGTTACCCTGCAATGGCTCGTGTTATTGATCCAGAAATCGATGCTTACATTAAAGAAAAATTACCTAAACACTTAAAATTAGCACGTGGAATCAATTTGGTAACAATATCACGAAATTTTTACCCCTCTTTATGCTTTGATCTAATACCTTATGAGGTGCTAACCGGGATCTTTTTATCCATGAAAGAAGCGATACTGTATTGTATTTTAGAAGCTATCGAACGAGATTATTTTGACATTCCAGTAGCTCCATTTTTTAATATAGGAAGTGAAGTGGGTGGAAGCCAACCTAGAATTCATAGTCAAGTATATATTGATCTTAACGGTGATGGTCATGGTTCTCGTTTGGAAGGACATCTGCAAGCTTTCAAAAATATGGGTGAAAATTGTCATCTCTGTGAAACAACACATGGCGATACGGATCGCATTATATTAAAAACGAAATTTTGGACTTATTATACTGCTGGAAGTCCCATTAGAAATTATCACATTAGATTTCATCCAAATGAGCATCTACGCCGCTTCTCTCAATTAAAAATAAATCAGATGGAAGATCTAGCCAAATCAATGAAATTAGTCTTTAAAGCTCTTGATGATATTAAAATCGATGAAAATCGAAATATCTTATTCAATTGCTGCCCCTATGGATATGATGCAAATTTCCACATGTTTGGTGATATCATACCACATGAAGTTATAGGAGGAGCAGAAATGGTTGATGATATGCGTGTTGCACTAAAATTACCTCATAGAGCTGCTGCTGAAATACGTAAAGCATTGGAAGAACAAGATCAATAAACATTGAAAAAAAAACTTAATTTTTATTATGTTCAAGTGAACTAAAATTTCTGTGTACATTTGATTTTAGGTTTATATTCTATTTTGATAATTTTTATATTTCAATGAAAATTAGATTTATAACTAAAAGCATACATATAAATATTGAGAAAACATTTGAGCGATTCAATTTGAGGGAATGGTCAGCGATAATCCTTGCTGGTGGTAAAGGTTCACGACTCATGCCATTAACATCACTAGTACCAAAACCATTAGTAAAGGTCACGAATAAACCAATGGTTGATTATTCAATTGCACATTTGATTTATGCCGATATCAAGCATATCATCCTTGCTTTGGCTTATAAAGGTCAAAAAATGAAAAATTACATTGAAGAAACTTGGACTGCTGATAAACTGGGAGATGTAGAATTAGAATGTGAAGTTCAAGAGAGTAAGGGGACAGCTGATGCATATAGAATGCTGGAAGATAAAGTTGATTCTGAAAACATTGTCGTCAGCATGGCTGATATAGTTACCAATCTTCCAGCAAAAGATTTTATGAATTTTCACGCTGAAAAAGGAGGAATAGCGACGATTTCAATGAAAAAAAGCGAAAGTCATACTAGCCAATATGGCGTTGTTTTATTGGACAAGAACCGAAAAATTTATTTATTTTTAGAAAAACCAGCACCAATGGAATTATATTTGAGCAGCGTGTCACAAAGAGCTGATTTATTTCTTTATACTAACATCATAAATACGGGGATTTATTGTTTTAAAAAAAAAATCGCAGACATTCTTGATAGCACTAGTCTCATAGATTTTGGTGGGGAAGTGTTTCCATACTTGCTTGAAAACAATAATGATCTATATGGTTTTGTCAGGGAATACTATTGGTTGGATTGTGGAAATATATTAACGTATAAATGGGTGAATTGGGACCTCATGCGAAAATATGCGTGGCCCATTACCCCTAATGGAGATGATTACGATGATATTTACGTCATGGGATTGATAGATTCAGGTCATAATACCATAATAGAAAAACCATCATGTTTTGGAGAACTAGTTCATCTCTCGAATAGAGTAAAGATTAAAGAATTAACATCAATTGGAAATCAAGTTAAAATTGGTGAAGATACCATAATTGAGAAAAGCATTATCTGGGATAATGTCAATATTGGAGCAGGTTGTATTATCGCAGATTCGATTATATGCAATGATTGTATAATAGGAGATAATGTTGTGTTACAAAATGCGATTATTGCTCCCAATTGCAAGGTGAGTAATGATTCACAGCTTCGCGATCAAACCCTTGAACTTGGTACTAATATATAATTAAAAATATACCTAATTTATTTGAGATGCATAAATCTTCGATTTTTATACTAATATTCAGAATATGGGAATGCATGGATTTTATTTAGGATAATATTTTTAAATAAGATATTATTCACGTATTTAGAAATTAAATAACCAATTCAAGATACTGATAACTTCATGTCAGAGATAACTTATATTTATACATTAATTTATGCTATTTTTAGCATTATAGTCCTTTTAGGAGGAATATATTTAATAAAGTTCTTCACAGATAAATTAGAGTACCGGAAATCGTATAAACCCGCTATTATAATCATTGTAATCTGGTTTATAATTGGATACTTTATTTTAGGTTATCTTACTAATTTATTAATAAGTTATCTATATCTTATTGGTTTCGATATGGAGTTAGTTAACTTTACCAATATTATAACTTCAATAGTAAGATTACTACTGAATTTTATAATCATCATGCTCCTAATTAAATATTTTTACCAAAGTGGATATAAAGACGCGATTTTTATTACTTTAGCAGTAATATCAATCCAAGTTTTTATTCTAATTATAATCGCTAGCATATTAACTTTCATTTTTTACTTTACTAGTGGAGGATTTATCATATTTTATAATTTTTATAATTTTCAATATCTCTAAATTCAATTGATTAAACTAAAGCATAAAAATTAAAAATCAATAAAGGAATGAAATTATGGATCTTATTAGTATTTTTATAGATATCGTCGTAATAATAATAATTTTGATTTTACGAGCAATTTATACTAATTGGCTAGCATCACGATTAAAATGGGAAAGCAATATTAGAAGAGGCTTTATAGCTAATTTAGTATGGGTCGTCATCGTAATCATATTAAATTTGCTCATAATTTTTATTGCACCTGCCCTCTTTATAGAATTTGGCATAACTGTTGATGAGATGACTTCAATATACCTCATAGTAGGTTTATCAATTTTTATCATGGATGTAATTATTGGAATGTTTGTGATACATCTTTTTTATGCGAAGGAGTACTTGAGTTCTGTCGTAGTAGCTATTATAGTGTTAATAACTGAAAAGATATTAAGTTATTTTATAATTATAGGGATTTATTTTTTTATGGGAATTATATTAACAGGAGGATTCTATCTATTTACTCCTTTCTAGACAATGCTACAGCCAAAAAAATATAATTATTGATTTTCTAAAAACAAAT
>Ga0315542_1000717_pt1 | contig 21018 bp, 13 predicted proteins | sample SalMarSW160120MG_FD_202541 | JGI IMG/M metagenome (GOLD analysis project Ga0315542, IMG submission 202541) | Salt marsh sediment microbial communities from the Plum Island Ecosystem LTER, Massachusetts, United States - Salt Marsh Sediment SW1601-20 ... | reverse complement strand
TCTGACCGCACCGGTTATTCTGCTCCCGATAAAATGATTGATCTTGATAAGAAAGATCCGACCGGGAAAAAATACTCCGGCCTGTTCCAGATGATATATGAGGAATTCGGGGAGAAAGCCTTTACTATCAGCGGATTTGGCTCTCGCGGTAAAATCCATTACCCCATCCTGGTTATAGACGGAGCTCCTTTAACTGATTCAACATGTCCGCCATGTTATGATTTCGTTGCTTATGATTGGGCAATGTCAATTCCGGTCAATGAAATTTCGGATGTTAATTTTTATGAAGCCGGAAGTAAGTACAGTCAATGGCTGTCACCACCTCCACCCAACCCAACATGGAAAACGGATTTAATGGGAAGAAAACTCTATATAGCTGCTGCTGATCCAAAGATATATTTACCCGTCGTTTCAATAAAAACCTATTCAAAGTCATACAGGGGATATCCGAAGGGAGCTATCATGTTCGCTTACCAGGGAATTTATATGGTCAGGGAGTTCTATCAGCCTGATTATGAGAATAAGAATATACAGGCGCCCGATAACAGGACAACCATTTACTGGAATCCTGAAATACAGACCAATTCAACCGGAACTGCAAAGGTTTCTTTTTATAATTCCGATTTGAAAGGGAAAGGTCTGATAAGGATCTCCGGTGTAAGTTTCTGTTTAAAAGATGCCTCTACCTCATCAGCTCGTTATTTATCTCATTAATCAAGGTCTTATACATTAAAATAATAACAAATCGCTAAAACGGACAATAATTTAAAACCAAAGAGCTAAAATTTTGTTTCAACATTAGTTATATAAAAATTTGTGATCTGACATCTGTTACCTGATAAAAAATTAAAAATAACATTATGAAAAGAAACCATCATATTTTTAAAACCCTATTATTCGTTATTTTAGTTATTCCATTTTTATCATCATGTGAAAGAAAGGATAATCTGATTAAGCAAAACAATAACTGGCAATCGATTTATCAAAATGATGATCTTGATCTATTATCCATTAAGTTCTTAGATAAAAACAATGGCTTTGTGTTTGGCAGTCTAACTACTTACACAAGACCTTACTGGCAGCTTCTTTTAACCACTACTGATGGTGGAAATACCTGGACATCGGATACCTGTAAACTTACTGACAGAATTTACGGCGGAGTATTCCCACTTGATAAAAAGCAGATCCTTGGTATTGGTGACCATATCTATAAATCTTCAAATACCGGGGAATCCTGGACAGATATAACAGCACAATTATCCGTTGGTGGCAGGACTTTTGGTTCTTATATTATCGATAGTTTAACCTGGATTTTTACACGAAGCGGTGAAATTTACAGAACAAATAATGGTGGACAAACATGGCAATTGGTCTATAATATATCTCCAGGTGCGATTTACGAAAATTTCACATTCCCATCATCATCAGTGGGTTATGCCAGTACAGGAGGTGTCATCATGGATATTGCGCCTGGTTATGGAGGAAGCAGTGGTTCTATTTTAAAAACCTATGATGGAGGTCAAAGCTGGAATAAACTTAATCCCGAACCATGGAAATCAAATGGGGGTTCAATGCCATATATTATTGCATTACAATTTATTACAGATCAGATAGGATATATTGCAACCTATAATTCTAAATTGTACAAGACATTGGATGGTGGCAATAATTGGTCATTGGTGCATGATAATCATTATTCAAATGGGCTTCAACATTTTGTTTCAGAGAAAGTAGGATATTTTAGCGACGGGACAACCGTATACTTTACTAATGATGGAGGTAAGACCTGGAAAGTTGATAATTACAATGATACTCAAGGTTCAGATATTCTCTATTGGACTTTTTTAGAAACCGGACAAGGTTATGCATTAACGAGGGATCATAGAATTCTCAAAAATAATTTTATACCTGACCGGGAGCACATTAGCAAAACTGGCAATTAAAAAAGCTCTATCCCGCAGATGATAAAGGTAAGAATTTCGGTCGCCGGCTGCCGGCCATATTGCCGGGCAGTTAGCTGTAAGGCAAATTATATCCCGCTATTCTCTCGGGTACCAGGTTAAGTTGAACTTTTCATAAACGAGAATTGTTAGGTGCAAGTGCATATAACAAGAACAACTTATATATAAACCTAAACCGCCCATTATGAAAACCTGGTACCTTATTGCAGCAATGCTGATTTTAACAATCATTGACGGAAGACAAACTCAAGCACAACAGGAATCTGATTACGATCAGCACCAGTTATTCAACTCTGATCGTTTAATTTCACCGGAATCTCCTTTCCGGAGCGCTTCAGGAAATCCCGGCGCTGAATACTGGCAAAATAAAGCTGATTATAATATCGCAGCAACCCTCGATACATTGGCTCAAACAATTTCGGGAGTTGAAACGATTACCTATACCAACAACAGTCCTGACAGACTGGATTACCTGTGGCTGGAACTGGGACAGAATTTATTTAAAGAGGGTTCACTTGGTAGCTATGCCTTTAAAATACCAGGCAGTACAAACGGATTCATGTTTAAATCTGTAAAAATTGTCGATGGCAATTCAACCTTTGAAGCCGACTACCTGCTTTCGGACACACGGATGCAGATCAGACTTGACCAGGCCCTGCAAGCCCGGGGAGGACAAATAAAAATAAAGATTGAATATTCATTTCAAATAAACGACAAACAGTTTCGGACAGGCCGGGTAACTTCCAAAAGGGGTACCATTTACGACGTGGCACAATGGTATCCGCGAATGTGTGTATATGATGATTTGCGGGGTTGGAACACCTTGCCCTACCTTGGTCTCGGTGAGTTTTACTGCGAATACGGAGACTTCAATTATGAAATAACTGTTCCGTGGAATATGATTGTTGCCGGTTCGGGCGAGCTGGTTAACAAAGGAGAGGTGCTGACAAAAAATGAAATTTCAAGATTAAAACAGGCAGCTACAAGTGATAAAACACTGTACATTATCCGACCTGAAGAAGTAGGGACATTATCGAGCCGACCGGTACAAAACGGGATGCTGACATGGCAATTCAAAATGGAAAACAGCAGGGATGTATCATGGGCTGCATCGAAAGCTTATATTTGGGATGCTGCACGCATAAATCTTCCTGAGGGAAAATCAGCATTATCCATGTCGGTTTATCCTATTGAGAGTAGTGGCGACACTTTGTGGAACCGGTCAACTGAATATGTAAAATATTCTGTCGAGTATTTCTCAAAAGAATGGTTTCCATACCCCTACCCTGTTGCCTTCAATGTTGCCGGGTCGGTAGGGGGAATGGAATATCCAGGTCTGAGCTTAGTCACGTGGAAAGCCCGGAACGCACATATATTATATCTTATTTCAGCGCACGAAATGGGTCACAACTGGTTCCCAATGATTGTTGGGTCAGACGAAAGACGCTTCCCATTTATGGACGAAGGGTTTAACACCTTTATCGATATTTATGCACAGGACGATTTCAATAAGGGAGAATTCGGGCATAAAAGAGATGGTGAATACGATCCGCTGGGTAAAAATCCTGCCCGCGATCTGGTCCCTTATCTGGTCAGTGCGAAAGCAAGCAGTATCATTAACCTAGCCGACATGCAGGGAGAAGATGATCATACTTTAAGTTATTACAAAACTGCTCTTGGGCTGGTTATCGCCCGGGAATATATAGTTGGTGAGGAACGCTTCGATTATGCTTTTCGTGAATATATTAAACAATGGGCTTTCAAACACCCAACACCTACCGACTTTTTCAGGTTAATGAACAATGCAACAGGAGAAGATCTCAACTGGTTCTGGAATGAATGGTATTACCAGACCTGGACATTGGATCAGGGCATTAAGAGTGTAAGTTATGTGGATAATGATCCGGCAAAAGGAGCACAAATCGAGCTGGTCAATCTTCAAAAGATGGCGATGCCAGTCAAATTGCGGATTACTGAAACAAACGGTACTGTGAGCGAGGTAAACCTTCCGGTTGAAATATGGCTATCGGGTGGCAGCTACATTTACACCTATCACTCCACAGACCAATTACGTTCGGTTGTGGTTGATCCCGACTGGCAGCTTCCCGATGTGAACCCGCAAAACAACAGCTGGTCGAAGTAATATTGAGCGATTACCTGACAACATTGTTTTGAGACATGAGACAGCTAGCCTGGACCCTTTCCGGCGATATTCATTGCAGGGGACACCATTATGTTACAGTTTGTACTTAAACTGTAACGTAAATTTGATACAGTTTTAAAAAAACTAAAAAGACATGAAAGATTAATCAGATAATAATATATCAATGAAAACAATTTTATTATTATCAATTATTTCGTTGCTCAACATGAGATGCGAGAGAGACTTCTCTTACTATTACCACTATAATCCACCAGAAATGATTAACGATGGTCTGAAAGCAGGCACATTAGATCAGGTGGGATTGGATTCAACCATGATAGCCAGGGCAATTGGACGCATTTTTGCAAATAAATATGACCAGATCCATTCTATGCTCATTTATAAAGATGATTTGCTGGTTTTTGAAGAATACTTTGAAGGAAATAAGTATAAGTGGAATAGTCCTAATTATTATGGTGAAAGGATACAATGGAACAAAGATAGTATGCACGTTATTATGTCGTGCACCAAGAGTTTTACTTCAGCTTGTATTGGAATTGCAATAGATAAAGGATATATCAAAAGTGTACATGAATCAATATTTAACTACCTGCCTGATCATCAAAGTTACAAGACTGGCGGAAAAGAAAATATTACAATTGAACATCTTTTAACCATGACTTCCGGTTTGAAATGGGATGAGTGGGGTGCACATGACCCATCAACAAACGATATTGACAGACTCTATTCTTATTGCCAGAATGATCCGGTTTCCTGTGTTTTGGAAAAGCCTCTTGAGTATAAGCCAGGAGAAAAATTTACATACAATGGTGGTGGTATGATAATTTTAGGTGAAGTATTAAAGAATGCCACTAACATGAACATTGAAGATTTTTCGAAAAGGTATCTATTCGAGCCTCTTGGAATCGATTCCGTGTATTGGTATCAATTTGAAAATAGAGCCTATGCCTGCGATGGTTCAATAAAAATGACATCGCGCGATATGCTTAAATTAGGTGTAACCTTCTTAAATGAAGGAAAATGGAATAACGAAAGAATTGTCTCAAAACAGTGGGTGGAAAAGAGCAAAGCTACCTATAACAACAATACAGGTATCAATATTCCTTTAGATGATTCAGGCAGAAATGGGTATGCATATTCCTGGTGGACAAATGAAATTTCTGGTGCTGGAAGAAGAGTACAACTTTTCCAGGCAGGGGGTTGGGGTGGCCAGGAAATCATTGTTATTCCTGATGAAAATATGGTTGTAGTATTCACCGGAGGCAATTATGAAGTCAAAAAACATATATATAAAATTCTTGAAAGGTTTATCCTACCGGCTATTAAATAAATTTGGGCGGAGTGCCATAATTATGGAAAAGTCCAGTAGAAATAATTCCTGCTGTTAACACGGACAACAATGGGAATACCCCTCTTAACCTGGCCTGTTTCGACCTGAATACAGGGATTAAACGATCAGTAATTCCCTGTTCATACCTCCAGTCCGGTAGTTTTAATTGATAACATATCTAGTCCTGAAACAGGGTGGCACAATTGATATCAACTAATTTGGCACAAAGTTTGTTAACTAATTCATAACCACAACCTAAAAGCCTTGATCAAAAATGGGAAAATCCATTCTTTTTGTTATTGTGCTGACGGTATTATTCATTCCTCCATCTCCTGGCAATAACTTTATTAACCTCTCTCCTTCTGTTGATGATTCCCTGCAGGTTATTGAGAAAGTTTATCTTCATGTGGACCGTGACATTTATAATGCGAATGACGATATCTGGTTCAAAGCTTACCTTGTAGATGCCCTCGATCACATACTTACAGACCATAGCAGCAACCTTCATGTCGAACTTATTTCTCCTTCTTCAGAAATCATTTCCAACAGAATAATTCGGCTTGACGGTGGTCTGGGGAAGGGCGATTTCAAACTGTCTGATGATATCAGGTCAGGCAGATACATAATACGGGCATACACCAACTATATGAGAAATTTCAGTGATCAGTTATTCTTCATAAAAGAAATCAATGTTATCAATGCAAATGATGGACAAGCCGAAATCTCAGATAAAGTAAAATATGTAATAAATAATATCAGGCTAGACTTCTTCCCTGAAGGAGGTTCCCTGGTTGATAATGTCTCTTCAGTTGTAGCTTTTAAGGCTGTTGATAATCTGGGCAAAGGACGCGATGTAACGGGCAAAATTTACTCTTCAGATGGGGATATGATTACTACTTTTAAAACAACTCATCTTGGGATGGGTACATTTTCCCTTCGACCATTGCCAGGGTTAAGCTATTATTCCATATTCAGGGGAGCCGATAGTGTTGATGCCAGGGTTGAATTGCCTGCCAGTTTTCTTACAGGCATAGTATTTAGTGCTTCGATAAATCAAGATAATGAGTTGTTAATTACCACCAGGACAAATCCTGAAACACTGCCCCTCGTTTCAGACCATGACCTGGTACTAAGTTTGTCGATACGAAATGAAGTTATAAATAAAATCCCTTATAAAATTAATTCTCTTCTTAGCAGTAAGGTGGTCCCAACTGACTATCTTCCGGATGGTATTTTGATGCTGACACTTTTTACTAAAGAGAATCTGCCTCTCTCTGAAAGACTTGTTTATATTGAAAGAGAAGCTCCTTTAAAAATTCAAATTGGGACTGATAAAGCCACATACAAAAAGCGGGACCCGGTTATACTCAACCTTTCTTTATCAGGAGATTCAACAATTGAAAGAGAGGGAAATATGTCGTTAGCTGTTGTTGATGAAAGACTCACAAATAATACATCCGAATTCCCCAGGACCATATCATCATGGTTTTTGCTGGAATCCGATATTCGAGGAACGATAGAGTATCCATCGTATTATTTTGATTCTTCGAATCCTGATAGATTAACAGATATGGATCTTTTACTTCTCACCCAGGGTTGGCGAGATTTTGCATGGAAATATGATATAACGTTTTTCCCCCCCGAGGATGGTTTTACAATATCCGGAAAATTAAAAAAATACAACAACAAACCACCTGAAGATTTGAGAGTCACTTTAGGTATATTCGGAAGTGGGAATTCACTTTTTACATCAATCCCGATCGACTCGACTGGGAAATTCAGCTTACCAGGTGTAGATATAACTGGAAAAGCAACGCTAATTGTCTCCGGATTTGATAAGAAAGACAAGTTTAAGGGATTAGTGATCCTGGATTCTGTAAAGTATAGCCCTGCAGAAGTGTCTGACAATCAGCATGACGTTCTTATTCCTCGCGAAACAAATTACGAGAGTCTTAAAACCAACTTTACTATAAATGAATCCTTATTAAAGAAATACAAACTATCTGACACAATCAATCTTGGCACTGTAAATATAGTTGCTGAACGCAGGGATCCTCAATTAGTCAAAGTAGAAAGTAGTCGCATGATGTACAGCAAACCTGATGATGAACTGGTTGTCACTAATCAGATGGAAAGCTATCGCAATATACCCGAACTCATGAAAGGCAAATTTCCCGGAGTGGAGGTAATTGGACCACGTCCCAATGACCCTGAATATTTAATTTATATACGTGGTGTAGCTTCTGTGAGAGGCCCACAATTGCCACTTGTGCTGATCGATGGTATAGAAGCTGATTTTAAAGATTTAACCCGGATTCCAGTTTCGGAAATTGACAGGATAGATATACTCAAATTAGTATCTTCCACGGTTATTTATGGGTTTCGGGGAGCTAATGGTGTCATTAACCTGATTACAAAAGCAGGCGGCAGATACGCCGATAACAAACCGGATAACCTCTCTGCAAAACTTAGAATTTATGGGTATAATGCACCCCGTATTTTCTATTCACCCCAGCATCTGTCCGATTCAGCTTCAGCCTTTAAACCTGATCTGCGATATACTATTTACTGGAATCCTGATATAAATCTTGAGGGCAATAAAAAAATAATACTTAAATATTACAACGGAGACAATTCATCATTAATCAGAGTTATTGCAGAAGGTATTACAACATCCGGAATTCCTATAACAGGGAAGACTGAGTACGAAGTTAAATAAATAAAAACGCAACAACCTGCGACTATGAAGAAAATAATTCTATTTCTGATAATAATCTGTTTCTTTAAGGATGGATACACTCAAATAATTCGTGGGACAGTTCTTGATAAGTCAACCAATAATAAAATAAACTTTGCATCAATCTATATTAATGGAACTAGTATCGGCACCAATTCAGATCAAAACGGGTCCTTTGAACTGGACATTACAAAGTATGGTTCACTTCCATTAACAATAAGTGCATTAGGATATTATTCTGTTACACTGCCAGATTTTTCAAGTGAAAAACCTTTGGAAGTTTATATGATACCAAAAACGTTTGAATTGAATGAAGTTGTTGTTGCAGCTAAATCACTTGCAAAAGAAAGAAGAGCTAATTTAAAATTATTCAGGAACCAATTTCTTGGCACTTCAGCTAATGGACAAAAATGTGTTATAATGAATGAGAACGATATAACTTTTAACTATGATTCTTCAAATGATACTTTAAAAGCCTTTGCCTCAAAACCGATTATAATTTACAATAATGCATTAGGATACAAGATCACTTATTATCTGGATAGGTTTGAATATTATAGAAGAAGTAAATCTTTTTTATATAATGGGAGTGCCTTTTTCTCTGAAGATATGGCTGATGAAATAACACAAAAAAAGTTTTTTGATAAGAGAAGGAAGAATGCATACCTTGGATCAAGGAGCCATTTTTTCAGATCACTTTGGACAAATACTCTAAAATCAAATGGTTTTATTATTAAAAATTCAGAAGACAAAATTCTTAATTATGAAGATATTGTGACTGTAAGAGCTGGCTTTAAGAAATATCTTTCATATAAAGGAGGCAGACTTTACATTTGTTATTTATCAAAATCTCCGGATAGTTATATAATACTTCTGAAAAACCCGGTTTTCTTTGACAGTTCCGGATATTTCGATGGATTATGTGTAAAAATAATAGGTCAAATGGCAAAACAACGAATTGGCGATCTCCTCCCATATGATTACAAGCCAAAATAGATGCCAATTGCGCTTATTTGCATACCCACACTAGCCGGCCCTCAAAACCAAAGGTTGGCAAAAGAGGCTATCTGACTATCCGCCTCCAATGTAAAATAATATTTGATAAACTTGACATTCATAAAATATTAGCTTAATTTTGTTTACTATTATAAGAGAATTATTCTCATAAGATAATTATTAGTAATGAAGATAACCGAAATCAGAAATAAACTAATTGAAAAAGGACTAAAAGTGACTCCTCAAAGGATTGTTATTTTGGAAGCTATTTTTAAACTCAATAATCATCCTACTGCCGAAAACATAATTGACTATATCAGACATAACCATCCAAACATTTCAACAGCAACAGTTTATAAAGTTCTTGATGCTTTAGTCGTTAATGAATTAATAAATAAGGTAAAAACAGAAAGGGATGTTATGAGGTATGATGCCATAATGGAAAGCCATCATCATTTATATTGCTCCGAATCCGATCGAATTGAGGATTTTACAGATAAAGAGCTTAATGAAATGATAGAGAATTATTTCAAAAAAAAGAAGATCCCTGGTTTTCTTATTGAAGATGTAAAACTTCAAATCATAGGTAGATTTTTGAAAGACAATAAATAATTACATTTTAAATTATTAAATAATACATATCAGATATGGAAAATAACACAAATAAAGAAAGCAAATGCCCTGTTACAGGAGCAACTTCGACGCACAGTGTTGGCTCCAGCGGTACAAAAAACCGCGACTGGTGGCCTAATCAGTTAAAATTGAACATACTGCGACAACACTCTAATTTATCAAATCCCATGGGTGAAGATTTTAACTATGCCAAAGAATTCAAGAGTCTGGATTTGGCGGCTTTAAAAAATGACCTTCACAAGATAATGACCGACTCCCAGGAATGGTGGCCGGCTGATTTCGGCCATTACGGACCATTATTCATCCGTATGGCATGGCACAGTGCCGGAACATATCGCATTGGTGACGGTCGTGGTGGTGCAGGAGGCGGGCAGCAACGTTTTGCCCCGCTCAACAGCTGGCCCGATAATGTCAACCTCGACAAGGCACGAAGGTTGCTCTGGCCGATAAAGCATAAGTACGGCAGGAAAATTTCCTGGGCAGATCTTATGGTCCTTGCCGGTAATGTAGCCCTGGAATCAATGGGATTTAAAACCTTTGGATTTGCAGGTGGGCGCGAAGATGTCTGGGAGCCGGCAGAGGACGTTAACTGGGGTTCCGAATCCGAGTGGTTAGCAGATAAAAATCGCTATTCTGGCGATCGCGACCTTGACAATCCTCTTGCCGCCGTTCAAATGGGGTTAATCTATGTGAATCCGGAAGGACCAGGAGGAAACCCTGATCCTGTTGCAGCGGCTAAAGATATTCGTGAAACATTTGCCCGTATGGCCATGAACGATGAAGAAACAGTGGCACTTATTGCCGGAGGACATACATTTGGCAAAACCCACGGGGCCGGTGATGTGGCTAATGTTGGGCCCGTGCCAGAAGCTGCCGACCTCGAAGAGCAGGGCTTAGGCTGGAAAAGCACGTATGGCAAAGGAAAAGGAGGCGATACGATCTCCAGCGGTTTGGAGGTTACATGGACACAGACTCCAGCCAAGTGGAGTTATTACTTCTTCGAAAACCTCTTTAAATTTGAATGGGAACTAACCAAAAGCCCGGCAGGTGCGCATCAGTGGGTGGCAAAAAATGCCGGTGGCATTATACCTGATGCCCACGACCCATCAAAAAAACATGCACCAACCATGCTTACCACGGACCTTTCTTTGCGTTTCGACCCTGCTTATGAAAAAATTTCAAGGCGTTTCTATGAACACCCTCTTGAATTTGCAGATGCCTTTGCCCGTGCATGGTTTAAGCTGACTCACCGCGATATGGGACCACGGACACGCTATTTGGGTACTGAAGTTCCTAAAGAAGAACTGATCTGGCAAGATCCTATACCTGCCGTTGATCATGTGCTGATTGATAATAAAGATATTGCAGCATTAAAAGTTAAAGTGTTAAATTCAGGACTTTCAATATCACAGTTGATATCAACCGCATGGGCTTCTGCCTTTACTTTCCGTGGATCAGACAAACGTGGTGGCGCCAATGGTGCCCGTATTCGTCTTGCTCCTCAAAAAGACTGGGCTGTTAACAACCCTGCTCAGTTAAAGAAGGTTTTGGAAAAGCTGGCAGGCATCCAAAAAGAATTCAACAGCACTCAGTCTGCCGGCAAAAAAGTGTCTCTTGCAGACCTTATTGTACTGGCAGGTTGTGCCGGTGTTGAAAAAGCTGCAAAAGACGCAGGTACTGTTTTAACTGTTCCATTCACTCCGGGTCGTATGGATGCATCGCAGGAGCAGACCGACGTGGATTCATTTGCAGTGCTTGAACCAGTAGCCGATGGTTTCCGTAATTATGTAAAAACGGAATACAACAGATGTGCGGAAGAGTTTTTGGTTGATAAAGCCCAGTTACTTAAATTAACTGCTCCTGAAATGACGGTTCTTGTTGGCGGTATGCGTGTTTTGAACACAAACTCTGACAATTCCAAACATGGTGTTTTCACTAAACGCCCGGAAGTACTTACCAACGATTTCTTTGTAAACCTCCTCGACATGAGTACAGTCTGGACTCCAATATCTGAGACTAAAGAGACATTTGAGGGACGTGATCTTAAAAAAGGCACACTAAAATGGACAGGAACACGGGTAGATCTTATCTTTGGCTCAAACTCAGAGCTTAGAGCCCTTGCCGAGGTGTATGGAAGCGCAGATGCTCATGAAAAATTTGTAAAGGACTTTGTTGCGGCCTGGAACAAAGTAATGAACCTTGACCGCTTTGATTTGGCCTGATTTTTTCAGTAATCCGTAATTTATAAAGTAGAAGGTAATCCCATGAAAACAAGTTACATCATTAAACATTTCATGGGTACCTTCATCTTCTTTTTTATTCTCTTTTTCAGTGCCGGAAGGATAGATTATTGGCAGGGTTTAATATATGTGAGTATCGGACTAATAATGGTTACATTAAATTATACTGTCCTCAAACCAGATTCTGATCTTTTAACTGAACGTGCAAAACCAGGTGAAGGTTCCAAAAAATGGGATAAAGCACTGTTAGGATTATCTTTCATAATTACAATTGCCATGTACATTATTGCCGGGCTTGATTCCGGTCGTTACCATTGGTCTCCTGATTTTCATTGGAGTCTAACTCTAATTGGGATTTTCTTAACAGCATCCGGACAATTACTTTTTCTTTTTGCACAAAAACAAAACAAATTCTTCTCCAGTACTGTAAGGATTCAAACCGATAGAGATCATGTTGTTTGTGATACAGGGCTTTATAAAATTGTGAGGCATCCTGCTTATCTTGGTACTATTATCCAGTCATTAGGATTTCCATTACTTTTTGGATCTCTTTGGAGTATAATTCCGATAGGATTGTCAATCATTCTTCATTTAACACGGACATATTTAGAGGACAAAACCTTAAAAGAAGAATTAAGTGGTTATCTGGAATATTCACTTAATACCCGATTTAAGATAATTCCCTGTATTTGGTAATTCAGTTTCGCGAATAAGAAACTTGCCAATTATTCAGCAGCAAACTTTAACTTAGTAGCAAATGTTAGAGATGCCAATATTTTACCTGATAGAAAGAAAAAGATTTTTTCACAAAAAGGGCAACAAGCCTGGGAAATGTGGAAAATGGACTCTGATGGCAAAAATCGGATACAAATCTCACCATCCTGTTTAGAAATTACTAAATCGTTTTTTAACAAGTGATTAATCTCTTATTGATAGCAATACTTAATTATAAAAAAAATTCAACAAACCGCTAACAAATCATAAATTGCATTTTGGGATAGTTGTTTAATCATTCTTTAATATGACAACACTTAAAGACAATGTGAAAATTATCGATGTTACAGCTGACACCATCTCTGAAACTGGCTTATACTGTATTAAGGACAAAAAATCAGCAGGATACAAATCAAAGGTTGAATGGTATAAGTCAAACATTGAAAATGGGCTTAAAATCAAAATTGCTGCTGATTACCAGGGCAGACAATTAGGGTTTATTGAGTATATCCCTTCTGAGTTTGCATGGAGGCCAATAAAAGCTAACAATTATCTGTTCATTCAGTGTATTCTTATTTTTTTAAACGAAGTAAAAGAAAAAGGACTAGGAAGTCGTTTATTAAAAATATGTGAAGAAGATGCTAAAAAAGTCAATAAATCAGGTATATGCGCATTGAGCAGCGAAGGTGCCTGGTTAGCAAACAGGTCTTTATATGAAAAAAATGGATTTATCGTTGGTGACAGTCTTGGCCGATTCGAATTAATGGTTAAATCTTTTGACGACAGAACAGCAAAGCCATGTGTTATTGACTGGACAAAGCAACAAACAAAATACAAAGGATGGAATTTGATCTATTCAGACCAATGCCCCTGGCATGAAAAGTCAATTACAGATTTGAAACAATCGGCATCAGATAAAGGAATTACCCTCAAAGTAACTAAATTGAAATCACCAAGAGAAGCTCAAAATGCTCCTTCCGGCTTTGGGACATTTGCATTAATAAAAGACGGTAAACTACTGGAAGACCATTATTTAAGTAAAAAAAGATTTGAAAATATTATTAAACAAGAAATTAAAAATGACCTTAGAGACGGACAATAATGATCATAAATTATTTATCTGCATAACATTTGCTGCCGGAGTACTTTTGACAGGATGTGTTAATACTGAAGGTACTCTGGTAATAAAAGGGAAGGTTACAGATGAATACACAAAAGTGCAAATTCCCGGAAGAGAAATAATTGTTCAGGCATTATTGGAAAGCAATAATACATTAGTACCGGTTGATGCTGGTCAGTTCTCAACTGACAGTTCAGGGTACTTCAACTATTCATTGAGAAAAGTTAAAGATGCCCGTTATTATAATTTCTGTCTGGTAGGGGATTCAGACTATGCCTTCATGATAAACAGACTCAGTCTCAATACCCTTAAACAAAACTCAAAATACCTGTTTTTTTCATTAAGGAAATTAGCAAACCTTACAATAAAGATAAAGAAAATAAGTAAGACCCCCTATCGTGATACTCTCTATCTAACATGGGAATCGAATAGCGTTGACTTTAGAAATCTGTATCCCTATAAAATAGATAACTATGGGATAACAGACAACTCCTTTGGATCAATACCTGGTTTTGGATTAAGATGGATTGGCGGAAATATTAATTCAACTGTTAAAACCAGGGTTTTTGCAGGCAAAATGACTAAAATACACTGGGAACTGGTTAGAAACAAAAAGAGAAAAGAAATAACAGATACAATAACCTGCAAAAGAGATTTAGCAAATTTTGTAAATTTTATTTATTGAAATAAGAGAAAAAACCTGGAAGTTCAATTTTCAGCCTTCGAGACAAATTTGACTTGAAGCTCAGAATTGATTAACTTTAACATCGTTGATACAATTATAAAAATTAACTCTACTTTCAAATGTCAAGCCTTATTGAAGGTTTCGAATACGATATATTTATCAGTTATCGCCAGAAAGACAACAAACATGATGGCTGGGTGACTGAATTTGTAAATAACCTGAAAGGAGAGCTCGAATCGACTTTTAAAGAAGAGGTAAGTGTTTACTTTGATATTAATCCACACGATGGGCTCCTGGAGACACACGATGTTGATGCCTCCCTGAAAGAAAAACTAAAATGTGCTATTCTGATCCCTGTCATATCACAGACCTACTGTGATGCAAAATCATTTGCGTGGGAACACGAATTCAAGGCATTCGTTGAACAGGCATCCCTTGATCAGTATGGTTTAAAAATAAAACTTCCGGGCGGGAATATTGCAAGCCGTGTGCTTCCAGTTCAAATACATGACCTTGAGGCAGACGATAAAAAACTTATAGAGAATGAACTTGGCGGATTTCTAAGAGGAATAGAATTTATCTATAAGGAACCTGGCGTGAACAGACCGCTCAATCCGGGGGATGATGAGAAACAGAATCTGAATAACACGAAGTATAAAAACCAGATCAATAAAGTTGCCAATGCAATAAAAGAGATTATTACCGGGCTTAAAAATCAAGACACGAAGGGAAAAGAAACTTCAACGGGGTTGACTGAGGAAAAACCTGTGGGAAGGAAAAATCATAGAATAAAGATTATAACAGGTATTATCCTTGTTGCCGTGTTGATTGCGACAGGTTATTTTGTTGTCTCAAAGCTTGTCAATTCCTCAGAACCAATTGAAAAATCTATTGCTATTCTTCCATTCCGCAATGATAGTCCTGATCAGCAAAATGCTCAGTTCACCAATGGTACAATGGAGGCCATCCTGAATAATCTTTGCATGATTAAAGACCTTAGAGTAATACCCCGAACCTCTGTTGAACAATATAGAAATACAACGAAATCAATCGCTCAGATTGCAAAAGAATTAGGAGTAAATTATATTCTTGAAGGCAGCGGACAAAAATACGGAGATGATATTAAACTAACTGTTCAATTGTTTGATGTAATTAAAGATAAACATATCTGGGCAAGTCCGTATGAGAGAAAATTTAAGGATATTTTTATAATACAAAGTGAAATTGCTCAGACTATCGGAACCGAAATAAAAGCAATTATTACCCCTGAGGAAATGCAACTTATAGAGAAAATACCCACCTCCAGTCTTTCTGCATACGATTTATATCTTAAAGCAAACGAATACCAGAAGAAATATAGCATAACGCATGATCTTGGTTCTTATCAGGCAGCTGTAAGTTTGTACAGGGCTTCTCTTGAAATGGATTCTGCTTTTGCAAAGGCATATATCGGACTAGCCAAGGCATACCAGGACAGGTATTACTGGCCGGAATTTTTTAAGGAGAACTTTCTTGATTCCTGTCTTGTACTGGTCAATATTGCTCTTTCGATAGATGATAAACTGGATGAAGCATATTATATTAAAGGAGAATACTACAGGCAGAATGGAAACATCGAAAAGGCAATGGAAAATTATGATAAAACACTAATAATTAATCCAAATTTCTACAAGGCTTATACAACCAAAGGAAATCTCTTTTCAGGCGTCTTATCCGATAATGTGAAAGGGTTGGAAAATTATAATAAGGCATTAATGCTTGTCAGTGGAGAGGAACGACCGTCTTTGTTACGAACCATAGGCGCCAGGTATGCTGATCTGGGATTCATGGAAAAAGCAAAAAAGTATTTTAAGGAAGCGCTTGCACTCGATGGAGATCAGACCAGTTACCTCAATAGATTAGTCTGGATGGAATTTAACCTGGAAAATTATGAGGAGTCTTTGAAACTGATCAAGAGGATTCATGAAATTGATAGTACATCATGGTTATATAACCTGCATTTCTACCTTTATCCTTCAGGGCATGATGACGAAGCATTCATGCATGCAAGGAAAATAATTGAACGCAGTAAAAAATCCGGCGTACCAGAATTCTATCAAATGCATCGCATTGGTTACATATATTACAAAATGGGTAAGTATAAAGAGGCTGATGAATATTTCAAACAGCAAATCAGGTTTACTGAAGAAAGCATTAAACTTGAGAGATTTTATTCACAAAGTAAGGATGCTCAATATGATTTGGCAGCCACGTATGCTTTTTTAGGCGATAAGGAGAAAGCCTACCGGCATTTGGATGAATTTAATACTATGAATTATTATGGTCTGGGGATAATAAGTTTTGTTAAAAATGATCCCCTGTTTTCCAGCATTCGCAACGAAGAACGATTTAAAAAAATCCTGCAAAATATGGAAGCCAAATATCAGGCAGAGCATGAAAGAGTAAGAAAGTGGATGGAAGAAAATATATAGGCCCGCCAGGTTTGCCTTTCCGGACCCTTCCCCGCTCTCAGAAAAAGGCTCCCGGCACTAATACTATGCGGAACTGCTGTTATTTGGTATATAATTTATTGAATTCTAAATTTTACTTCATCAAATAACCCGAATGGTATAATTAATATTTAACCACATTACTTAAAATGAACCTCCTTGACCTTGGCCTGACTAACGAGCTCACTGCTTATCTGAAATTCAACAAAATTCCGGACTCTTCAATCGGCAGAGTGACCCAGGAACACAGGGAGAAATATATCGTCTCAACAGGTGAAAATGAGTATGAGTCTGAGATAACCGGGAACCTTAGATTCTCGGCAAATTCACGAGCTGACTTCCCCGCCGTTGGTGATTGGGTAACAATGACAATCTATGACTCCAATCAGGCAATTATTCATAATATACTTCCAAGAAAATCAATACTTGAAAGGCAGGCTGTAGGCAAATTTGGTGAAATTCAAATCATCTCCTCTAATATTGATGTTGCTTTTATTGTTCAGGCAATAAACAATAATTTCAATATCAATAGGCTTGACAGATACATGACGATCTGTTATTCCGCCAACATTGAACCAGTGCTGGTAATTAGCAAGATTGACTTATCCACCGAAAGAGAAATCCAGGATGCAATCGGTGATCTTGAAAAAAGGGATAAAAAAGTAAACTATTTCCTACTTAGTAATATGACACTTAAAGGGCTTAACCAGATTCTGGATTTTATACAAAAGGGTAAAACATATTGTGTTGTAGGATCCTCAGGAGTAGGTAAATCAACCTTAATAAATAACCTGCTAAAAAAGAACATATTGAAAACCGGACAAGTAAGTCATAGCACAAACAAGGGAAAACACATTTCAGATCATCGTGAATTATTTGTTTTGGAAAATGGCGGCATAATAATTGACACACCCGGTATGAGAGAGATTGGTATGACAGATAATACAGAAGGGATTAAAACAACATTTCAAGAGATCTATAATCTTTCTTTAAAGTGCAAATTTCCTGACTGTAAACACATTAATGAAATTGGATGTGCAGTCGTTGAGGCTCTTAATAATGGGACAATCGACAGTGATACTTATAACAACTATCAAAAAATTCAAAAGGAACAGGATAGATTTCAGACCACTGTTGCTGAAAAACGCAAAAAAGAAAAAGTGTTCGGTAAGATGATAAAGAACTATTACAAAGACAAGAAAAAAAATGAATACTAAGCATAACTTTGTGTTAAACCTCAAAAACTATAAAAATGAAGACTCAATCTACTTCCCGATTTTCCTTTTTAACTCTCTTCGGATTGCTACTTACCCTGAACACTTATGGTCAGGGGCAATCAATTAAATATGATTTATCCAGCTTATTTGAGAATAAAAAGCTGGAACCGTTCAACAGACAAATATCTCAATTCACGGAGAACGAAAAGAAAGGTATTCGTTTTTCAAAAAATAATGGTGATGGGATAGCCTGGTTAAAGGGTGTTGAATTCTCCAATGGCATAATTGAACTTGATATCAGGGGTAAAGACCTGATGCAACAAAGCTTTGTGGGGGTTGCTTTTCATGGTATTAATAATGAAACACTCGATGTAATTTATTTTCGTCCTTTTAATTTCCAGTCGATGGATCCTGTCCGCAAGATTCATGCTGTACAATATATTTCACATCCTGACTATACATGGTCTGTCCTAAGAGAAAAGCATAGCGGACAATATGAAAAAGCAGTTACTCCTGCTCCTGATGGGAATGATTGGTTTCATGCTAAAATTGTTGTTCAATATCCTAAAGTAACAGTGTATGTTAATGGAAATTCCGAACCCAGCTTGGTCGTAGACAAATTAAACGACAGAAAAACCGGCAAAATAGGATTATGGGTTGGTAATAATTCTGATGGAGACTTTGCAAACCTTCAGATTACCAATAGGTAATGATTAAAAAAACAACCAATTCATGAAAATTCATCTCTTTAATTTTCAGTATATAAATAAGTTCTATGAAAATTGCATGCGTAATACTTGGGACCAGGGGCGATGTTCAGCCAATGGTTGCCCTCGCCACAGGATTGATGAAAAGTGGCCACGAAGTCATCATTTATGCACCACCTGAAAACGAAGAGCTTGCGAGACAAAATAACTGCAATTTTGTTGCATTTGGACCCGCTGTTAAAAAAGAAGTTAAGGAGAATCCTCATAAGCAGAAAGGTGGAGTTGCAATTAAAATTACTCCAGGCCTGGGCAAGAGACTTTTCGGGGATCAGATGAACCTTTTACCCGATATAATTAAAGAAGTTGATCTGGTTTTGGGAGCAGGAATTGTGGTGGGAGTTCACACTGCCGCAGATATTTTAAAGGTACCATATCGCTATGTGGCTTTCTACCCGATAATGCTGGGTACTACTCGGGATGACCCGTTCAAAAACCGGATGTTGTTTGGTTTCGGCAAAACAATGATGAATATGCTGATGAAAGGTTTCATAAATAAAACCCGGGTAAAATACGGGGTTCCCCCAATTAAAGACATATGGGCACATTGGTTGGGTGAAAATGTTATAGTTGCGTGTGATAAAGAATTAAATGCAGCTCGTAATGAAGTAGCTTTTGCTTTTACTCAAACCGGTTTTATGATATTGCCATCAAAAAGCAGTTTACCGGAGAATGTGGAAGATTTTCTTAATTCAGGAAAACCGCCTGTATATATCGGGTTTGGCAGTAACCCCATAGCAGATACTGAAAAGTACACTGCTATGTTTGAGCAGGTCCGTGACAACACCAGCCAGCGGTTAATCATTTCCAAGGGATGGGCTGATCTGCCTGAAATTGACACTCACGATATTTTATTTGTTGGTGAGATGCCTTTTAAATTGTTGTTCCCCAAAATGGCGGCTGTCATTTATCATGGAGGAACGGGTACCATGGCGGCAATAGCCAGAGCCGGTATTCCGCAGGCGGCATTCCCTTTCATGGGCGATCAATTTGATAACCGAAAACAAATTGTGAAATTAGGACTGGGGCCCGATACGTGTGATTTTAAGAAAATGACCATAGAAGCAATATCAAATGCTATTATAGAAAGCATCACGAATGATAAATATAAAAAAAACGCTTCAGAGATATCAGAAAGGCTTCAAAATATAAACGGAGTCGAATTGACAATTCAACTTATCGAAAAAGAATTTATAAAATAAATATAGCTGATACTATCAAAAATAGTATCAAAATAAGTCCAACTGGTTACTCCGGGACTAATATCTGCATTTCTCTCATTTAAAAATCTTCATCTATTAGTATCATCAGTATATTTGACTTTTTATTTTAGATCATATAAAAAAATGAATTATTTAATAAAAGAACTCCGTTCTCATTCAGGCAGGACAATAGCAAGCATTACCGGTTATGGAATTGCAGCTCTGTTTCTCCTTCTTGTTCTGTCACTCACAGTGACAAATGAAGAGAGTTCTACCCAAATACTCAAAGGAACAGGAACACATTTTATAGCTTATGTACCAAGTAATATTTCCTGTTGCGTCAGCTGCGATCCTGAGAGCTCCAACGGCTCTCTGTTTGCGGAAGGTGTGAACACCATAATGCTTACAGATGACGTTGTTGATTCCATTAAAAAAATCAGGGGGGTACGGGATGCATCCCCATATCTTCTTTACAAACTTTACGAGGCGGAGTTCAACGGTGACGTCTCCCTTGGCGGTATTGAAATAAACAGCATTGCAACACAAAACAATGTCTGCGCAGCGACCAACCTTATTTCAGGCAAATACATTTCTGAAAAACCCGATGAGGTAGTTGCTGAGGAATCATTCGCTTCAGCGCACAATCTTTCTGTTGGTGATACCTTAAAAATATATGGCGGGAAACTTTTACTTGCAGGGATAATCAATTCAGGAATTAAGCCCGGGAAAGCAGATCTTTACGCAACAATTGATAATGTCAGGAGAA
>Ga0315542_1000716_pt1 | contig 21019 bp, 18 predicted proteins | sample SalMarSW160120MG_FD_202541 | JGI IMG/M metagenome (GOLD analysis project Ga0315542, IMG submission 202541) | Salt marsh sediment microbial communities from the Plum Island Ecosystem LTER, Massachusetts, United States - Salt Marsh Sediment SW1601-20 ... | reverse complement strand
AAAGGAGCGAAGAAACAAATCTCGTGATCTCCTGCAGTATCCTGACCTTCTGCTCTGCCTCCTTTAATTGTCTGGCGGCCTGCTCCATGTCGTCTCGATCCCTTTACGGCTCAGATGCTCCCCCCCAGGAGATTGGGCTTCCAACGAAGCCATCATGCCTCGGATTCCAAAAATCCCAGAATCTCTTCCTCTCGTCGCTCGACCATCCGGTATCCCATGTCAATCGTGCGGTTGATCTTTTTCTTATCCCTGGTGATAAAAAGGGCCGGCGGCATTCTGTCGGGACTGATGATGAGGGCCCGACGAGGAACCTCTTTTGCGAGCTGTTCAAGGTGGAAAACCTCCTCCTTGTATGTTTTACCAGCCTCCCAGAGCTTGCCCAGCATCCAGTCGTATTTCTGAAAATACCGCCAGAAGACCGCCCTTTCAAGCCAGCTCGGGGGGGCACTGTCACAGGTCAGGGGCCGTGAGAGGATTCCAAGGACCTTATCAACTCCTTGCTCCAGCAGGAATGTGGCGGGAAGCGGATTGATCGTCCCTGCATCCACGCATTCAAAACCGTTCACCCGGACCGTTTTTGGGTAGCAGCCCGGAACGGCAAGGCAGGCATTGAAAATCAGGTAACAGTCCCCTTTGTTCAAACCCAGAAACACAAGATTTTCCTTGTTGATGTCGGTTGCCGCAAAGAGACATTTCATGGGATTCCTCTTTAGCGATTCAGTGTCCAGGGGATACCGCTTCTTGAAGACATCATACACAAGGTAGTCAATGTCGAGGACCGGCCTCCTCACGGATAACCGGAGGGATGCAGCGGGAATGTTGCGATAGCAGACGAGATGGGGCGTATTCAGTTCTTCGCGCCAGACCTGCTCCATTTCTTCACGTTGTCCGCAGGCAAAGTAGGCCAGCGTCGGCACGCTCGCGGAGACCGCCAGGGCCGTGTGAAAGCGACGGAAACCCAAGTCCATGAGGGCCATCACCGCCCCGGCCACGAACCCGGCGCGCAGACCGCCACCTTCAAGAATGAGTCCCAGTTTTCCCATGGTCTAAAACAGGCTCCCCTGTTTTCTTTCATCCTTGTTCCCTGAGATATCTCCTTCCTCCATTTGGAGGATATGCGATTTCAGAAAATACCGCTCGAAGAGACGGTTGTAGTCGGTCCATGCACCTTCCCTTCCGTCCCGCTCAAAGAGACGGCCCAGTCCGTTTACCTTCGCGTCCAGATCGTCCGTAAGATGAAGAACGAAGGCCTCCAGGAATTTCGGCCGCTTGGGAGAGCCGAACGCATATTCCCCGTGATGGCTGAGGATGAGGTGCTTCAACCGAGCGGCCAGATCCTGTGGAAATCCTTTCATGGCCGCGATTTTTTCCTCAATCATGAGCGTGCCCTGCACAAGGTGCCCCAGGAGCCGTCCTTCATCAGTATATTCGATTTGCCGGTCCCAGCTTAATTCCCGCACTTTTCCAATGTCATGAAAAAAACCGCCTGCCAGCAGGAGATCCCTGTCCAGCTGCGGATAATGATCCGCAACCTGCCGGATTATCTGGCACACGGACAGCGTGTGTTCCAGGAGGCCCCCCAGATAATTGTGGTGAAAATTCTTGGCGGCAGGCGCCGTTTCAAAGAGACGCATAAACTCCGTATCTGAGAAAAACCGCTCGATCAGCGTCATCAGGTGACTATCGCTGATCTCCTGCAAGAGTCTTCGCAGATGGGTTACCATGCTCCGGGAGGACTTCGCTGAAGACTCCAGGAAAAGGGAGAAATCCACTTCTCCATCCACTACTTCAAGCCCGGAGACCGTCAACTGGATGCGGTCCCGATAGGAGGTAGCATTCCCTTGGATATCCAGCACATCCCCTGTCCTGAACCGTGAAGATATCTCTTCGGCCCGGTCCCATATTTTCGCCTCCACATCTCCGGTACGATCCCCAAGGGAGATGGTCAGGAAGGCATCACCTCTTCTGGTCTTGGCAAGCCGTTTCTCCCGCACCACGTACAGGCCCTGGACAGGATCGCCTTCGTGGATATCTTTGACCCAGGTATGGGGCACAGGATCGGACATGAGGGCCTTTTCCATCAATCGTCAAAATTGCCCGATGATCCCTTCCGGGGATTCAGGGTCTTTGCGTGTGAACGGATTCTTGCCTCGGTCCATTTTTCCGGATCTTCGATTCTGGAAGCCTTTGGCCCCAGTGCGAAAGAACCTGCCTGAAGGATTGCCTCAACGGCAAGAGGCGCAGTATCCCGGGCATTAAAGACATTGCTGAGGAGTTCATGGACAAAGTCCTCAACACCCTGCGCCATCCGTTCCCGAATATCTATTGGCAGACCCAGGAGTTTATTTTCAAAGGGAAGGTTCAGTTTCTTGTAGTTTCCGCCCTTGAGCCCTTTTTCTTTGGCATAGGCCGCCATCTCCTTCCACATGGCCTCGGTGACTCCCTTGTCAGACATCTTGATGAATTCACCGTTTTCGTCAAGCTGGGCATTCCCGTAATCGTTCACCTTGACGCCCCAGGAGATCATTTGAAGCGCCGTGGCCACATTCGCCTTGGTGGTGCGGGTTTCTCTGGCGATCTGACGAAGTCGCTCCGAATTATTCCCCGACGTTCCGTGCTGGGCACCGGAGACCTTGTATGGGGTGAGTGCCTCGTGGATTTCTGCCGTGAGCGGCACCTGAATGCCCGTATCGCTGGCCTCAATGCCGTGGGTCGTCCCGTTGTTGAGGGCAATCCAATCGGGGAAAATGTCATGGGCATTCAATCCTTGAATGAGGAACATGGCCTCCTCCACCGTGGAAAGGCCCTCCTTTCCCTTGATTTCTCCTACCTCGGTTTCATGGCCGGCCCATACCGGGATGTACGGTGCAAGGGCCAGATTGGCCAGGAGATTTTCTTCGTCCGGCAGATGGGATGCATCTATGGCGATGGATGTGATGCCTGCATCAAACAGGGATGGGATCTCTGTCTTGGCCTTTTCCACGTCATCAGGGCCCTTGATAGCATAATGATCCGCGTGGATGGCAACGGGCACGGTAATGCGCAGTTCATTGCAGACCGCATCCGCCTGCGTCGCAAGGTTCCAGAAGTTCGTAGCACAATACGCGGAACTCCCTCCTTCTGATTTGGCGATCTCAAGGATAATGGCTGCATTGGCCCGCTGCGCAGCCCGCAAGGCACCCCTGATGACAAAATGATTCCTTCCGTTGGCCGCAATCGTCATGGCCTTTCCCCTGGCCAGCATGGCCCGGTCGATAACCTTTCCGCTCACAATCAGTGCCTTTGAATGGGGAAAGAGCCGTACAATATTCGGCGGCCTGCCGATCTCCACCGCCTTTTCAAAGTCTTTTGATCCACTCCCTTTCACTGATGCCATGTTGTCATCCCTCCTTTGTGTCAAAAAATGTAATCATGCTCCCTTGTGGGGCTCGACAATGACCTTAATACAGTCGTGTGCAACCGGCGAGGCAACCCACTGGAACGCTTCGGTCCCCTCTTTCATATCAAGCCGGTGGGTCACCATTTTTTCAACCGGGATATCTCCCGCATTGATGAGTCTGAGAGCGGTTACACAATCTACAGGACTGCCTGCGTAGGTGCTCGTCAGGGTAATCTCCGTCCTCCAGAAAAGCTCATTGATCGTGGCCGGGATCGTGGCACCTTCTGCAGCCCCTGCAAAAAAAAGAACCGTGCCGCCCCGTTCCACGCATTTCATAGCGAGCGGGATGAAACCGTCAAAACAGATAATAACCAGGTCTGCAAGGCGGCCCTCATTTGCATTCCTCAGCGATGCAACTGGATTTTCATCCGCCTTTATTGTCAAATGGGCGCCCATCTCTTTCGCCTTTTCCAACCGAAAGGGGATGGTGTCGGCCGCCGCCACCAGGCCGGCGCCCAAGGCCCGGGCCAGTCCAATATGAAGCAGGCCTGAAATGCCGCTCCCGAGGACCAGGACCGTTTGCCCGGGTGTGAGCCGGGCATTTCGTTGTCCCCGATAGACGCAGGCAACCGGCTCCATGAAAGAGGCCTTTTCATAGGAGAGACCATCAGGGATACGAAACGTCCCCCGGTCCACATTGATAGCGGGCAGGCGCACGTATTCTGCGAATCCTCCGGGATCGAAGCGGGTCCCCCTGAGCAGGGTTTCACATACCGTGGGGTGCCCGCTCAGACAGTAGTGACATGTATTACAGGGCACATGGTGGGTGGCGGCAATGCGGTCTCCGGGATGAAATTTTTCCACACCCGGTCCCACGGCAACAACTTCTCCCGCCACCTCATGTCCGAGGACCAGCGGGACCTTGTCCCGCCGGTACCATTCCATGACATCGCTGCCGCAGATGCCGCTGGCAACCACCTTCATGAGCAATTCGCCCCGGCCTGTTTCAGGTACGGCCGTCTCTTCCAGCCGCACATCGCGGTTACTGTAGTACATCAAGACGCGCATGGCGGGTCATTCCCCTGCTTTCTTTGACCGGATGGACAGTGATGTCTGGATCAATCCTCTGCCCCATGCCTGATCTTCCCGCTTTTGCCGTGGAAAAGGGGCAGCGGGCAGCCGATGCCGCGCATCACTCATTTTTCACGCTCTCGAACAGCTCCAGCGCCTCCTCCGGCGTTGCATCGGCGTGAATAACGGCATGCAGGGCCCGCATCATGGCCGCCGGGTGAGGATGCTGCCAGACATTCCGTCCCAGGTTGACCCCGATAGCTCCCTTCTGCAGGCCGTCATATACGAACTGGAAGACTTCCAGGGCGGTCTCGCACTTTGGCCCCCCAGCCATTACCACGGGTACGGGACACCCGCTCGTAACCTTATCAAAGTCTTCGGGGCAGTAGTAGGTCTTGACAATCTTCGCCCCCAATTCCGCGGCTATCCTGCAGGAAAGTGCCAGGTAGCGTGCCGCACGCTTCTCCAGCTCCTTCCCTACCGCAGTTACCGCCATGACCGGGATGCCGTAGTCTTCGCACATGTTCACCAGGTCGGACAGATTCTCAAGGGTTTCCTTTTCATAATCGCTCCCAACGAATATGGAAATGCCCACGGCGGCCACGTTCAGCCGGATCATTTCTTCAACCGACGTGGTAATCACCTCATTGGCCAGGTCTTTCCCCACGACGCTGGTCGCCCCGGAGACCCGAAGGATAACAGGGGTGTCCGTGTCAGGATCCACACAACTGCGCAGGACCCCGCGGGTGACGAAGAGTCCGTCCGCATAGGGAAGGAGTTCCCGTATGGTCTCTCCGGGCTGTTCCAGACAATGGGTAGGTCCTTGAAAATAGCCGTGATCAATGGGAAGAAATTGACACCGGCCGTCCTCGCCGATGAGACGGGAAAGCCGGTTTCTCATCCCCCAGTCAAGCGTGTCCAATCCCTTGATCGCCTTTTTCCTGGAAGGCCTCGTCACAGGGGGAAGTTCGCTCGCACTCCGCGCATCCAGGATATCTTGCGCATCAGCCATCTTTCTCTCCTCCATTTGTCCATGGAAACTCTTTTCTATTTGTAAATACAAATCGTTACGCTATGGCCTTGCGGATGTCAAGCGGATTCCGGCGCAGTGATCCGGAGAACTGGTTCGCAATTGTCTGAAAAAACAGGATTTCTGCCCTCACAGGGGTGATATTGAACATGCCGCTCGGATATGCATTTCTTCTGCATCCCGCAGGGGAAATGCTTCCAAATTTGCGTTGACTTACAGACAAATTAATTCTATTTTACCTAAAAATGAGAAAATAATCAAATACAAGGAGCAAGAGTGGAAATGGTGGGCAGAATTCTTGTGCCGGTGGATAGATCCATTTACACATCCAGGGCGATTGCGTTTGCCGCGCAAACAGCGAACCAGGAGGATGCGGAGGTTCATCTCCTCCATGTCGTGAAAAAGGCCAGGATTCCCACGGACCTTGAGGAATACATGGAGGTGGAGAGGATCCAGGAGCCCCCGATTGATGTCTATCTGAAATTGATGGGAAACCAGATCATTGAGGACGCGGAAAAGGAAGCCAGAAAAAGAGGCATAAGAAACATCAAGACCAGTATCATCCAGGGAGATCCTGGAAATCTCATTGTTGAGTACGCGGCGAAACGTAAGGTGGATATGATCGTCATGGGCAGTTCCGGGCTGGGAAGCGTGGCTGGAGCGGTTTGCCGGCACGCGAATCGTCAAGTCTGCGTGATCGTGAGAAGAAGTCTGCTCGACGGGAAAAAAGTCCTTATCGTGGACGATGAGCCCGATGTTCTGGAGACAGTGGAAGAACTGCTCCCCATGTGCCGGGTCACGGGCGCTGCCACCTTTCAGGAAGCAAAGGAATTACTTTCAACAGAACATTTCGACATGGCCATACTGGATATCATGGGCGTCAACGGTTTTGATCTCTTGAAGCTCGCGAAACAGAAAAGAGTGCCGGCCGTCATGCTGACTTCTCACGCCTTGAGCCCTGAAACCACTGCCCAGGCCTACAGGGAGGGTGCCGCATCGTACGTCCCCAAGGAAAAAATGGGCGATATCGTCACCTACCTGAACGACGTCCTTGAAGCGAAGGAACGGGGAAAAGACTCCTGGTGGCGGTGGTTTGAGAGGTTTGGTTCCTTCTATGAGCGGAAGTTCGGGCCTGATTTGAGCAGGAAAGGGTAGCGTTATGCCCACAACTGGGCCGTCAGCATCCCCGCCAGCATAAGTCCCGCACCTATCATCCCGCGAACCGACATTATCTCTCCCAGAATGAGCCACCCTGCCACTGCCGCAAAGACCGATTCGAGGCTGAGAATAATGGCCGCGTGGGCCGGCGGAGCGTACTTCTGAGCCACCACCTGCAGCGTATAGGCGATGCCCACGGACATGATCCCCCCGTAGAGGATTGGAATGGTGGCCTGGAACACACTCTCCAGGACAATGTCCTCGGTCAGACCGGCTACAATGAGGCTCAGTCCGGAACAAACAGCATATTGGGCGCAGGCCAGCCGCAGCCTGTGCACTCTTGGGGAAAGCCAGCCCACGATAAGAACGTGACCGGCCCAGAAAAACGCTCCCAGAAGGACCAGCAGATCGCCGGGCGCAAAGGTAAGATCCCTGGTGACGCTCAGGAGATACAGACCCACCACGGCAAGACAGGCGCCCAGCCATCCTCCCTTCGTGGACTTCAGCCCCCAGAAAAGCCCGAGAAGCGGCACGATGATGACATAAAGGCCGGTAATAAAGCCGGCCTTTCCTGCCGTGGTATACACAAGGCCCAGTTGCTGAAGACTGGCACCGGAGAACAGGATCACGCCTGCGAGGGCCCCTCCCCACACAGCCTGCATTCCTGTGGCCCGTTTTCGCTTTTCAGAATGAATTTCAGCGCTGCCCTTTTCTGAACCCCGCACGGCAAGGGGCAGGAGGACCAGCATTCCCAGGGCGAAGCGGATACCGTTGAAAGTAAATGCGCCCACGTATTGCATCCCGGCGCGTTGGGCAACAAAGGCGACCCCCCAGATAACCGCCGTCAGCAGAAGGAGCCAATCGGCCCTCAGTACATGCTTATCCATGTTGGTCCCGGAGGAGCATATTCACGAACCTGCCTGCGTTGATCATTCTCATGTTGGAGAAAACCCCTGCAACGTTTACGGCATTTTTCTTGTCAGGATCAGGCATTATGCCCGCCAGAAGGGCGGGAAACCCGTATGTTCTGTCCGCGGGAGCATAATGAAAATAGGCTTGGGTGTCAATGATGGAGTCGCCCCAGTTCACCAATACCTGTATACTGCCTGCTTCTCCACCGTGCATTTTCATTGAAGCCCTCTTTTCCGTGACGGACTGCCGGGAGTTACGCGGTTGCCGATGGTGTGGACGGGCAGATGAAATCACCTGTTTTAAAAGGTGACGGAGTCTGATATCATATGTACGAAATCAGGGCTTTTCCCGAAATAAGAGATGAGGAGAACCGGATGAGAATTATCTTTTTTGCCGGCAAGGGAGGCGTGGGGAAGACGAGCGTTGCCGCGGCAACCGGATTGAAAGCCGCGCAGTTGGGCAAGCGTACCATCATCCTTTCCCTTGATGTTGCCCACAGCCTCTCGGATATCTTTGATCTTGAAAAAGAACTCCTGGACCACAACAAGGGAAAACCCGTGAAGGTTTCAAAGAACCTCTGGATCCAGGAACTGGACATCCAGGAAGAGATTGAGAAGAACTGGGGCGCCATTCACAAGTATGTCTCAACCCTTTTCAACACCAGCGGTCTTGACGAAATTCTGGCCGAGGAACTGGCCGTCCTGCCGGGGATGGAGGAAGTCAGCCTGCTCCTCTACATCAACCAGTACGTCCGGCACGAGGAGTATGACGTCATCATCCTGGACTGCGCCCCGACCGGAGAGTCTCTCCGGTTCATCAGCATCCCCACGACCCTTGAATGGTACATAAAGAAGATATTCCGGATCGAGAAGGCGGTAGCCAGGTATGTGCGTCCCGTGGCCAAGAAACTGTACGACATCCCGCTTCCCGGGAATGACTATTTTGACGCCATCGAGCGCCTTTTCCAGCGGCTGAGAGGAGTCGATCAAATCCTCACGGATCCTGAAACCACTTCAGTGCGCCTGGTGACCAACCCCGAGAAAATTGTCCTGAAAGAGACGCAGCGGGCATTCATGTATTTCTATCTTTACAAGATGCACATTGATGCCGTTATTGTGAACAGGGTGTTTCCACAGGAAGTGAATGACGGCTATTTCAGCCACTGGAGAAAAAGCCAGGGAAAATACCTGTCACAGGCAAAGGAGTATTTTGCTCCTATCCCTGTCTTAACGCTCAGCCTTTTCAGAGACGAGGTCCTGGGACCAAAACGTCTCACCCGTCTCGGGGACGAACTTTACGGCGACAGGGACCCCCTGGGCCATTTCTTCCTGGGCCAGGCCTTCCAACTGAGCAAGGAAAACGGTGAATATCGCCTGCGACTGAAATTGCCTTTCGTGGATAAACAGAATATTGAGTTGAACAAGAGCTCTGATGAGCTCATCGTCCGGGTTGGAAGCTTCAAGATGCACTTGCTGCTTCCCCGGCAGGTGGCCGCGGCCCCCTCAGTCCGGGCGCGGCTTGATAACCAGTATCTCCAGGTCTATTTCGGAGGTGAGAAAGATGGATGAAGAGAAAAAAACAAAAGATTCGACCGTTTATTGTCCCGTGGCCCGCGTTTGCAAGGAACTGGAAAACGCCTTTGGCAAAGAATCCAGATTCCTGGAACATCTCAGACGCTCGCGTATCGAATTCCTGAAGGGAGTGAAAGCCCTCGTGGAGGATCGGATAGAAGACCTCGAGAAGCGGGCGGGCAAGGGGAACAGGAAGAAAAAAATGGAAAAAATAGAGGTTGAGGGCTAAAGATTGTTCTCCTGCAAAAGTGCCCTGATGCGGGCAGGCAGTGCATATATTTTGCTCTTTTTCATTGTGATTCTCGGATTCCTGCAGCCGGTCGGGGCATCCGATGCCCTCTTTCCCTTCGCTCCCGGAGAAAAACTCTTCTACCGGGTGGAATGGCTTTCCGTGCCGGCGGGGAAAATGTCCATGGAAGTGCTGCCATTGAAAGAGATAGGCGGTGAAGAGGCCTACCATTTTGTGATGACCACCACCACCTCCAGTTTCGTGGACCTGTTTTACGAGCTGAGACAGCGCACAGAGGCATTCACCGATACGGCCATGCGTCACTCTCTCAGCTACCGGATAGAGACGCAGGGCAGGAAAGCAAGGCAAGAGCAGGTGTATTTCGATTGGCGGAAGATGCTCGCGACCTACGAAAAGAACGGAAAAGAGGAAGAAACAGTTGCCCTCCTGCGCGGCACGTTTGATCCCCTGTCCATATTTTATGCCTTCCGGTGCCACCGTCTTGAGGCCGGAAAGACAATCCAGGTGCCCGTCACCGACGGAAAAAAGTGCGTTATGGGAAAGGCGACGGTGGTTCGAAGGGAACGTATTCGGGTGGGAGGGAAACGCTACGACACGTTTCTCGTGGAGCCTGATCTAAAACATATCGGCGGCGTCTTCAAGCAGAGCAAGAACGCCACCCTGAAAATATGGTTTACCGCGGACAGATCGAAGGTCCCCGTGAAGGTGGAAACCCGGGTCAATGTGGGGAGCTTCACGGCTGAACTCATTTCTTCAAAAGGGACCGTCATCCACTGACGCTGTCTTCCCCGACTGCGAGCGGGAAGACCTCCCGGTCCTTCATCCTTACATAGCCCTGGTGGGTCAGCCGGAAATGGGGGATGGCGGCATTGCCCTGGGTATTGAGGGTGAGGAGGGGGTTTTCCCAAGGGACACCGTTCTGTTTCAGTGAATCTTCAAAATGGGTGACCCGATCGCGGCAGATCTCCATCGACTCGAGGCTGATCACTCCGCAGAGCGGCGCCGGAATCTCGGCCAGCACCTCGCTGCCGATCGCATAGACTGCGCCCCCCCGCAGCTCCCTGAGCCTGCGGATAACGGTTTCCATGGAGAGCCCGTCACAGCCCAGGACAATCATGTCCGAAGTGTCCCAGCACATGGTGGAACCGCACGCCCCCCGCTGCAGGCCGAACCCTTTCAGAAATCCCAGGAACGCCTCGCCGCTCCCGGTGCGGTCTACGGCAAGGGCCATGTTCAGACCGCCGGCTTCCACCGGGTCGCCCAGATCGACGATTGTCTCTCCTGTCACCAGCCGTGTGATCATCTCGACGGCCCGCACCTTTCCACGGCTCGGCGGCTGTATGACCGGCATCTCAGGAATGTGGACCGTCTCGAATAAGTGCTGCGGGTACACTGCCTCCCTTGGCTCGACAAGGCTCTTGCCGTACTGGAAGATGACCTTTCCCTGGCGGATTACCGTCCTCGGAGAAAAATCGTCGGGAGAGGGAATAACTACAATGTCGGCAAGCTTTCCCGGAGTCAATGAGCCCAGGACGTGATCCAGACGGAAGTGCTCGGCCACGTTGAGGGTGACCATCTGGTAGACAAGGGAAGGGCTGATACCCATTCCCAGGGCGTGCCGCACCGCCCCGTCAAGGTACCCTTCGGACAGGAAGCCCTCCGGGTCCATCCCGTCGGTGCACAGGACAAGGCGCCGCTTGTCGATGGCCTCCCCGAATATTCCCCTGACCCCGTCCAGTTCTTTCCGGATGGCCCCCTGCCGGATCATGACCCAGTAGCCGAGCCTGAGCCTTTCCATGACCTCACTCTCGGTAATGGGTTCGTGGCAGGAAGAGACCCCGAATGACGTGTAGGCCTGAAGCTTGTTCCCGGAAGCTCCGGCCGAATGTCCTTCCACACGCTTCCCCAGGGAAAGGGCGAGCCGGACAAGGTCCCTGAGCCGTTGCCCCTGCTCGCCATCGAGGAACATGTTGCCCCAGTAGATTTCTCCCAACCCGAGGCACCGCGGATCTTCCAGGAAAGGCAGGAGCTCTTCGTTGGAGGGAGCGTTCTTTTCAACAGCCCCGCTGATCCCGCAGGCGGGCGAAATGGTGTAAAAGAAACGCAGGGGCTGGTCCTCAATTGCTTCCACGAAATACCTGATCCCGTCGATGCCTGCCACGATGGCAAGTTCCATGCTTTCGGTTATCACGGTGGTGGTCCCGGAGGGAATTACGTGCCGCACGAATTCCTTGATGCCGATGAGGTTCAGCACATGGGTATGGCCTTCTATGAGCCCCGGAAGCAGGACCATTCCTCGGGCGTCCATGATCCGCGTGTGTTCATCCCCGGCGGGGTCGGGATCAGGACCCGCGTACGCGATCCATCCATCCTTTATCCACAGAGAGTAGTCCTCCAGGAATTCACCGGTAACCGAGTTGAAGAGAAGGCCCTTCCTGATGACCAGGTCCGGAGGGGCTTTTCTCAAGGCGACCAGTTCCAGCCGGGCAGGGGGTAAGTTTTTTTCCATTTTTTTCGAACGCATATCAGTCGGTTCTAAACCTTGTAGAGCGCGTCGATGTACCGTTCCAGCAGATCCCCCACGATGCTCCGTACCGGGAGAGTCGCTGCCAGGCCGTAGACCGGCGCCATACCGCCTTCCTGCTCGGGATGTGCTTTCACGAAGGCGACGGCCGACTGCAGGTCATCGATGAATCGTTCAGCCACTCCAGGCCTGGTGTGCCGCAGGGTGATGCAAAGGTGCACGCAGGAAGGTTTATGCAGGCCGTTGAGACTCCAGTTTTTCCCGGTCATATAATCCATTATCCGGTAAATATCAAGTGTCCCGGAGCCGAACGCAATCACCCAGAGGGGGTCTCCCAGGATAAAGAGATCGGGCATGCCGCGTATGGCCTTTTTTATCTTCGCTCCCGTCTCGAGGATTTTTTTTGTGGCCTCCATGTATCCTTCCCGGCCCATGGAGAGCATGGCGGCCCAGCATGCCGCGCTCAACGCCCCGGGACGGCTGCCGGCAAAGGTTGCTGAAAAGTAAAGTCCTCCGGGCCAATCCGTTGCCTTGAAATATTGATACCGGCGCAGCTCCAGACCCCGATAGAGGATAACAGACGTCCCCTTCGCGGCATACCCGTACTTGTGGGTGTCTGCTGAAATGGAGGTTACGCCCGGGAGCCTGAAATCAAACGGGGGGACGGGATATCCAAGGCGTTCGGCCCAGGGCAGGACGAATCCGCCAAGGCACGCGTCCGTGTGAAAACCGATGCCGTGCTGCCGCGCGACCTCGGACAGCTCATCGATCGGGTCCACCATGCCGTGAGGAAAAGAAGGAGCGGAACCCACCATGACGATCGTATTCCGGTTCACGGCCTCCCGCGCGGCGGATACCTGGGCCCGGTACTTCTCATCCACCGGGATATGCTTGATTTTTATGTTGAAATACTGGGATGCCTTGTCAAAGGCCGCGTGGGCGGTGACGGGCACGATCATCTCGGGGTGCGTGACCCCTTTTTTATCCCTTGCCCAGTCCCGGTAGGTCTTCATGGCCAGGAGGATGCTTTCCGTTCCCCCGGACGAGACGACGCCGCAAATCTGTTTTTCCGGGTCCCCGGCCGCTTCCCTTTTCCCGCCCCCGAGCATCCCCGAGGTCATGGAGACTATTTCGCCCTCGTACTTGGAGATGCTCGGCCAGATATCGGAATGGAGCGGGTTGGTCTGGGAGTTGAGCGCGTAGACCTGGTTCAGAAAACGAATGTGTTCTTCGTCCCCGTGGTATACGGCGCCTGAGGCGAATCCGTCTCTCCAGCGGGATTCCTCCAGGTCCTTGAGAGCTGCCATTTCCTGCAGAATGTCCTCCCGGCCGATGCACTTCTCAGGGATCTCCCCATAGGCGGGAAATTTCCCCCGGTAGGGTTTCACCTGACTTTCGATATCCTTCATGATGCCCTCGAATTCCTTCTCAAGCTTCTTGCGGACAACAGGCATCTTTTTCAGGAACTTGAAAACCCCGGAAGCCAGGCGGGGATTCATCCGCCCGATAAAACTATCGGAAATCTTGTGCATATCCATGGAAATTCTCCAATAACTAAGATGATTTGTTCAGCCGGGCATAGATGCGCCGGTTGCATTTGTAGATATTGATAAACTCCGCGAAGAGCTCATCGTAAATCGCCCGGTTGTCCGGGTTCGGGGAGTACGTGTTCGCAATCTTAATCCGCTCCGGAATATCCTCGAAACGGCAGTACCCGAGGGAAACCGCCGCCAGAAACGCCGCGCCGCGCAGGTTGGCCAGGATCGGGTCCCTGACCTGCCTGATGGTGCGGTTGAATACGTCGGCGTGTATCTGGCACCAGACAGGGGAATTGGCCCCGCCGCCGATCATGTTGATGGGGTCCAGCGGCCGGCGGATAAACTTCTCCACAGAGCCAAGCAGCCATCGGCCATTGAATGCGACTCCCTCGAGGACCGCACGAATCAGGTGTTCTCGTGTAGTATGAAGGGATTGGTTGAAAATGCACGACCGCACGGCGTGGTCTTCCACAGGCGCCCGCTCGCCGTAAAGCCAGGGCGTGAAGATGACTTTGCCGCTGCCCGGGGACACGCCTTCGGCAATCCGATCAAAAATCTTGTATACGTCGGGCTGCTCCTCCTCCTGCAACAGCTGATCCTTATGATAGAGGATGTTGTCCCGGAGGAAGTTGAGACAACCGCCCGCCGTTTCCTGTTCGGCGGCAATAAAATACCTTTCCGGGATGGCCGACGGCAGCGAGGCCATGTTGTGAAAAATGTCGGTCTTCTTGTACGGCACGTGGCAGGTGAGCCAGGAAGAAGTCCCGATATAAAGATGCCCCTCAAAATCCCGCACCGCCCCTGAACCCAGAGCCGCGGCCTGCATGTCGGGAGTCCCCATGACTACCTGGACATCTTCCCGCAGGCCGAGTTCATGGGCAACCTCTCTTTTTATGGGCCCGAGGATGTCCACGGCACGCCTGAGGTCCGGAAATTTTTCCCGCTCCACTCCGGCCATCCTGAGCAGGGATTCGCTGTAATCCACCCGAGCGAGATCCCGGTTGTCCGTCACCCAGTGGAGTGTGATGGAGTCGAAAGAGGCAGCGAATTTCCCGGTGAGCTTCAGGTTGATATAGTCTTTCGGCTCCAGGAACTTGTAGGTTCGGGCGTAGACGTCGGGATGCTCGTGCCTGAGGAAGAGGATATGCGCGATGGGGTCCTTGCCCGAGTGGGTCGGGATGCCCCCTGTCAGACGCAGCCATTTCATGAGTTTGAATGGGTCATATCCCTGGATACAGACGGGCCCGCCCACGATCTCTCTCACGTACTTGCTTCCCCGGGTGTCCAGCCAGATGACGGCATTCGAAACAGGGGTCCCGTCCCGGTCTACGGGAACTGTTCCGGACCATTGGGTGGAGCAGCACACGGCTGCAATATCTTCACTTGGGACCAGACCCTTTTCGAGAACCCGGCGTGCTGTTCGAATAATCGTCTGCCACCATTCGTCCGGACGCTGCTCCGCTCCGCCGTCGGGAAAAAGGATGACCTCATTCTTCTCAAATGCATGATCCACCACCTCGCCCGTGGTCGTAACCAGGGCCGACTTGGGACCCGAGGTTCCCAGGTCTATCGCGAGGATGTACTTGTCGCCGCCCTCTTTCATAGGATTTTTGCCCGCTCCCCGTGGTCTACTGTTGTATCATTTCGGATTCTTTCAGCCTCGTGGAAATGAAGAGGTTCAGGAATGACAGGATGATGAAAACGACCATGAAGGCGGTCATATCCCCGGTCTTCGCATTTTTGAGTGCGTCCATGCCGAATATGAAGGCTATCCCGGATACCTGGCCCGCAAGGACGATAAGTCCCTGAGAGGTGGCCTCGGGGACCGGGAAGCTTATCTCCGCACTGTACTGGAAGCCGATAGGATAAGCACTCATGAAGAAGATACCAAACACGGCCGCTGAAAGGGCGAGGAGGGGAAAGCTCTGGGCGAAGGCGATGCCTGTCAGTCCCGGAATACTTCCGGCAAAGGCCAGGATGAGGAACCCCTTCCGTTTTCTGAGGCGGTCGGAAAAGACGGGAAAGACAACGGCGCTGACGATTCCCGCAAATATCATGATAGCGCCCACTATGCCTGCCTGTTCTGCACTGAAACCCCTGGGGTGCAGGATCTGCTCGATCCAGGTGGTGACGGCGTTGAACATGCCGAGGCCGATGAAAAACAGGAGCAGCATGTAGAGCATGTCCCGGTTCCTGAAGATATCCCGCACGCCTTCGAAGAAACGGAACTGCTCGGCCGCCTCCTTTTTGGACGGTCGCGTGGGGGGTTTTTCTTTCATGAACACGCAAAATAGAAGCGCTATAACCCCTGACACGATGCCGTAAATGAGAAGCATACCGGTAACACCGTGACCGCCGGTGAGAAAAGGGGTCAAAGCCATGGCCAGGATAATGCCCACGAACTGGGCAAGCACGGGGATTCCCGCGGCCGTGGCGCGTTCCTCCACCGGAAACCAGGATGCCCCGACAGCAGTGATGGCGTTCAGGACGAAAGGTTGGCCCAGTGCGAGACCGAACTGGCTTACCAGAACAACTGTGTAGTTGGACGCGGAGAACCCTCTCAGGAGGCCGAAGATGCCGGTGAGGACGGCGCCGATACCGATCCCTGTTTTGATGCCGAAGCGATCGATGAGATAGGACGCGGGGAGACACGCGATGATGTAAGCGATCATGAACGACATGGAAAGGAGGCCGATCTGGAGCTCGGAGACCTTGTAGAACCTTGCCGCTTCGCCGGTTATGGGGGCAAAGGCGATCCAGTTGAGCTGCACCACCGCATTCAGCAGTGCAAAGACGGCAATGACGATCCATCGATATGGGTATACGGAAATTCCTTCATTCCTCCCGACATCAGCGGAATACTCGGCCATTGCCCTCCTCCTTGTGTATCGTTTTGATTGAAAAAACCGGTTCATCCGGTTTTTAGGTACTTCCAGGCTGGTACACGGCTCAAGGGTGCGGGATAGGCCCCTTTTTTCTTCGATTCCGAGTCTCCCGGGCTGGTCTTTTCAGTGACTTATCAGCGTGGGATAGCTACCCCCTCTGCATTCTCGACTTCGTCGAGCTGCGGGTTCCCACACTGATAAGTCACGAAAATACGAAGCCCTCCCGCCAGTCACTCAGAAAAAATGCCCTATCCCGCATGTAGTTCAATCAATTCTTGAACTTCAGAGTACGCGGTAACCGGATGAACCAAAAGCTATTGCTTGATTGACGCCCTCCTGATGATCACCGGCACCACGGGGACATCTTCATGGTACCCTTTGGTGGCGGTCTTTACTCCCTTCACCTTGTCGATGACATCCGTCCCCTTGATCACCTTCCCGAAAACCGCATATCCGAAACCTGCCGGGCTCTCATCCCGGTGGTCCAGGAAATCGTTATCCTCCACATTAATAAAAAACTGGGCCGTGGCGGAATTCACCACGTTTGTCCTGGCCATGGCGATGGTGTACTTCTCGTTCTTGAGCCCGTTTCCCGCCTCATTCTTGATAGGGGCCTTCGTGGGTTTCTGGTTCATATTTTCATCAAAACCACCGCCCTGGATCATGAACCCGTCAATGACCCGGTGGAAAATCAAGCCGTCGAAGAATGCCTCCTTCACATAGGACAAAAAATTCTCAACGGTTATTGGCGCCTTATCAGGATACAGCTCCACTTCGAAGCTTCCGGCTGACGTTTCAAAGACAACGATATCATTCTCTCTGGTTTCTCTTTCTTCCCGTTCTCTTGATGCGTTCATCTTTCCCCCTTTTCTTTCCCCCGCCTTTCCCGCCTCCACTGTCGGGAAGGGAGAGGGAGACGCTATTGAAGATTTGGAGTATAGTGCGGGACCGGTTTCTATGTCAAGGCGGGGAAAAACTGTCGTACTTCTTCCCGGTGCTATGTGGTCAGTTTTCGATAAATCCCGGGTACCTTGAGGGGAAGCAGAGAGAGGTCATTGATGAAAATATAGTTGCTGCGGCCGTACATATGCCGGACATACCGGTGCTCCGCTTTGTCAATGGTAATGCAGAAGGGGTGTATTCCAAGGTTCCTCGCCTCAATGAGGGAATGGCGGGTATCTTCCACGGCATAGTCTCCCTTGTATGCATCATAATCATCGGGTTTCCCGTCGGAGAGGGTAATGAGGAGTTTTGTCCGCGCCTCTATTCCCTGCAGAAGTCCGGATACATATCGTATGGGAGGACCCATCCTCGTCCACTCCCTGGCCTGGAGGCCGCCTATCCTTTTTTGGATCCTCTCATCATAACATTCATCAAATCCCTTTATCCGGTAGAGCTCGCACCGCTTCCGCGTCTGCCCGGAAAAGCCGTAGACGGCGCATTTATCGTCCAGAACCTTCAGGGCTTCACAAAAGATCAGGAGGGCAGCCCGTTCCATTTCGTTGATCCAGCCGCTCGTTGAACCACTCAGATCCACAAGAAAAACACTCGCCACACTGCGATTATTCCGTCTCAAACGGGTGAAGACCCTCCCGGACGGTTCATGGCCCGCATGCAGGTCTGCAAAGGCTTCCACCACTGCGTCCAGGTCTATATCATCCCCTTCTTTCTGGCGTTTCAGGATCTTCTGTTCAAGCCTGATCCGCTCGAACTGTCGCCGGATCTGCTGAATCATCCCGCTATACCGGGTACGTGTTTCTTCCAGAAAAGCGGCATTTTCCTCGGAGACCTCCATTTCTCTCAGGAGAACCCAGTTTCTGCGATATCCCTGCCGCCGGTAATCCCATTCATCCAGGACGTGGACATCCTCGGCGTCCGGGGATAGGAAATAGCCGGTACCTTCGGGTATCTTGCAGAGGGGACGGAAATGATGTCCCGACATCTCGTCCGCCACAGCGAGGTACGAGGTGGGGATTGTTCCCAGATCCTCATAGATTTCTTCAATGAGTTTTTTCATTGCTTCGGGAACGGGTACGGTCCGGCCGTCGATCATAAGGTGATCAGGCAATTCCTGTGAGAGAGAGGACCGCTCCCCTGGAGGGGCCTTTTCCTTTTCCGGGACCTCAATCTTCACGGTCTCACACTCTGGAAGCTCCGAAACGAGCTTCGCAAGTTCTTCCCGAAATTCCCCGCGGATTGATTCTCTTCTGCGCCGCCGAGTCCTTTCCGCCTCTTCCGGGTGGAGTTCTCCCGCGTAAGGAATGGGAATCATGCCTTCATAGGATCCCGGGTATTCTTCAAAGGCAGTATAGATACCGGCCGTTGTCCACGCCAGGTTCGCCGGTCCCGGATCACTATCAAACATCTTTGAAAGTACGCTCTGAAAGAGGCCCGGCAGTTCCCTCGATTCCGGCAGATCCGAAGGCTGGACGGTTTCCCCGGGCGAAAAATCGAGCAGCCACCGTGCCGCTTCTTCCATGAAAGCGCTTTTCACGCTTTCCCCGCGGTCAAAAGACCTTTGTTGCAGAAGGGCTTTCTTGACGTCTCCCATTTCCCGGTAGAGGCCGGGCAGGTCTCTTTGCACCCGGGATTCAATCCTGGCATTATCCAGAAGGGTATATATATCCCGGGCCAGCAGAGGATCCGGAAAAAGAGAGAAGAATCGAGAAAGGTCCGAAAGAAACGCTTTTTCCTCGAGCGTATGATACCGGTCTCTGATGGTCCGGAAAAGGGACCACATGTGAGCCCAGGGGAGCCGGTAAGATCCGAGATGTACCTGAAGAAACAGGTATGTTGTAGTAATCTTGTAAAGAAGAAAATGTCTCCTTCGATCCTGAAAAGTATTCATTTGTTCGGGGAGATAGATGACAACGGTATCCGTATGAACGGTTTTCCCTTTTTCCAGGCGAAGTTCCCTTCCCCCGAGGCCATGAAGGTAATGCTGGAGGATCCCGGAAACCTCCTCGAAGGCGGTGGTATGGCGCCCGGCGAGGTGCGACCCGGAACTGTTGCCCAGTCCTGCGATATATTCCAGGGCCGGGTTTAACCCTTCGGCATCATAGGTATCCAGCAGCGAATGGATCCACTGATCCAGCTCATTTTCATCCAGCAGGCCGGCTATCTCCCGGGACCTCATCAGGAAACGAAGTCCCAGTTCCGGCTGGGTCCTGGCAAGCGTCACCGCATGGCGCCAAACCCTGTCTTTCAGGAGAGGGACAAGCTCATCGAGCATGCACCCCAGGCCCATTTCCCGGAGGTCTTCTTCAAAGTAGAGACCTGTCCTGGTGTAAAACGGAGTGGGAAAAAGGTCCAGGATCTCCCTTTCCTGCTCTCCACTTCCTCGCATGGCCGTCATAGCTCAATACCCTTCCTCGCCCCCATTTCTCACGGCCTATTCCAATTCGCATTCAAGCACTACCGGCGTTAGCTGCTTCGCGGACTCCTCGACGTACTGATTATGTACGCCTCCGTCGCCCGCTCCTTGCCGCCTTGGTATCATCTCGAATGCAAAATGGAATTAAAAAACCGACGTGACCATCTCTTCCAGAGAGGTCTGCATCTCCTCATCATCGCTCAAGGTCAGGACAACCGTCGCCCTGCATGCCTGCACCGGATCAATTCCCGACTGGATCAGTTTCCCTGCATGGATCAGGAGCCGCGTACTTGCCCCTTCATCCAGTCCCCTTTCCGTAAGATTGCGGGTCATGCCTCCCAGCCTGACAAGACGCGCGGACGTGGACAGCGGTGCCGCCGATTCCTTCGCCACGATCCGTGTCTCCTTTTCTCGATCCGGATAGTCGAAGGCGATGGACACGAACCGCTGCCTCGTGCTGGGTTTCAGGTCTTTCATAACGCTCTGGTACCCCGGATTGAAGGAGATGACGAGCATGAATTCAGAGGGAGCCTGCAGGAATTCGCCCAGCTTTTCTATGGGGAGCACGCGCCGCTCATCCGCCAGCGGGTGGATCACCACGGTGGTATCCTTTCTGGCTTCCACAATCTCATCGAGATAACAGATACCGCCGATCCTGACCGCGTGCGTAAGAGGACCGTCCATCCACACGGTATCGTGCCCTTTGATCAGGTACCGGCCAACCAGGTCTCCCGACGTAAGGTCATCGTGGCAGGCCACCGTAATCAGCGGCCGGCCCAATTTCCAGGCCATGTGTTCGATAAACCGGGTCTTTCCGCTGCCGGTCGGACCCTTGAGCAGGACGGGCAGTCTGTTTTTATAGGCTGATGCAAAGACCTGCACCTCGTTGGAAGAGGGCAGGTAAAAAGGTTCATGTTCCAAGGGAAAAGCGTCTTTTTCCATAGCGCACTGACTGTCCATTTGTATCACTCCGTTCAACGAATCTGTTGTTCAGACAGCTTCCGGGGTTCTTTTCAAACCTCTCCACGGAGCCCGGAGCCTTCTTTTATAAAGTAAGCGGAGATTTTCCATTGGCAAGAAAGAAAAGCCCCTACCTTTTTCTTGACTTTTTCCTCGGTTTCCATTTCTTCTAATGAAAGAAGGGGGTAGATGTGGCTGCGATCCCCAAATACGCTGAAGAGCCTGCCGAATTTCTGGTGAAAAACCTGGCGCTCCTGCCCCGAGGCAAAGTCCTGGATGTTGCCATGGGGAACGGCCGCAATGCTGTTTTTCTGGCCGGGAATGGTTTCGTCGTGGAAGGCGTGGATCTGTCCCGGAAAGCGGTTGCC
>Ga0315542_1000715_pt1 | contig 21024 bp, 18 predicted proteins | sample SalMarSW160120MG_FD_202541 | JGI IMG/M metagenome (GOLD analysis project Ga0315542, IMG submission 202541) | Salt marsh sediment microbial communities from the Plum Island Ecosystem LTER, Massachusetts, United States - Salt Marsh Sediment SW1601-20 ... | reverse complement strand
ATGACCAGTTGATGGGGGCTGGTGATAATATTTTCACCGCCGGCCCGCTCAATAATGTCATTCACCAGAGAACCCCGTCCCGCGCCCAGGAGATTCAGCTCCCGGACCTCGAAAAAGACTTTGGGCCTGGGAAGGCCCGCCACCCGCCTGGCCACTTCCGCCAGTTTGGCTTGCATGGCATGGTTCAAGGCCGCCGCGTTCTTCTCCCTGCCGGTAAGGACCCCAAGCCGGGTAATGGTGCTGAACAAGTCGGCAAAATTGTGCGGCGCAAACATGGCCACCGGTACATGGGCCGCCTCCAGCCTTCTGAAGGCCGGTATGCCCTTGGCCACTCCACTCTGCACTACCAGGTCGGGCTTCAGGGCCAGGATCATTTCCACATTGGGCTGCAGATGAGTGCCCACGGTGGGGATGCCCTTGATGATTTTATCCCCCCGGGTGCAGGCCACAACGCGATTGCCCACCCCCAGGGCGTTCAAGATTTCCGTCAATCCGCCATACAGAGAAATTATGCGCTGGGGCGGAGCAGCCAGGGTCACGGTGTCGCCATGGTCATCCACGATCTGGGCCGCGCGCAGATTTTGCGTCTGGCCCAGCATGAGAAAGATCAACAGACTAAAGCCGCAGCCCCAAACTGCAGCCCGATGTTTTCTTATTGTCAAATTCCCCTCCGATAAACCTTTCAGGCGAGTTGGGAGAGCAGCCATCTGCCCCGCCCCTCTCGCCATAGAACTTTCTGCAAAGCTGAGCCGCCCATCATGACGAGACCGCCTCCTGGGGCGCCTCGGCCTCTTCCGGGTCCACATCCTCTGGCGATAAGGGCAGCATCACCGCGTAGGGGCGCTGGTGGTCCGGGTGCCAGACCACCTCCATGGTCGTATCGTATACCTGGGCCAAAATCTCGGGAGTGAACACCTGGTCTGTGGGGCCGTCCACCACGATCCGGCCATCTTTGACGAACATGAGGCGCCGGCAGTAGAGGGCCGCCAGATTCAGGTCGTGCATGGCGCACAGCACCGTCAGGCCCCTGGTCTCGTTCAGATATTTGAGGATTCCAAAAATCTCCAGCTTCTTGCGCACGTCCAAAGACGAAGTGGCCTCATCTAGAAGCAGGATTTCCGGCTCCTGGGCCAGGGCTCGGGCCACCACCACCCGCTGGCATTCCCCCCCGGAAATCTCGGTAATGGTGCGTTCCTTGAGGTGCACCGTGGTGGTCCGGCGCATGGACTTGAGCGCCCCGATCAGGTCCACGTCCGTCAGGGTCCCCAGGCGGCGCCGGTGGGGATAGCGCCCCATGAGCACGATCTCAAAACAACTGAACGGGAAACGTACCTCAGTAGTTTGGGGCACCACGGCCAGGATCTGGGCCCTAAGGCGGCTGGGCAACTCTCCCAGGGGCTCGGACCTGATGACGATACGCCCGCGCTGCGGCGTGAGCAGGCCCGAGAGGGCGAGGAGCAGAGTGGACTTGCCGCTGCCGTTGGGGCCCAAAATGCCCACGAACTCACCCTGGTTTACCTGGAAATTCAGGGCCGTCAGGACCTGCCGGTCCTCGTAGCCCAAATCCAGCGCCTCAACTTTAATCACCATATCCCCCTGGAACGTCGGGATTTTAACAGATAAAAGAAAAACGGCCCGCCCAAGAGCGCGGTAACCACGCCCACCGGCAGTTCCTGGCCACTGGATAAGATGACCCGGGCCAGGACGTCGGACCAGATCAGGATCAAAGCGCCGGCCACCGCGGAGAGCGCCAGCAGCCGGCCATGGGAAGGCCCGGACAGGACCCGCACCAGGTGAGGGACCACCAGACCCACAAAGCCGATGACACCGGAGACCGACACCGCCCCCGCGGTCAGCAGCGACGCGCCTATAAGGAGGTTCAGCCGGACCCTGGACACGGCCACTCCCAGGTGATGGGATTGCTCCTCACCCAAGGCCATGATGTCCAGTTCCCGGTGATAGAGGGCGGCCAAAAATAAGCCCACGGCCAGATAGGGCAGCAGAAAACCCACGTGAATCCAGCCCCGGCCGGAAAAACTCCCCATGATCCAAAAGACGATGGCCGACAGCGACTCTTCGTCCACGCTCTTGATGAGGCTGATGAGCGCGGCCAGAAAGGTGGCTACCACGATCCCGGCCAGGATTAGGGTCTCCTTGCGCAGGCGGCCGCCTTCCCGGGACATCATCAGGACCGCAGCCAGGGCCCCCAGGGCCCCCAGCAGGGCCCCCAGCGGCAGGGGGCTCAGCCCCAGAAAGCTGCCTCCCACTCCGGCCATGATCAGGACCGCCACCCCGAAGGCCGCGCCGGTGGACACGCCGATGGTAAAGGGGTCGGCCAGGGGGTTAAGGAGGATGCCCTGGAAGATTACGCCGGCCACGGCCAAAGCCGCGCCCACCAGCCCTGAGAGAATCACCCGGGACAGGCGGATATCCCAAATGACCACATCCGTGGTACGGTTCACCGCACCGGTATGGATACCCAGCTTGTTCAAGGCCACTGCGGCAATGGTGCTCCAACTTACGTCCATGCGGCCGATGCCCGTGGCCAGCACCACCGACAGGACCAGTCCCAGACCCAGTAGAATGAGCGCGATGGTAAAACGGCGCGCTCCCTGTTGATGCCGGCTCCTGGCTTCCGCCAGGTCCGCACCCCGGTCCAGGTCAACCGCAGGGAGGGAATTTGCTGTCATTTTCTAAAGCCCTTCAGCGCCTCAGGCACCTGATCGACCTGAAGCTCGCCGCCCCGGAGCCAGATAAAAAAATCCTTAAGTCCCCACGGACTTAAGGATGCACCCAGCTTCTTATCCTTAGCGAGCAGACCGCTTGTCCAGAGCGGCCTCTGGTGCCTGGGCTTCAGTCACACGCTCGGCTCCAGACCTCCGGGCAGGTCTTCTGGCTCCCGGATCGGCCTACCTCCTGCGCCTTCCCATCCCACTTCAGTGAAACAGTGGCCAAGTGCAGGGTTCGTCCCCGGTCACAGCGGCGGGACCGCGACGGCTCGACCGTCTTCCCCATTAAACCCCGAAGGGTACCCGGATAATTTACTATATAGAGTTGCCCCGACCCTGTCAACCCGAATCACTGCGGGCTGCTCCGTGCCGGCCGGGCACCGCTGGGGCGATCATTCCCCCCGGAGGGCATTTAGCAGGCGCATAACCCGGGCCGCCACGCCGCTGCCCTGGCAGACGGTCTCGGCAATATCCCGGGGGCCATGGCAGGTGCCCGCCAGAAAGACCCCCGGCAGGGTGGATTCCAGGGGGTGCAGGATGCCGTGGCGCTCCCGGTAAAAGCCCAGCCCGTCCCGGGCCGGGGCCTGGTCGATAAAAGGCAGGACCTCGTGAGGAGCCTCAAGTCCCACGGCCAGCACCGCCATATCCACCGCCAACTGCGACCGCCCTCCCCTTTCCAGGTCCTCGTAGCAGATGACCGGCTGCCCGTCTTCATGCTCGACAATACGCCCCGGCAGCCCTTTAATGAAGCGCACGCCCGCGACCCGCGCCCGCTGGTACAGCTCTTCGAAGCCTTTGCCGGAGGTGCGGATGTCGTTGTAAAAGATGGTGACTTCGGCCTCCGGCTCATGTTCCAGGGCCAGCATGGCTTCCTTGATGGACGCGGTACAGCAATAACCGGAGCAATAGGGCAAAAACCGCCGGTCCCGGGAGCCCACGCACTGGATGAAGGCCAGGCGTTTGACCGGCGCGCCGGCAGGAGTCACCAGGCTGCCTTCGGTGGGACCGGTGGCGCAGACGATGCGTTCGAACTCCAGGTTGGTCACCACGCCGGGAATGCGGCCATAACCGTACTCGCTCTTGATGCTCGGGTCAAAGGGCTTAGCCCCGGTGGCCAAGACGATGGCCCCCACCGTCAGCCGCCGCTGGCTGGGGTGATACAACAGATTAATGGCCTGATGTTCGCAGGCCTGGACGCACATCTGACAATCGATGCAATAGTCTTTTTCGATGGTGGCCCTCAGCGGCACGGCCTGGGCGAAGATGATGCGGATGCACTTCCGGGGCTTGAGCCCCAGGTTCCAGCGGCTGGGCACAATCACCGGGCAGACCGTGGTGCAGGTCCCGCACCCCACGCATTTGCTCATATTTACGTAGCGCGGCCTGAGGGTGACTTCTACTTCAAATGCCCCGGCCTCTCCCATAATCCGGCTGAGGCTGGCATAGGTGAGCAACTCAATGTTGGGATGGGCCGCCACCTCCACCAGCTTCGGCCCCAGGATGCAGATGGAGCAGTCCAGGGTGGGGAAGGTCTTGTCCAGTTGGGCCATGGTGCCGCCGATGGACAGCGAGGATTCGGCCAGATAGACCTTGTAGCCGACGTCGGCCAGGTCCAGGGCGGCCTGGCAGCCGCCGACGCCGCCACCCACGACCAGGACTTCCCGGGACACCGGGCCGGCCGGCAAGATCGGCGCCTCCGGGGCCTCAAGGGCCAGGGTCAGGGCGCCCAGAGCGGATTCCAGGTCGCCATGGGCACGTATATCCACTACTGCCAACGGCCCTTTGCCGCCCAGTCCCTGGAAGAAACCGGCATGGATCTCCGGACCGCAAGCCGCCACCAGCCAGTGGCGCGGCTTGGAGGTGGTCAGGCATTTGAGCCGCGCCAGGCCCGTAGGGGTGCACAGCGGCGGCGCCACCTCACTCTTAACCCCCATCTGTTGCAGTCGGCCGGCCAGGTCCCGGACCTCAAAGCCCAGATCGGGGCAGGCGCACAGGAGAATTTTATGACGGTTCATAAGTTAAGTTGCCAATTACTTGCCTTTCTGCCTTCTCGCCGTTACCGTCTCGCCGCCGATACCCCAATTATCCGCGTCCACTTCTTCGATAACCACCACCGTGGTTTGGGGGTTTTTGTTCAGCACTTTCGCCAATAAGCCGGTAACCCCCTTTATGACCTCGGCTTTTTGCTCCGCAGTCGCACCATCTTTAGTGATCTTAATGTTAACAAAAGGCATATCGGCCTCCCCAGTTTTTGATCAAAGCCAAATTACTTCCTATTCCTGCTTTTCCTTTTTCACCTCTTCGCCCTTTTCCCTTTGCAGATCCTCCGTCATCTCCTGGATCGCTTTTTGAAATGACTTACCCTCCGTGGCGGAAATCCACTCCAGGCGTAGCCGCGCCGGGTCGATGCCCTGCTTGGCCAGCTTCGGTTTGAGTTTTTCGACCCGGGCTTGGGCCCTGAGGTTGCCGGCCACGTAATGGCAGTCCCCCGGCGGGTGACAGCCGGAGACCAGTACCTGCCCGGCGCCTTTTTTGAAGGCGTGGCGGATGAACTTGGGGTGGACCCGCCCGGCGCACATGGTACGGATGATCCGCACCGCCGGCGGGTATTGCAGCCGGGAGACCCCGGCGAAATCCGCCCCGGCATACGAACACCAGTTGCAGCAGAAGGCCAGAATCTTCTCTTCAGGGGCTTCCGCCAGGGCCGTGTCGATTTGGGCCAGGATCATGGCATCGGTAAAGCCCCGGGCGATGACCGCCCCGCTGGGGCAGGCCCCGGCGCACACCCCGCAGCCCTTGCAGGCCGCCTCGATGATCCGGGCCTGCCGGGATTCCCCTTCCCCCACCATTTCCACGGCCTGAAACGGACATTCCTGGTAGCAGCGCTCGCAGCCGATGCATTTGTCCGGGTCCACTTCGCAGATGATGCCGTCCAGGGTGATGAAGTCGTGGGCCGTGAGGGCCAGAATCTTGGCCGCGGCCCCGGAGCCCTGAGTAATGGATTCCGCCAGGTCTTTGGGCCCCTGGCAGGTCCCGGCCAGGAAGATGCCGTCCAGCACCGTCTCGATGGGACGTAGCTTGGGATGGGCCTCCAGGAAAAAATCATCCGGCCCCACCGGCAGCTTCAGCACTTCTTTCAGCGCCGTGTTCTCCCCCGGCCTTAAGCCCACCGCCAGCACCGCCAGGTCCACCCGGTCCCGGCTGGCCCATTGGCCCAGGTCCTGGTCGGCCTCGATAATTACGCCGCCAGCTTCACCGGGCCGGACATCCCGTACCCGGCTCCGCAAAAACAGGATACCCGCCTCCCGGGCCCGGGTGTACAAATCCTCCCAGTCCCGCTTGATGGTCCTGAGATCCCGGTAATAGATGCGGATGCGAGCATCGGGGAGCAGGGCCTTTAACTCAAGGGCCTGCTTTAAGGCCGTGGGGCAGCAGATCCGGGAACAGTAGCGGTTGCCTTCTTCCTCCCGGGAACCCACGCACAGGATAAAGGCGATATCCTGGGGTTCTGTTTCCGCTCCAGGCGCCAAGACCCGCCCCGCCGTCGGCCCCGAAGGGTCCAGCAGGCGTTCCAGGGTCACCGTGGTGACGACCTGGGGCAGGGCGGCCCAGGATTCGTAGCTGGTGCCCGCGGGGTCGAAGGGCTGAAAGCCAGTGGCCACCACCATGGCCCCGACCTCGAGGGTATGTTCAATGTCTCCGGCCACTTCTAAATCTATGGCGTGCTGGGGGCAGGCCGTAACGCAGGCGCCGCAGTGATCGCAGGCCTCCGCGTCCACCACATAATGGCCCGGAAAGGCCGTGGGCGACGGCAGGTAAATTGCGGACCTCAGGCTCAAGCCCGCCTGGCGGGCATCCGGCACCTTGATGGGGCAAACCGCGGCGCAGTCCCCGCAACTGTCGCAGCTATCCGTGACCCGGGGCCGCTTATGGCTGACGGTCACGCGGTAATGCCCCAGGTGGCCGCTGACCCCGGTGACCTCGCTGTCCGTCAGTACCGTGATGCCCGGATGGAGCATCACCGCGGCCATCATGGGGTTGATAAGGGCCAGGGCGCTGTCGCCCCGGGGAAAGGTCTTGGACAGCCGGTTGGCCATGCCCCCCAGCACCGGAGTGCGCTCCACCAAAGTTACGGGAATCCCGGCGTGGGCGATGTCCAGGGCGGCCCGCAAACCCGCCGGCCCCCCGCCGATGACCACCGCGGCCCGGGTCATGGGCACCTGGCGTTCGGTTAAAGGCACGGCGTCCCGCACTTTAACCAGCCCCATGCGGATCAGCTCCAGGGCTTTTGCATATGCCGCCTCCGGTTCCCGGGTGTGGACCCAGGTGCATTGCTCCCGGATATTGACGATTTCCAAAAGGTATGGATTGACGCCGCTATCGGCCAGCAGGCGCCGAAAAGTGGGCTCATGCAGCTTGGGGGAGCAGGCCGCGACCACCAGGCGGTTTAAACCCATTTCCTTGATATCTTTAGCAATATCCCGCTGGCCCGCCTCGGAGCAGGAATACAAATGATCCCGGCACACCATTACGTCCGGCAAATCCCGGGCCGCCGCCGCCAGCGCCTCCGGGCTGATCACCCCGGCGATGTTATGGCCGCAGTGGCAGATGTAAAGTCCGATGCGGGGGTTTGCGTTTATCATGATTGCTGGGCCTCGTAACCAGACTTCGGGAAACAAGAGGGGCGAAAAGGCGAAAAGGCGAAAAGGCGAAAGGGGAAGGAAAACAAAATAATGGACAATAGTATGGTTCTCATGAGTTGGACGACCTTAAAGATTTTATCTGATTGGCTAAGTAACGGCTCAGTTCCAACGCTGCCTGCCGTAACGCCTCATATTGAGGCGGTTTTAGGTAGCCCAACTCGACGGCAACGGATAAAAGGCTTCTAACCTCTCCGGCAGAGCCCTTAGCATAATTCAGGAAATTGACATACTCCTTACGAGAGGCCCGTTCATATCCTTCAGCGATGTTGGAGGAAATAGAAATGGCCGCCCGGCGCAATTGGTCCCGGAGGGCAAAATCCCGGCACAGCTCACCCTCTTTGCTGATGAGATAAACCTGTTTGACGATCTCCATGCCTTTCTGCCAGACCAGGAGATCCTCAAACCCCATCACTTTTTTAGGTTTTTCCGTCACTTCGCTCTTCGCCTTTTCCCCTTTTCGCCTTTCGCCCAAGCTTTTAATTCTTTGTCCCCCCTAAGCTTTTATAAGCTTTTCCACCGCGGTTTCCCAGGCGTGGGAAAACTCACCGGGTTCGGCCACCACTTCCTCCCGGACCAGGGTGATGGCGCCGTCATCACAGATATTGAGGCAGACGCCGCAATAGGCGCAATTCTCCATCTTGAGAAAGACCCGGTCGCCCTCCCGGACAATGGCCTTCACCGGACACAGTTCGATGCACTTGACGCAATCCGGCGGGCACTTGTGGTCATCGATAATGAGGCGGCCCCGAAACTGGGGATTGACCAGGATGGCCTCGTATTCGCACACCGTCAGACACTGGGTGCACCTGAGGCAGAGGTCGGGGACCGGCAGCGTTTGGTCCGCGGCCTCATCCAGCACGATGGCCTGCCGGGGACAGGCTGCCAGGCACTTGTGGCACTGCTTGGGGCATTCCGCGAGATCGTTGGCCACCAGCTTCAGTTGCTGGCGGCACCAGTGCTCGTCGCCCTGGGGTTGCGGCGGACAGGGCAGCGGGCACCGGCTCTTGTCCATGTCAACCTTGGGCAGAAAGGGCGCCAACCCCTGGTGGTCCGCCATGATGGTCTTGACTTTGCCGTTGTAGCTCAAGGTCACCGCCGCCACCGGGCAAAAATGGGCGCAGATTTCGCACATCAGGCACAGGCGCGGGTCGATGGTGATGTCTAAATCAGCCTCTCCGGGAATGATGCTCACTGCCTCCCGGGGGCAGACTTTGGCGCAGATGTCGCATTTGATGCACTGCTCCTTGTCCAGACGCAGTTCCACGGTATCAACGAAGAGCTTAAGCGTCAATTCCAGGAATTTGTCAGTTTCGCGTTTGATTACCCGGGGCTGCATATACCTATGGTATTGAACAACTTCCTCAATTTTTAGTCATCTAAACGCATACTGAAGCCCGCCGCTACCGGCTCATAAATTTATACTCTCTACTTTTTCCCTGCCTCCAGCTTGCGATGATACTCCCTCGCCTTAAACTTTAACTGGCGGCGGCGCAGGTTGATCTTCACATCCGGAAACTGCTCCAGGAGCAAGCCGTATTTGTCGCAGGGTTCCAGGTCCGGGCACTCATAACAATGCTCCAGATTCCGGCTTAGGGCACATAGGCGGATGGGACAGTCTTGCAGACCCCGCCCTTCCTTGCATCCCGGGCACTCCGTGTGGGCCAGGAACCACTCCAACCCCTTGCGGAACTCCTGCAGATCGAAACCGCACGGCCCGGGAAAGCAATGGATCCACACATTGGCCCGGACCTGGTCCAGGTAGTACTTCAGTTGGGCCACAGTTTCCAGCAACCCGGGGTTGCCCAACTGGCAATCCTCACACAGACCGCAATAACTTTCTCTCATGATCCCTCTCCTCTGAAAGCCTTCAGCCGGCGGCTTTCAGCCCTCAACTAAAAAATCAACTAACAACACTTCGCCAACCCACCTTTTCGTCCTGGCTTTTCAACCGATGGCCGCCTCGATCTGGGCAGCCAACTCCGGCTCGGTGCCGCGGCTCATTTCAATGCATGTCGCCGGACACTCTGCGGTGCAGACCCCACACCCCCGGCAAAGCTCGGGGCGCACCTCGGGCAGGCCCTCGACAAGCTGCACCGCGCCGAAGGGGCAGACGCTGACACAGGTCAGGCAGCGCCGACATCTCTCCCTGGAGATCATGGCCACCAGTTCGCCTGTTTGCAATTCCGTCTGGAACAGTATCCCCGCGGCCCGGATCGCCGCGGCCTGAGCCTGGGCCACGGTTTCCCCCAGGCTCTTGGGATAGTGGGCCACCCCGCAGAGAAATACCCCATCGGTGGCCGAATCCATGGGCCTGAGCTTCTGATGAGCCTCCTGAAACCAGCCCGACAGGGTTTGGGAAATCCGCAGTTGCCGGGCCAGCTGGCCGCTGTCCTTAGCCGGCTCCATCCCGGTGCTCAGCACCACCAGGTCCGCAGCCAGCGGCACCTCCTGGCTCAGCAATTCATCTGTCACCCACACCGTCAGGGGCCGCCGCCGGGTGGCTGTCAGCCGCGGCGGGGTCGCCGCCTCATAGGGAATGAACCTCACCCCCTTATCCTTGGCCTTGACGTAATAACTTTCCCGGAAACCATAAGCCCGGATATCTCTATACAGAACCGTAATCTCCATCAGGGGATAACGGTCCTTGAGCAGCAGAGCGTTCTTGAGGGCCTGGGAGCAGCACAGGCGGCTGCAATCGGGGTGATCGGGCGAACGGGACCCTACGCACTGGATCATCACCACCTGCCTGATCTTGGGCAGGTCCAGGTCGCTGAAATTGATCTTCCGCTCCAGTTCCCGTTGGGTGAGCACCCGGGGGTCCTCCCCGTAGAGATATTTCCCTCGAGGGTCGAACTCCCGGCCGCCGGTGGCCACCACGATGACGCCATGGGAAAATTCCCGCTCCTGGTAACCGTTCATGGCAAAGCGGCGCACGGTGCTCGTAAACTGCCCTACGTGCCCCTTCACCTGCCTCAGTTCGGTCTGAATATGCACTTCGATATTGGGATGACTGTAAACCGCAGCCTGCATTTCGTGAAGAAAATCCTGCGGGTCCGGACCTTCCAGCGTGAAAAACAACTCCCGGGCCAGGCCACCCAGGACATTTTCCCGCTCCACCAAATAAGTGTGAAAGCCCTGATCCGCCAGGCTCAGCGCCGCGCTCATGCCGGCCACCCCGCCCCCCAGCACCAGGGCCCGGGGCGCCACTGGAATACTGTGGAGTTGGATGGGCGTAAGCATGGCGGCCCGGCGCACCGCCATGCCAATCAAAGCCTTCGCCTTGGCCAACGCCGCCTCCGGGTCACCTTGATGGACCCAGGCGCACTGCTCCCGGATATTGGCCATGGTGACATAGCCCGGATTCAGGCCCGCCCCGGCCGACACCTCCCGGAACACCCTCTCGTGGGTCCGGGGACTGCAGGCGGCCACCACCACCCGGTTAAGGCCCAGGCTCCGGATGGTCTCCCGCATGCGGGTAGTGGATTCCATGGCACAGGAAAACAGATTGTCCTCCACATGGACGACCCTGGGCAAATCGGCCACGGCTGGAGCCAGGCGGGTCAGATCGATGGTCTTGGCGATATTGGTGCCGCAATGACACAGGAAAATTCCGATCCGGGGGGGAAAATCCGTCTCCCGGCTGGGAACCGGCAGGGCTTTCGGGGCCCAGGTGCGTTGGGCGATGGTCAAAAGCCGTGAGGCCGCCGCGGCCGCGGCAGAAGCGGTGGTCACGGACTCGGGGATATCCATGGGTTCCCGGGCGGTGCCGCAGGCCAGCACCCCCGGCCGGGTGGTGCTCACCGCCACCGTCGGAGAGGTCGCAATGAAGCCATGCTCATTAATTTCCAGCCCCAGGCACCGGGCCGCGGCGGGCATCCGGGTTCCCGGCCGCAGCCCCACGGACAAAATCGCCATATCGAAGACCTGCTCCTGAGGATGGCCCTGAGCGTCGGTAAACCGCACCAGCACCCCGCCATCGGCCTGGGGGGTAACGGCGGTGACCCGGGAGCGCACCAAATTTACGCCGTGGGCCCGGGCCTGCTCCAGATAGCCTTCATACCCCTTGCCCTGGGCCCGCATATCCATATAGAAAATGGTGGAACTCAGGTCCGGCGAGCTGATCTCCCGGGCCACCAGGGCCTCCTTGAGGCTGGCCATGCAACACAGGGCGGAGCAGTAGCCGGCGCCCGACTGCGGGTCCCGGGACCCCACGCATTGAATAAAGGCCAGCCGGCGGGGAATAGTCTGATCCGAGGGCCGCACCAGCCTGCCGCCTTGGGGGCCGGTGGCGCTCAAGAGGCGTTCGAATTCCAGGCTGGTGACCACGTCGGGATAGCCGGAGCCGGGAAATTCCGCCGCTGACGCCGGAACCGCACCCAGGGCCACGATGATGACCCCCACGGATTCGGTCCATTCCGCAGCCTGATCTTTCAGATTAATGGCGTCTGCCCGGCAGACCTTGAGGCAGGCTTCGCACTTTTTTCCCTGGAAAACCCGGCAAGCTTCCGGGGTAATATACGCGGCCTGGGGAATGGCCTGGGGAAAGGGCACGTGAATAGCCTTGGTTTGGCTCAGGCCGAGATTATAGGCATCCGGGAGCCTGCCGGGGCAGACCCGGGTGCAGTCGCCGCAGCCGGAGCAGCGGTTCAGGTCCACAAACCGGGGCTGGCGGCTCAAAAGCACCTGGAAATCCCCGGCCTGGCCGCGCACCTGCAGAACCTGGGTGGAGGTCTCGATGGTGATCAAAGGGTGGTGGGCGATCTCCAGCATCTTGGGGGAGAGGATGCACATGGCGCAGTCGTTGGTGGGGAAGGTCTTGTCCAACTGCGCCATGAGGCCGCCGATGCTGGGCCCCGCTTCCGTCAGCGTGACCGGCAGACCCACCGCCGCCACCTCCAGGGCCGCCTGGATGCCGGCAATACCGCCACCCACCACCAGCACCCGGGGGTGAGCCACCCGCTCCAGGGGCCGGATTGCAGCCAGCGCCCGTTTCTGATCCTTAAACAAACCTTACCACTTCCTCGCAGGGGCAGAATTGCGTATTCCCCTTGCTTTACCCCGGCACCTGGACTCGGTTAATTCAGAGATGATCATTGGAATGAATGCCGACCTCAATCCGCCTCCCCTAATAACCGGACCAGGACATCTTCAGCCTGTAATTCTTCATCCCCAGCCAAAAGTTCGCCGATGAGGCGCTGCCTGAGTTCCGCAACCAGATGATCTCCCCGCTCCAATTGCGCCACGCGGGCAGGACTGACCTTGCCGTCTTGGACCGCCAGGTGCCGCAGGCCCTGGATAATGTCCAGGAAACGCACGTCCTGGGGGCATTGAAAGGAGCACCGGGCGCAGCGGGCGCAGTACCAGATGGCCGGCGAACCCAGGAGTGCCTCGCGCTGGCCATAGAGCACCTGGCGGATGATCTGGCTGGGACTGAAACCGGGGGTCACCTCACTCACCGGGCAGGTGGCAGTGCAGACCCCGCAGGCAAAACAGCGCAAGAGGTGCTGACAACCGGGTTGCGCGGCCACTTCATCCTTAAACTGCGGGTCCAGATCCTGAAGCGTCAGAATTTCACTCATATCAGCTCTCGAAGGAGTTCATGATTGCACCTGTTTATCTCAAAATCAAAAGTTGAACATCAGAACCGAAATTCGAAAACGGCTTACTGCTTACCGCTCACGGCTCACTATTAAAACAATTCAATCGCCTCGGTGGGGCAGTATACGGCACATTTGCTGCACTTTTCCGCGGCCTGGACCAGCCGGGTGCAGAGTTCCTGATGCACCACGGTCGCACTGCCGTTGATCATGCGAAACACCACCTTGTCCTGGGGCCGGGGGCCCTGGCCCAGGCGGGCCGCATCGCAATTGCCCAGATGAAATTCGCACATGGTCACGCAGATGCCGCAGCCGTTGCACTTATCCGGGTCAATACGCATCCCCGGAGCCGCCGCCAGGGGCCCCAGCACTTCATGCAAAGCTTCAATGAACCCGGCATAGTCGGGCTCGTGGAGGACAGGGCAATCCTCAGGAGCCAGCTCACGCTGCAGCAGCAGATCGGCAAACTCGGCGCAGCTCATCCCGCACTGCCGGCAATCGCTGCCGGGCAAAAATTCCAGGAGTTCTTCCACGGTGGGCATGCCCTGCGCCTGTTTTCCCCTTATATAGCTGACTACTTAATTATGCACTATAGACCGTTAACTGAAAACCGCAACCACATATTAAATTCCCACCCAGGGCCCACCCAGCCCTTCGGTAACCCAAAGGTTTTCCCAGCGGCGACTCTGAAACTGGCTGATTTCCCTGGCCATGGGGGTGGGCTCAGTCTGCGTCTGGCGATAATAGGTAGCCCTGGGCACCTCCGGGTTCACCAGGCTGAAGTTATCCACCACGACTTCCCCCGCCTTGAGCAGGGTCCGGCAGCGCCCCAGGTATTGCGGCCACTGGCCGGGGGGGGCATAGGTCGGCATGTCATAGATGGCCACATCGGCCCGGGCCCCGGGGCGCAAATGGCCCCGATCAGCCAGACGCAGCAGGCGGGCCGGCAGGGTGCGGGTGGCCCAAACCCACTCGTACAGTGAATAGCGCCGCGCCCCCAGGTCATCGTCCCAATCCCGCCGCCGGGCCCCATGATCCCACAACCAGGAGAACAGCCGGGGATATTCCGCCACCGGTGCCTGCGCCGCATTGGCCCCGGAAAAAGCCACCTGGGAGCCCTGGCAGCATAAGGCCAGGGCCAGAGCCCTTAACCCCGCAGCTTTATCCACCGGCGGATTGAGGTCCAGGGGGCGAAACCACCCTAAATCCAGCCGCACCGGCACCAAAGGATGCCCTGCGGGAGATTTGGGAAGCGTAAGTCCCAAATCCGCGGTGGCACCGGCCTCCAACTGGGCCAAGGCAGCTTCCACCAGGGCGTCGCTGGTCAAAGCCGGCCCCAGGGCCGCCAGGTGAAAGGCCGCAGGCTCCGGCAGATCGGTCTGCAAAAGTTCGGGGGAGGCCTCCAAAGTCAGGGGGAACCCCAACAGCTGAGACAGATCGGCCAGAATCGCCAGGGCCTTTGCGATTTTGATGGTGCGGTGGGCGTAAAAATCCTGGCGGTAGCGGACAAAAGGCTCCACCACCCGGAAATTGAGGCAGCGCGTGGCTTCCAGCATATACCGCAGGGTTTGCCCCACCTCTTGCCGCGGTTCCGGCGAGCCCAGATACAGATCCAACTCCCTCAGGTTAACCACCAGGGAGGCAGAGGTGTCCACCACGGGCAGCGCCGCCAACTGGCGCTGGACATAGCCTGCGGTCCAGGCCGTCGAAAACGGCTCGTGGACGTGGGTATATCCCAAAAGGGCGTAGCTCTCCCCGACTTCCGCCAGGGAGGGCGACCCGTTGATCACGCGTAGGAAGTCCAGGCCGTAGGTGGCCACCTGACCCCGAAGTTCGATGCCGGCCGGGGTTACCACCTGGCCTTTGGCCTCGATCACCCGGTCCACTTCGGACAGAGGCGCCACCAGGCGTCCGGCCTCGATATAAAGATCGCCAGGCTCGTCATCCCAGCCGCAACTGGGGTCATAAAGACGGCCCCCGGCAATTTTAAGGCGCATGGTCAATAGGGTTTCCGGTTTTCAGTTTTCGGTTTTAAGTGAAAAACCAATTAAATTTACTTGCGCTATTGGACGGCCTATGGACACCATTCTCAGCATAACCGGCATAGCCCAACCTTCTTAATGCTGGTCACTGGCCCCCGATCAATCGCTCCAGGTCAGTGAGCACCTGATGAGTCCCCGGCAACGCCGAGGGCGCCACCTGCTTCAGCATCAGGGGCAAACCGTCCATCCGCAAGGCCACCTCTGCGGACTCGAGGCCCGCCAGCGCCGACGGCAAAAGGACCGCGGCCTGGCTGGTGGTCCGGTTGGCAAAAGGACTTATCACCACAATGGGCACCTGGCGTTGCTTTAGGTCCTCCACCTGTTCCGCGGGCAGAAACCACAATAAATCCGCGCCAGTGACCAGGACCGCGTCCACCCCCCGAAAATCCACCGGGGTAAAATGCGTCGTCGCCTCGATCGGCCCGAAATCCGGGGCCCCGGCCTGACCCACTTCATTGAGTAGCAGGTGATAGAGCCCGCTGGAATTGAAATCACCGGACAGAGGAAACAGGAAAAACCGCTTCTCTTGATTCAGGAAAGCCAGCAGGCGGGCCAACCGGTCGAAGATTTCCGCCGCGGGGCCGTAACTAACTCCCCGGCCGCAAAAGATCACCCCGCAGGTGGCCTTGGAGAGAAACTGGGCCAGCCGCCGGGTTCCTCGAACCGGGGGACTGGGGACCGGCTCTCCGGTCAGGGTGCCGCTAATGCCCTCGATCAGGTCCAGTTCCTGGCCCGGCTGTAACTTGATAAACAAGGGACAAAACCTGCTCAGCTCGGTCTTATAAATGTCCACCGCGGCCACTTGCCGATCCTCTATGCCGCGTTCGGTAAAGCGGCCCCGGGCAAAAACTGCGTGGCGCACCACCTGCCGGGGCGCGGAGTGGATGGGGTTGGCGCCCCAGAACAGCACCGTGTCAGCCTCATCCCGGATGATATCCAGGGGGGCCCACATGACGCCATGGCGTTGAATGCTCTGATAATACGGGGCCATGAAGGCCAAATCCCCCGGTTCCAGCCGGGCCCGCAGGCTCCGGGCCAGTTTGAGCGCGGCCGCCTGGGCCCAGGAGCCGGAGTTGGTCAGCCCATATATAAGCGGCCGCTGGGCCTGGCTGAGCAAGCGGGCCGCCTCCGCCAGGGCCGCGTCGTAAGACACCGTTTGCAGGCGCCCTTGATGGCGGACCTGGGGCTCTTTAAGCCGGTGACGCTCTTTTTTTTGATGGAATTTTTTGGCGTGAAAGAAGCGGCTCACACCCCAGAGGCAAACGTTGGCAACTTCAACGACCCGGTCCCCTTCCAGGGTGATATCCAGGTCATCGCAAAGGCAGCCGCAGCCGGGACAGATAATGGATTCGTGCAATACTCCCACGGATTGTTTACACCGAACTTGGTTTATACGTATTCATATTACCATTAATCCAGGCGGCTGCCCAGAACATAATCAGGAAAAGCCGGGTTGCACCTGATGCCCCGACCGGCCGGCAACTCTGTCTCTGGGGATGATGTGTTATAATAATAAAAGAACATTTTTCTTGAAGATAACTGAACCGAATCCATGCGCTACGAAGGACCCATTTACCGCCCTCCCAGCGAAGCCGACAGCCTTCTCGTCCAGGCCACCGTGGGCTGCCCCCACAACCTGTGCACCTTTTGCATGGTGTATAAAGACGGGATCAAGTTCAAGGTGAGGCCGGTGGCCGACATCAAAGCCGATCTGGATGAGGCTGCAGCAAGCTGCGGCTCGCAGGTGCGCACCCTGTTTTTCCCGGCGGGCAACACCATCGCCATGCCCACCGCGGCCCTGGCGGAAATTTGCCGTTACAGCCGCACTCTGTTTCCGCGCCTTAAAAGGATCACGGTTTACGGCTCGTCCCACTACATCCGCCGCAAGGGGGCCGAACAGCTCCAAGCCCTGGCCCAGGCGGGTTTGAGCCGGATTCACGTCGGGGTGGAAAGCGGCGATGACGCCATTCTGACTCGGATCAAAAAAGGTGCTACCGCAGCAGACCACATCGCCGCAGGTACGCTTGCCCGGGCCGCAGGGATCGAGATCAACGCCTATGTCATGCTGGGCATCGGCGGGTTGGAGCGTTCCGAGTCCCATGCCTTAGAGACCGCCCGGGTCATCAACGAGATGCGGCCGGCCGTGGTGCGCCTCAGGACCTTGGTGCCCAAGGTCAACACCCCCCTGCTCCAAGATATACAGGCCGGGCGCTTTCAGATGCTCGGCCCCCATCAAGTACTTGAAGAAACCCTGGCCCTGATTTCTGGCATCACCATCCCGACGCTGGTGGCCAGTGATCATTACACCAACTACCTGGACCTAGCCGGACGCCTGCCCGAAGACCGAGAGTACCTGCGGGAAAAACTACGCCAGGCCTTAAGCCGGGACGAGTCCACCTTCCGGCCGTTCTTCATCGGCACCCAGTAAGACCCGTGATCGGCCCCGTCGGGCTCCCTCCATTGACAAGCCGCCAACTAAACCTTATCAGAAAAATTACAGATTGAATTGTCCAGGAGGGTAGCCATGCAGGATATCCGCATCGAAGGCCAACAGGTGGAGATTTTGCCCGAGTGGCGGGCCAAGATTGAGGCGGAACTAGCCCGCCTGCAAAAACATTACCAAGACCCCATCTTGCATGCCCGGGTGGAAATCATCGGTACGCCCCACCACCGGCTGGGGGCCTTCGAGGTCCATCTGGTGGTCAATGTGCCCGGGGATACCATCACGCTGATGCGCCAGGGCGACATGGTGGTGCCCCTGATGTTAGAGGCCTTTGATGCCCTGGACCGCCGCCTGCGCCAGCACTCCCAGGTGGTTCAGCAGCAGGTCAAGATCCATGTCGATGACGCTGAGCGTGGCCGGGTGGTCCGCCTCTTCCCTGACGATGATTACGGCTTTATCGAAACCGCTGACGGCCTGGAGGTCTATTTCCACGCCCATGCCGTAAAGAAAGGCAAGTTCAGTCACCTGGCGCCGGGTACTGAAGTAAAATTCGCCCAGGAACCCGGTGACCAAGGCCCCCAGGCGATTTGGGTGCAGCCGTTGTAAGAACAACATTCGACTGCAACCTGGTATCCCAGATTACCGCCGCTTTTCCTGGCCACTGATCCCTGACCCTGCCCCCTATTTCTGCGCCAGCGCCCAGATTATTTCGTAGCTTACCGGGATAGCGCCATCTTTGCCGTAGCGCGCCTGATAGGCCGCGATCATTGTGGTCAATAGGCGCGGCGAAAACGGCGTCGGCCGGGGATTGGTGGCGCCAGTGGCCTGCAGGGCTTTCAAGAACTCCCGTACTGATGGAAAAGTCGTGGTGACTATTTCCCGGGCCAATTTCAGGTGGCTAAATCCGGCCCGAGATAGGCAGTCTGCCCATCTGTCGCGGTCGCCAAAGTCCTGGGCCGGGATTCTGGGCGTGTTTGCCAGCTTCAGGCTTGCAGCCGCCTGGGTCAAGGCGCCGGCCAGTTCCCGGAAAGTCTCCGGACCCAGGGTGGAAAAGGACAGGATGCCGCCGGGGGCCAGACTGCGGTAATAGGCGGCCAGGGTGGCGGCCGGACGGGTGAACCACTGGAAACTGGCATTGGCAATGATCAGATCGTATTCGCCGTGAATAGGGCCTTCGCCGTCTCCGACCAGCCACTCAACCCCCGCATCCGGCCCCAGGCGCCGCCGGGCCGCTTCGACCATCGACCCATCCAGGTCCAGCGCAGTCAGGCGGGCCTCCAGATTGGCCTGATGCAGCAGGCCGGTAAGATAGCCGGTGCCGCAACCGATCTCCAGGATGCGCCGGGCCCGGTCCATCACCTCACGCGCCACGGCCACCAGACCTTGGGCCATGAGGCGCTGCATACAGGCGTGCCGGTCATAGGACCGCACCCGCCGGGCAAAGTTGCGGCGAATACCGTGTTTGACCTCCAGACCATCAGAGGAATACAGCGCCGGACTTAAACCCGACTGCATAGTCAGTTCACTGTGCTCAAGCATTCTGCAATTATCCCGTTAAATACCGGCGCCTGGGTCAAAAAAGGCAGATGCCCGGCGCCGGGCAGATTATACAGCCTGGCCTCGGAGAGCTGCTCCCGCAGGAACTCCCCCTGGGCCGGGGGCACGATACGATCCTCCTGCCCCTGGATGAGGACCGTGCCCGCGGGCAATCCGGGGAGCAGGGGCCGAAGATCGCGGCTCAATAAATAATCGAGGCCCGCAGCCAGGGTCTCGACCGCAGCCGGGAAAGCAAACGCCGCCTGCGTCTGGTCAGTGTAAACATTCTCCCCTAGGGCCAGGCACTGCCGGGCAAACTCAGCCAGCACCTGCCGGGGACTGTTTTGCAGCCCCCGGCGCATGGCCCGCACCACCCCCGGCGGCTGCCCCAAGGGATAATCCGGCCGCCGGGTAAAGACCGGGGCCACCCCTGCCAGGACCAGCCCGCCAGGCCCCGCGCCTTTTCGCCCGCTGAGCGCCTCCACCAGCAGCATGCCGCCCAGCGACCAGCCCATCAGCACACAGCTTTCCAGGGGTAATTCGCTCAAATAGTCAGATAACCAGGCGGCATCCCAGGCCGTGATCGTGGGCGTCAAAACTTCGGCCCGATCCTTGAAATACGCCGCCTGTTGGTGCCAAACCTGGCCGGTGGCCCCCCAGCCGTGCAGCAACACCAGCCTGATCATGACCCCAACCCGAAGGCCTGCGCCGCGGCCAGGATAGTTTCTCTGGCCTGAAGCAGATCTTCCCGCAAGTGCCCCGCGGACAGAGAAAAGCGCACCCGGGCCTTTCCCGGCGGTACCGTGGGAGGCCGCAAGGCTACAGCCATGAGGCCCTGGTCCTGAAGCGCGGCGGCAAACTTCAGGGTGCGGTCGTTTTCGCCCACCAACACTGGGATGATCTGAGTTTCGCTCCCCAGCAGGTCCAGGCCCGCGTTTAACAAATCCCGCCGGAAGTCTTCAGATTCCCGTTGGAGAAAAAGCCGGCGCTCCGGTTCGTCCACCACGATTTTCAGGGCCTGATCAATGGCCCCCAGCACCGGGGGCGCTAAGGCCGTGGAATAAATGAACGACCGGGCCCGGTTATGCAGGTACTCCACCAGGCTGCGGTCCCCGGCCACATAGCCTCCCTGGGAGCCCAGGGCCTTGGAAAACGTGCCCATGTGAATATCCACTTCCCGGGTGAGACCCAGGGCTGCGGCCAGGCCCGCGCCCGTCTCTCCCAGGACCCCGGTGGCATGGGCCTCGTCGATCATCAGCCAGGCCCCGTAACGGGCCTTCAAGGATACGAGGTCGGCCAACGGGGCCACGTCGCCATCCACCGAAAAGACCGAGTCCGTGATGATCAGCCGCCGCCGGGCGCTCCCGGTCTGTTGCAGCAACTTCTCCAGGCGGTTCATATCCCGGTGGGGGAAGCGCTGCAACGCTGCGCCGGACAGCTTGATGCCGTCATAAATGCTGGCGTGATTGAGCCGGTCGCTGAAAATCACATCCCCCGGCCCCACCAAGGCAGCAATGGTGCCCACATTAGCCATGTAGCCGGTGGGAAAAATCACCGCGGCCTCAGTCCCCTTGAACGCGGCCAGGCGGGCCTCCACCTCCTCGTGCAGGCCCAGGTGGCCCACCACCAGACGGGAGGCGCCGGCGCCGGCGCCCCACTTGGCCGCGGCCGCCCGGGTCGCGTCGATGAGCCGGGGGTCCCGGGCCAGCCCCAGATAATCGTTGGACGATAAGTTGAGCAGGACCTGGCCCCCCACCCGCACCTTGCCCCCGGGCAGCACCTCATCCACCACCCGCAGGCGCCGCATAAGCGAGCGCGCCTCCAGGGCGTCCAGTTCCTGAATTAATTCGTGCATAGCGTTGATTTTAAGCCTGCGGATATGATCCGTCGCTTAAATCCCCCCACCCCCCCCTTTGCCAACGGGGGGCTTTTAAAATGACGATTCTTAACCCAAAATGCATCTTGCCAGGGGCT
>Ga0315542_1000713_pt1 | contig 21034 bp, 14 predicted proteins | sample SalMarSW160120MG_FD_202541 | JGI IMG/M metagenome (GOLD analysis project Ga0315542, IMG submission 202541) | Salt marsh sediment microbial communities from the Plum Island Ecosystem LTER, Massachusetts, United States - Salt Marsh Sediment SW1601-20 ... | reverse complement strand
TTCGGGTCCACCCGACGCAAGGACGTCGCAGCGGAGGACGATCCCAACCTGCAGGCCATGCTCGCGTCGCAGTCTCCCGTCGTCACCATCTTCGGGAAGTCGTGGACGCTGCACGTCACCGACGCCCTGGGCGCGACGCTGGAGCAGAACCTGGAGATGATCCGCGACTCGGTCGCCCTGGTGAAGGCGAACGGCCGCAAGGTGGTCTACGATGCCGAGCATTTCTTCGACGGCTACCGCGCCGACCGCGCGTACGCCCTCGCCACGCTCGATGCGGCACTCGACGGGGGCGCCGACAGGATTGTGCTGTGTGACACCAACGGCGGCTCGCTCCCCGCGAGCGTGGCGGAACGAGTGGCCGAGGTGTGTTCGCGTACCGACATCACGGTCGGGATCCATGCCCATAACGACGGGGAGCTCGCCGTGGCCAACACCCTTGCGGCGGTGGGCGCCGGCGCGCGCCATGTCCAGGGGACCATCAACGGCTACGGTGAGCGCTGCGGCAACGCCAATCTGATCAGCGTGCTCGCCAACCTGGTGCTCAAGCTCGGCGCCGAGCAACCGCAACGCCTCGACACGCTGCGCGAGCTTTCACGCTTCGTCGACGAGCGCGCCAACCTGCAACCCTCGCTGCGGAGCCCCTACGTGGGGGACGCGGCGTTCGCACACAAGGGCGGCGTGCATGTCTCGGCGGTCAACAAGCGTCCGGAGACGTACGAGCACGTCCCTCCTGAGGCGGTCGGGAATCGCAGACGCGTGCTGCTCTCGGAGCTCTCCGGTCGCGCCAACGTGCTGGCCAAGAGCCTGGAGGACGGCGGCTCTGCCGACGCCCTCGGCGACGCACACGCCGTCGTCCAGCGACTCAAGGAGCTCGAGGACCGCGGCTACGCCTTCGAAGGAGCCGAGGCCTCGTTCCGGCTGCTGGCGGACAAGGTCCGCGGCGTCTACCGCCCGTACTTCACGCTCCACGGCTTCACGGTCATGATCGACAAGGCCGACGACGCCTCGAACGCCCGCTGTGAGGCCACCATCCGTGTGCAGGTCGGGGGCACGATGGAGCACACGGCCGCGGACGGCGACGGCCCGGTCAACGCCCTCGACCGCGCTCTCCTCAAGGCGCTGGGGCGCTTCTACCCTTCGCTTCTCGAACTCCACCTGGTGGACTACAAGGTGCGGGTCCTGTCCGGCCCCGAGACCGGGACCGCCAGCCTCGCGCGCGTGCAGGTCGAGATGAGCGACGGCCGCGACTCCTGGGGAACGGTGGGGGCCAGCACCAACATCATCGAGGCCTCCTACGAGGCACTGGTGGACGCCTACGAATACCGCCTGGTCGCGACCGGGGCGCCACCCCAGGGCGAACCGCCCGCACAGGAGGGCGAGGACGGCCGCTCCGAAGCCTCGGGCCCCGAGGACGCCACGCGGTCGAGCGAGGCTGCCGTCCCTGCCGGCGAGTAGGCGAGCCGATGCCTCGCGCGTAGGTGACGGGGCCCGGATGGCGCGTGGGGCGTCGTTGCATAAGGATGCCTTCGCGTACCGGGGCAACCGGCCATCCCGGGGGCGGCGATCGAAGGCGGGTGGAGCGACAGGGCTTCGTTCCGAAACGGAGGAAGCCCCGCGGCCACGGCTTCGATGGCATCTCGCCCCGCGTTGACAGGGTGGCTCGTGAACGGTATCATTTGCAGCGAGGCCGCTCGTGAAGCGGCCAGTCCTGTAAGGAGTTGCCGCGTCCTGCAAGGGCCTGATCGGGTGCGGCCGACGCGAGGATCCGCTTGACCAGATTGTTGCTTCGAATGCCGGGGGTGGCGCCCGAGGACTAGGTCCTCGCGGAGGTCACCTCGTGCGCCCGTCCTCGTCGACCCGGGCGCTTCGTCCGCTCTCCACAATCCGCCCCGAGTCTCGTCCCCCACGGGAGGATGCGATGCACCAGTACTCCGACATATCGACCCTGGCCTGGCCCCGCGAGCGCGACGCCTGCGGCGTCGGCTTCGTGGCCGATATCGGTGGCCGAAGCACGCACGACATCCTGGCGTACTCGCTGCAGGCGCTGCACAACCTCGCCCACCGCGGGGCCGTCAGCGCCGACGGCAAGACGGGAGACGGGGCCGGCGTCCTCACGCAGATTCCACACCGGTTGTTCCGGCGCGAGCTCGAGGCGCGCGGCATCTTCCTCGAGCGCGATCGGGACCTCGCGGTGGGCGTCTTCTTCGTGGCGAACGACGCCCCCTACAAGAAGATCTACGCGCTGGTGCGCGATGAGATCGCCCGGAGCCCCCTGAAGACGCTGCTGTGGCGCGATCCACCCCACGACGACAGCGCTCTCGGCCAGCAGGCGCTCGCCCGCCGGCCCATCCTGCGCCAGGTGCTCCTGGGCAAGCCCGAGTGGCTCAGCGACGACGGCTTCGAACGGCAGCTCTACCTGACGCGCAAGCGGATCGAGCACCGCCTGCGGGAGGCCGGCCTGGGGCGCGCGTACATCCCGTCGTTCTCGAGCCGGACCATCAGCTACAAGGGCCTGATGGTGGCCGACCAGCTGCCCAAGTTCTATCTCGACCTGGCCGATCCCGACTTCGACACCGCGATCGCCGTGTTCCACCAGCGCTACAGCACCAACACCATGCCGCGCTGGTCGCTCGCACAGCCGTTCCGCTTCCTCGCGCACAACGGCGAGATCAACACGCTGCAGGGGAACGTCAACTTCATGCGGGCGCGCGAGCCGCGCCTGTCGAGCCATCTGTGGGGCCCGGAGGTCCGGGACCTGCAGCCGATCATCGAGCCGGGGGGCAGCGACTCGGCGGCGCTCGACAATGCGCTCGAGCTGCTGGCCCTGTCGGGCCGCGACCTGCTGCACAGCCTGATGATGCTGGTGCCGCAGGCGTACGAGCAGGATGCCGCCATCAGCCCCGAGCTACGCGGCTTCTACGACTACCACGGCTCGCTCATGGAGCCCTGGGACGGCCCGGCAGCACTGGCCCTCACCGACGGCCGCTACGCGGTGGCGGGGCTCGACCGCAACGGGCTGCGCCCGCAGCGCTACTGGATCCGCAAGGACGGCCTGGTCGTGGTCGGCTCCGAGGCCGGCGTGCTTCCGATGGACGATGCCGACATCGTCGAGAAGGGTCGCCTCGGACCGGGGCGGCTGCTGGCGGTGGACACGCTCGAGGGAAAGCTGCTGCGCGACGAGGACGTCAAGGCGCGCTATGCCCGGCGCCAGCCGTACCGCGAGTGGGTGGAGCGCTACGGCATCTCGGTGCAACGCGTCGAGGAGCCCCTCGATGCCCGGCCCTGGGAGGACGACGCCCTCACACGGGCGCAGAGGGCGTTCGGCTACTCGAGCGAGGACTACGACCGGATCTTCGAACCGATGTGCCACGAGGCCGAGATCCCGGTCGGCTCGATGGGGGACGACACGCCGCTCGCTGTGCTCTCCGAGCAACCCCAGCAGATCTACCGGTACTTCAAGCAGCGCTTCGCGCAGGTCACCAACCCGCCCATCGATCCGCTCAGGGAGCGGCTGGTCATGTCGCTTGGGACCGTGGTCGGGCCGCGGTCCAGCGTGCTCGATCAGGAACCCGAAGCGACGCGGGTGATGCGCTTCGAGAGCCCGATCGTCGACGCGGCCACGCTTCGCTCCCTGAGGCAGCAGCAGGCCCTCGGGACGGCTACGCTCCAGACGCGCTTCCGGGTCCACGATGGACCGGAGGCACTGGAGCGGGCCCTGGAGGACCTCGCCGACCAGGCCCAGGAGCAGGTCGAGGCGGGGGTCAGCGTGCTGATCCTGTCCGACCGCGACATCGACGCCGACTGGGCCCCGGTGCCCATGTTGCTCGCGGTGGGCGCGGTCCACCACCGCTTGCTGCTGGTGGGCCGGCGCACCAAGGCGGCCATCGTATGCGAGACCGGCGAGCCGCGCGAGGACCACCACTACGCCGCCCTCATCGGTTATGGCGCCGCCGTGGTGCACCCCTACCTGGCCTTCGCCACCGCCCGGCACTGCGCCGTGAGCGCGAAGCACCGCGACGCCATCGACCCGGAACTCGCCGTGGCCAACTACGTCAAGGCGGTCGAGAAGGGTCTCTTGAAGATCATGTCCAAGATGGGGATCTCGACCATCGCGAGCTACCGCGGGGCCCAGATCTTCGAGGCCGTGGGCGTCCATCACGACGTCATCGAGCGCTACTTCTACGGCACGCCGGGACGTGTGGGCGGGGCCACGCTGGAGACGTTCGGCACGGACGTGCTGCGCTTCCACGCCGAGGCCTTCGGCGAAGACGCGGCGCTCACCGACCGGGGCATCTACCGCTTCCGGAAGGCCGGTGAGTACCACGCCTTCAACCCGCTGGTGTTCAAGGCACTCCACAAGGCCGTGCGCAACCGCGACTTCGACGCCTACCAGGAGTACGCCAGGCAGGTGGCCGAACGGCCGCCCACCAGCCTGCGCGACCTGCTCGACGTCCGGCCCCTGGGGGAGCCGCTCGCGCTCGAGGAGGTGGAGCCGGTCGACGCCATCGTCCGGCGCTTCACGACCCAGGCCATGAGCCACGGCTCCGTCTCCCGCGAGGCCCACCAGACCCTGGCCATCGCCATGAACCGGCTCCAAGGCAAGAGCAACTCAGGTGAGGGCGGGGAAGACCCGCAACGCTTCCAGCCCTACGACCGGGACATGCCCGAGCTGAGCGAGGCGCCCGACTGGCACCCGCACGCCGGCGATTGGGCCAACAGCGCCATCAAGCAGGTGGCCTCGGGCCGCTTCGGCGTCACCCCGGCGTACCTGGTGAGCGCCCAGGAGATCGAGATCAAGATGGCGCAGGGCTCCAAGCCCGGCGAGGGCGGGCAGATCCCGGGCGCCAAGGTCTCGGAGGAGATCGCACGCATCCGCCACTCGGTGCCGGGAGTGACGCTGATCAGCCCGCCGCCCCACCACGACATCTACTCCATCGAGGACCTGGCGCAGCTCATCTACGACGTCAAGCGCGTCAACCGTCTGGCGCGGGTGGGCGTGAAGCTCGTGTCCACGGCCGGCGTGGGCACCATCGCGGCCGGCGTGGCCAAGGGCTACGCGGACAACATCCAGATCAGCGGTTTCGACGGCGGCACCGGCGCCAGCCCCCTCTCCAGCGTCAAGCACGCGGGCGTGCCGTGGGAGCTCGGCCTCGCCGAGACCCAGCAGGTTCTGGTCGAGAACGGCCTCCGCGGCCGGGTGACGCTGCGGGTCGACGGCGGCATGAAGACGGGGCGTGACGTGGTGGTGGCCGCCATCCTCGGGGCCGAGGAGTTCGGATTCGGCACGGCGGCGCTGGTCGCTGCCGGGTGCGTCATGATCCGCCAGTGCCACCTCAACACCTGCCCGGTCGGTGTGGCGACCCAGGACCCGGAGCTGCGCAAGCGCTACCAGGGCGAGCCCGAGCACGTGATCAGCTTCTTCGTCTACGTGGCGCAGCAGATCCGCATGATCCTCGCCGAGCTCGGCGCCCGGAGCCTCGACGAGCTCGTCGGCCGCGTCGACCTCCTCGCGCCTCGCGAGGTGGCGCTGGCCAAGGCCGTCTCCCTCGATCTGTCGGATCTCCTGCGGGACCCCGACCCGAGCGGGAGCCACGACCGTCGGAGCCGCCAGCGGCACAACGACCGCCCCGAGGCGGTTGCGCCGCTCGACGAGCGGCTGTGGCAGGACGCGGGCCCCGCGCTCGAGCGCGGCGAGCCGGTGCGGCTGCGTTATCCCATCAACAACGGGGAGCGCAGCGTGGGCGCACGCGTGTCCGGAGAGATCGCTCGCCAATACGGAGAGGCCGGCCTTCCGCCGGGATCGGTGCGCGCCGAGTTCCGCGGGGCCGCGGGGCAGAGCTTCGGCGCCTTCACCCATCACGGCGTGCATCTGCGCCTGGTAGGTGAGGCGCAGGACTACGTGGGGAAGGGGATGGCGGGAGGCGAGATCGTGGTGCTGCCGCCGCCCGGGACCACACGCGCTCCCAACGGCAACGTGATCGTAGGGAACACCGTGCTCTACGGGGCCACCGGGGGCAGCCTCTACGCCGCCGGCAGGGCCGGCGAGCGCCTCTGCGTGCGCAACTCCGGCGCGCGCGCGGTCGTCGAGGCCTGTGGCGACCACGGCTGCGAGTACATGACCGGCGGCGTCGCCGTGGTGCTCGGGCGCACCGGACGGAACTTCGGTGCGGGCATGTCCGGCGGCGTGGCCTACGTCTTCGACGAGGACGGACATGCGGCCGAGCGGACCAACGCCGGCATGGTGCGGGTGGTGCCGCTCGACGGGGCGGTCGACGACGAGCTCCTCACCGCGCTGCTGGAACGCCACGCCAGTCTCACGGGCTCCCCGCTGGCCCAGGCGCTTCTCGAGGGCTGGAGAGAAGCACGCGAACGGTTCCTCAAGATCGAGCCCCACCCCTCGGTCGAGGACGTCACGGCGATGGAACAGCAGGGAAGCGTGCTCCAGGAGGAGATGCTGAGGCTGGTTCGGGCGGAGGCCGCCGCCTACGCGTGACGATCGGTGCGCCGCCCCTCAGCGGTAGGCGGCGACCGTACCGTCGAGCGCCGCCACCAGCACGCTGTCGCCGACCGGCAGCGGGCTGGCCTGGACCGCGCTGCTGCCCACCCGGTCACGGAACAGCAGCTGGCCGCTGCGGGCATCGAAGCACAGCAGCTCACCCGCCTCCGTGCCCAGGTAGAGCGTCCCCGCGGCCAGGACCGGCGAGGCCGTGACGGCCGCGGGGAGATCCCGTACCCACACATCGTCGCCGCTCTTGAGGGAGAGGCAGTGCAGGCGCTTGCCCCAGGACACGGCGAAGACGTATTGATCCCAGATGACCGGCGTCGCCCACAGCTCGCCCTCGAGGTCGAACGTCCACAGGGTGTCGTGGTGCGCCACGTCGAAAGCGTGCAGGGCTCCACCACGCTCGGGGATGAGCAGCACCCCGCCGGCCGCCGATAGGGTGGCCGCGACCGGGCCGACCTCCACCTTGAAGCTCGGAGCCCCGCTGTCGGCCTTGGCCGCATGCAGCCAGCCATCCTCGGTCGCGAACAGCAGCAGGCCCCCGTGCACCGTCGGCGGCGTGGCGGCCGGTGCGCCGGCCTCGTAGCGCCAGCGCAGCTGTCCGGCGAGGTCCCAGGCGGCGGCACCGCTCTCGCGGTCGGTGAGCAGCAGCCCGTCGCCCCAGGGGAGCGCTCCGACCACGTCGGCCTCCTCGCGGCGCCAGAGCGTCTCGCCGCGCGGCCATGCGATGGCGTGGACCGTGCCGTCACGGCTGACCACCACGATGCGATCGTCGACGAACGCCGGAGGCTGACTGACCTCGTCCTGGAGCTCGAACGTGGCCTGGATTCCACCGTCGGCAGGTCGGAGCACGGCCAGCGTGTCGCTGCGCTGCCCGACCAGCACGAAGCTGCCGGCGGCTGCGATCCCGGCGGGCCACTGCGGTCCCTCCTCCAGCTTGCGGACCCACTGACGCGCCAGCCCGACCGCCGAGGCGGGCCCCCGCGGGTAGACCCCGCGACGTCCCGGGCCACCGAGCGCCACGTGCGTCGCTCGCTCGCGCAAGCTCGCCAGGATCGAGCGCAAGGCGTCCGCCACGGCGAACCCCGAGAGCGGCCGGTGGCCGGGCTCCTTCTCGAGAAGGCCGGAGATCAGCCGTGCGAGGGAGGCCGGCACCTGGGGGTTGAGCTGGTCCGCAGGCGTGGGCGATCCGTAGACGTGCTGATAGAGCACGGCCTGGTCGTTGTCGGCATCGAATGGCGCGGCGCCCGTGACCGTACGGTAGAGGACGGCTCCGAAGGCGTAGAGGTCGGTGGCCGCCCCGGTCGCCTCGCCCGTCGCCTGCTCGGGCGCCATGTACTGGGGCGTGCCCAACGTGAAACCCGTGCGGGTCAGCTCGCGCGACGTTTCGGTCAGCTGCACCAGACCGAAGTCCATCACTTTGGGGTGACCCTGCTGCGTGAGGAGGATGTTGCGCGGCGTCAGGTCGCGGTGGACCATGCCGAGACGGTGCACGTAGCCGAGCGCCTCGGCCACCGTGATGGCGGCCCGGAACAACCGCTCGAGCGACTCCGTATCGGCCTCAAGGGGCCCCAGCTCGGTGACCGGCCCCCCCTCGATGAGCTCCATGGCGAAGTAGACATGCTCCCCGAGCCCGAGGTCGAAGATGCTGACGATGGCAGGATGATTGAGCCGTGCCAGGGCCCGGATCTCACGGCGGAAGCGCTCGCTGTCGGTATCGGTGAGGTGAGGCCGCAGGACCTTGAGCGCAACCGTCCGTTCCAGGTGGCGGTCGCGAGCACGGAACACCTGGGCCATGCCCCCGGTCCCGAGAACGCCCAGGATGTCGTACCGATTGTCGACGACGTCGCCGGTCTGGAACATCGGAGCGCGCCGAGCTCAGTGCTCGTCGAGCGCCTTGAGCAGCTCGGGGTCGAGCCTGCCCTCCTCGACGGCGCGGTTCAACATCTCGATGCCGAGCCGCACCACCTCCGACTTGGAGACGAGGCGTTCCGGGTTGGAGAGCTGGTAGGCCGTCTTGGTGAGCAAGGAGTCCTGGGCCTCGGTGATGACGACCTGTAGTCGCTTGCTTTTCTCCCTCTTGGGCACGGCACTCCTCCCCGTACGATTGCCTGTGGCAAGCAACTATAGCATCTGACGCATTTTCTTGACAATGTGGCCATGCCATCCTAGACTACGGGTGCAGCGGGTGTGTAAGTTGCACATGATGTGGTAAATCTCACACGGGCCCGCAGGGCGCCGGGCGAAGGACGGGGATGACCGACCACAACGATCTCCTGATCATCCAAGGCGGCAGACCCTTATCGGGCCACCTTCGCATCTTCAGCGCGAAGAACTCCGCTCTCTACCTGATGCTTGCCTCGCTGCTCACCAACGAGCCAGTGGTGTTGGAGGACGTGCCACGCCTCAGCGACGTCCTGGTGACCGAGGAGATCCTGCGCCACATCGGAGTCGAGACGCGCTGGGAAGGGCGCGACCTGCACCTTCACGCGCGCACCATCACCACATGCCACGCGCCGTACCGTCTCGTCAGCAAGATGCGAGCCAGCTTCGTTGCGATGGGCGCCCTGCTGGGCCGCTGTGGCGAGGCCCGCATCCCGATGCCGGGAGGGTGCGCCTTCGGCCCTCGGCCGGTGGACCGCCACATCCAGGCGTTCCGCGACCTGGGGGTTGCCGTCGATGAGATCGACGGCGATTTCGTGGCGCGGCGCGACGGTCCCCTCGGGGGGCACGTGAGCTTCGAGGTCTCGACCGTAGGGGGCACCCAGAACGTCCTTCTGGCGGCCGCGCTCTCCGGACGCGAGGTGGTCATCGAGAACGCCGCCCTCGAGCCCGAGGTGCCGGACCTGGCGCGCATGCTCACGGCCATGGGAGCCACGGTCGAAGGGGCCGGGACCTCCGTCATCCGCGTGCGCGGAGCCGAGAGGCTCCACGGCGTGCGGTACCGGCCGATCCCCGACCGCATCGAGGCGGGAACGTACCTGCTGGCCGCTGCGGCCAGCCGCGGCCGGGCTCGCCTGGACAACGTCCTCCCCGATCACCTCCAGGCCACGTTGGAGGCGCTCGCACGTACCGGCGTACAGGTGAGCACGGGATCCGACCACGTCGATCTGGACGCGACCGCCCCGCTGAGCCCCACCGACATCGTCGCCAGGCCGTTCCCCGGGCTGCCCACCGACCTGCAAGCGCCCTTCGGCGCCTTCCTCGCCACCGTCGCGGGGACGAGCACGGTGCGCGATGAGATCTACCCCTACCGCTTCACGCATGTCGAGGCGCTGGCGCGCGCCGGCGCGCGCATGGAGCTGGAGGACCGCGTGCTTCGCATCGAGGGCACGCCGTTGGCGGGAGCCTCGATGCACGCCGCCGACATCCGGGCCGGCGGCGCCCTCATCGTGGCGGCGCTTGCGGCGCGCGGCCGCTCCGAGATCAGCGGCATCGGCTTCATCGACCGCGGCTACGAGGACGTCGCCGGCCGCCTTGCCGCGCTCGGTGCCGACGTGACGCGCACCCGGAGCCCCGCCCCAGGGCCGGAGCTGCCCGAGCTCGTCGTCACCGGCACCTACGGTCGCTGACGACCGGATCTGGCCGCCCCGCCGTCACCCCACGCGCACCTTGACCTGCTGGTAGCCGGTCGCCCCATCGGGGAGCGGCTGGCTCCGCCGGGCCGTCTGAAGCTGACCACGTCCATCGACCGCGCGCACGAGCACGTCGTACTCGCCCGGGCCCGCCTGCCATTCGAACCCCCAGAGGGTCCACGAGTACGGGTTGTCGGCCGGCCTGAGGGTAGCCGGCTGCCAGCTCTTGCCGCCGTCGACCGACACCTGCACCGCCTTCACGCCACGCAGCCCAGCGAACGCAATCCCTCCGATGGCGGCGTCGCCACCCAGGACGGTCGCGGTGGGCGTATCGATGCGGCTCATCGTCTGCACGACGGCCTTCTGGCTCCAGCCGCGCTGCTCCCAGTAGCCGGTGAAGTCGCGGTCGACCACCTCGATGTCCATCAGCCACTTGACGTTCTTCATGCCGTAGAGGCCGGGGGCGAGGACCCTCGCCGGGAAGCCGTGTGCGCGCACCAGCGGCTCGCCATCCTGCAGGTAGGCGACCATGGTGCCGTCGCGCCGGCCGACGTCGAGCGGGAAGGAGTCGGCGTAGTTGTCGGCCGCGCGCAGGACGAGGTGGGTGGCCCCGGCCCTCACGCCGGCCATCTCCAGCAGGTCGCGCATCGGCACGCCCGTCCACAGGCTGTTGCCCACCAGATGACCCCCGACCTCGTTGGAGATGCAGATCAGGGTCGTGCTCCGGGTGACGGAAGGCAGCGACCGCAGGTCTGAAAGGCCGAGCTCGAGCGGATGGTCGACCAGGCCGTGCAGCTTGAGCTTCCAGCGGGCGCCGTCGACCCTCGGGTCGACGAAGTTCTTCGAGACGACGTAGTGGTCCTTCACGGGGGTGATGACGGGTCCCAGGCCGCGGATGCGCGCCAGGAAGCCCAGGAGCTGCGCCTCGGCCCGGGCGAACGCGCCGAGTGCGACGCGCGCCAGGCTGGCCCCCGCCGCCACCACGAGAAGCGCCCGTAGGCTCCGCCCCAGTGCCTCACGGCGTCCCGGGTCGTGCCCGGGAGCCGTGCCGGCCCTGCGGGGACGGCGGGCCCATGCCAGCACGACCCCGTAGACGGCGCCAAACGCGGCCGCCCACAGGTGGGTCGTCAGCGGCGGATAGAAGTAGTTGTCCGGCCGCAGGCCAAAGGGCCCGAGTCCCTGCAAAGGAAGCAGGACCAGCCCCACGAGGACCGGCGTGGCCACGACTGGGAGCGCGACGCGCCACCCGCGCCCGACCCTCGTGAGCGGCAGCGCGGCCACCGTCCATAGGGCGACGTAGGCGAGCGCGATGACCGTGAAGAGCCCGTACTTGGCGTAGTCACCGAGGCCGGCGGGCAGGGCGTGGATGACGTTGAACACGGCCGGTACCCCCAGGAGGTGACCGGTCAGGTCGAAGAGCATGTCGACGGGCGTGCGAGCCGAGAGCAGGATGCGACTCGCCACCATCGCCCCGCCCGACAGGAGCGCGGCTGCGAGACCGATCGCCAGCCTTCCGCGGAGGGCCGGTGCGGTATCGGCGGCGGAATGAACGCTGCCGTGTGCCATGCCCCGGTATAGCGCGAACCTCACAGCGAGTCGTCACGCCGGCGTCACGATGCGACGACCCCCCGTGTGGGTCAGCCTTTCTGGCGGGCTCCGTCCCCAAGCTCCTCTTCGGGACCGCCGTCGCCGTCCGGGTCACCGCCCGGGTCACCGTCCGTGTCAACGTCCCCAGCGCTGCCCTCCCGCGCGGTGGCCGCCTCGTCGCCGTCGGTGGCGGCCCGCTCGTCCCGGGCGGCGATGCCCTCACCGGCGTCCGGAGTTCGCCTGGCGCCGGCCGGCTCCTCTCCACCGGGCTCCGCGGCGGCGGCGTCCTGTCCGCCGGATTCCGAAGGCTCAGCCGACGCCGTCGTCGCGTCGCCCTCGCCCGGAGCGGCCTGGCTCGGCTTCTGCCGAACCACCTCATCGTCAACCGCCTGCACTTCAATCGGATCGGCCCGGCCCGCCTCGGTACGGACCGCCTCGTCATCGGCCGCCTGCTCCGCGGCCGTCGGAGCCTCGGCGGCCGCCAGGGCACGCTTGACGCTGCCGTCGGCGTCCGGCCACAGCGTGGCTTCCTCCGTCTCGTCCAGGAAGCGCTCGTAGACTTCCGGCCGTTGCTCGCCGCCGTTGACGCCGGTGGGCGGGGCCCTGGTGTCGGCGTCGGCGGTGGGCGCGGCGGTGGGCGCGGCGCTGGCCGCGACGCGCTCCGGCGCATGGACGCGCCGCCGGATCACCAGACCGGCTGCCGCCGTGATCAGCCCAAGCGCCATCAACAAGAGCCACCCGATGCCGTGCGTCGGCGAACGATAGGGCGCGAGGACCCCAGTGTCGATCTGCCGTCGCTGCGAGGCCTGGGTGGCGGCAAGCAGGTCCACGACCGGAACCCGTTGCTTGGGGCTCGAGAACGCCCAGGGCGACACGCTCGTCGTGAGCGGGCGCCAGCCGTCCTTGGTGAACGGGTCGTACACCCCGGTCAGGGCATAGACCTCTGCATGCTGCGGCCGCTTCAGGTTGGTGTGCAAGGTGATGGTGTTGCCCTGCACGTCGACGGACACGGGTTCGCGCGGCCAGCTCGCGGGCGAGCCCTGCTTCTTCGCCACGACCGCGTAGGCCTCGTCGCCGGTCGCCCGCAGGGCGATGTTCCAACCGTGCTTGGCCGGCATCGCCATGCCCGACCCGGGCAGCAGCTGCTCGGCGCCCCCGCGACCGGTATCGAGGTAGACCTCGATGATCGGGTTGGAGAAACCGTTGGGGAGCTTGCCCGGGTCGGGCAAGGACCCCATCGTCACGCGCACCGTCAGCTCGGGAGCGTCGGTCACGCTCACCGACTGCAGGTCGAAGGCGGAGCTGTTGGCGTAGACGGGAGCGGTCGGAGGGGTCAGCGTACCGTCGCCGACGGCGTCGCCGGCCGGATCCTGGAGATGGAGCGCGGCCACGGCAAGGACGAGGAGGTGGATCATGGTCGTAGGCCTGCCTTTCGAACGGTCGCGCGGCTTCGCGCGAGCTCGGTGAGCCACGCAGCCAGTCGCTCGCTGTCGTGCTGGGCCACCGGCCCGAGACCCAGCAGTGGAAGGTGGAGAACCTCGACGCCCATCTCGCCGAACCGTGCCAGCGACGGGTCGACGACCGCGGCTCCCTCGGCCCGGTAGGCCTCCAGGCGCGCCTCGTCCACCGGCGTGCTGTTGAGAACCACCCGGTCGGGGGGCCGCTCGAGGTGGCGGGTCAGGGCGTCGACGTGGGCGTAGGCATCGAAGCCATCGGTCTCGCCGGCCTCGGTCATGATGTTGCACACGTAGACGATCTCGGCTTCGGCGCCGCGCAGGGCGTCGCGCACGGCGGGCACCAGGATGGGCGGGAGGGTGCTGGTGAAGAGGCTGCCGGGACCCAGGACGATGAGGTCGGCTCGTTGGAGCGCGTCGATCACCTCTGGCACGGCCTCGGGCGCGTCGGGCTCGAGGGCGACCGAGCGAGCCGGCCCCGCGCACTGGCGCGTGCGACTCTCACCACGGATGACGTCACCGCTGATCTTGGTGACCAGCAACGTCACCGGGCGGTCCGTGACGGGGTAGACCGCTCCCGACAGGTTGAGCAGTCGGTTGAGGACACGGATGGCCTGGCCGAAGTCTCCCTCGACCTCGGTCAGGGTGGCGATAAAGAGGTTCCCGAAGGTATGCCCCTTGAGCTCCTCGCCGCGCGCGAAGCGGTACTGCAGTAACCGGCTCACCTCGAGCTCGTTGTCGCTCAGGGCGGCCAGGCAATCGGTCAGGTCGCCGGGCGGTGGCATGTCGAAGGCGGCGCGCAACCGCCCCGACGAGCCACCGTCGTCGCTGACCGTCACCACCGCCGTCAGGTTCGAGGTGTAGTCGCGCAAGCCGCGCAGGAGGTTGCTGAGGCCCGTGCCGCCGCCCAGCGCGACGATGCGCGGACCCCGCGCCAGCGACAGCCGGCGGTGCAGCAGCACGGCCGCCTGGCTGGGACTGGGCATCCAGTTCGACAGCAGCGACCGGTTGAGACGGCCGATCGCGACGACCGCCACCAGCACGCCGATGAGGGCCAGGACCACCGACAGGTAGCCACCTGCTGCCCGCCAGGCCCCGCTGACCAGCACGTGCTCGATCGGGCTGGACAGCTCCCGGCGGCGCCCGTTCAGGCCCCACAGAACCGCCCCTACCACGCCGATCACCAGCAGCAGGGCGCCGCCCATCGCCACCAGGACGTGTCGCTTGACGCCCATACCGGGCGTCAGCCAGAAACGCCACGTCAGCACCGTGGCGATCCGATCCCGCAGACGACTCACGCGTGCTCCCGCAGGGCCTCGTCCAGGTCGCGGTGGCGGGCACGCGTGCGGAAGGTGTCCGCCAGGTCGTGGGTCAGGCGTTCGGCCACGGCGACCGAGCGGTGCTGACCGCCCGTGCAGCCGATGGCCACGCTGTAGCTCGACCGTCCTTCCGAGCGCGCGCCCGACGCCAGCGCGCGTACCAGCTCGCGAAGCCTGGTGTAGAGATCGAGCGAGGTGGGTGTGAAGACAAACGCCTGGACCTCCTGTGCGGTCCCGGGCAGCGGCTTCAGCGCCGGGTCGTAGTAGGGATTGGGTAGCGCCCGTACATCCAGCACCGTGTCCACGTCCGTCGGAACGCCCCGCTTGTAGCCGAACGAAAGCACCTGCAGCAGGAACTCGCTGTCGCTCCCGAAGCGGTCCCACAGTTCTTGCGTCAGGTCGCGCGCCGACTTGGCCGTGGTGTCGATGACGACGTCGGCCAGCGAACGCATGCCCTCGAGTGCGCGCCGCTCCTGGGCGAGATCCGCGGTGAGGGTACCCTCGGCCAACGGGTGCGTGCGCCGCGTGAAGTTGTACCGCCGCACCAGCGTAGGGTCGCTGGCGTCGAGGAACACCACCGTGGTCACCAGGCCCGTGGCGCGCAGCGCGGCCAGCGCGCGCGGCGCCGCGTCGAGGAAGGTACGCGTCCGGATGTCCACGCCGATGGCGATACCGCTGCCGGAGCCGCTTGCAGTACGCACCAGTCCCTCCCACAGGGCGGGCGGCAGGTTGTCGACCGTGTAGAAGCCGATGTCCTCAAGCGCATGGAGCGCGGTCGTCTTGCCTGAGCCGCTGAGCCCGGTCAGGACGACGAGGCGTCCGCTCACGGACTCCCACCCTTGGCGAGGGTCGCCGGCACCGCCGCGAACTGGCACGCCACCACCTCGCCCGGGCGCTCCACGATCGCGGCATCGCCGGCGTGGCCTACGAGCTTGCCGGGGCAGAGCAGCCGCGTGCCGCCCGGCGTCTCCTGGGCCACCCACGGCACGCCGCCGGGATGCGCGGTGACGAAGGCCGGGCCGGTGAGGGCGGCCGAAACCGGCCGCGGCGAGCCGTCCTGCACCACCACCCAGCGCCTGCCGTTGTACACGACGTCGGCACTCTGCCCACCGAGCTTCACGTGGAACGTCGGAAGGCCGTCCGCGGCATCGATCCGCTGCCAATGCGCGGGCGTCAGGAATCCGATGTCCTCGCGCACGCAGCGCGCGACCTTGGCGCGGGGCGAAAGCGTCGCGACCACGGCCTGCTCCGTGACGTGCTTCGCCAATGCGTCCGCGACCGCCTGGGCCGCGGCCCGGTCGGTGTAGCACCCCACCCGCACGCGGACGAACTGCTTGCCATCGTGCATGGCGAACCCGTCGTAGGCGTCGAAGCCCAGGTTCTTCAGCTCCGCCACGACCGTGTCGGCCTGCCGCAGGTCGCGAAGGGCCACCGTCTGGACCGTCCACGCCGAGGCCGGCGCTTGTGGTGATGCCTGTGCCGATGCCAGCGTCGCCAGCAACGCGGCCACCAGCACCACCCCTCCCCGAAGCCGCCGCCACACGCGCCCCACGCTAGGCCGCCACCGTCTCGGACGCCAGTCGCGCGAAGTTGGCGAGTACGCGGAGCCCGACCCGTTGGCTCTTCTCCGGGTGGAACTGCGTGGCATGGAGCGACCCGCGGGAGATGGCGCTCTTGAAGACGACCGGGCCGTACTCGGTCACGGCGCCCGGCACGTCGAGGTCATCGAAGGCGACATAGTACGAGTGCGCGAAGTAGACGAAGGCCCCGTCCCCGATCCCTTCGAGCAACGCGGGCTGCCGGTGCCGCACGATCTGGTTCCAGCCCATATGGGGAACACTCACACCGGCCGCCGGGAAGCGGCGGGCGGTGCCGGGGAGGAGTCCGAGGCCGGGAAGCTCCGGCGCCTCCTCGGAAGCCTCAAGTAGCAACTGCAACCCCACGCAGATGCCGAGAAACGGTCGGCCGGCGCGGATGTGGTCACGTACCAACGGCTCGAAGCCCGAGCTCCGGAACGCCGTCATGACCTGCCCGAAGTGGCCCTGCCCCGGCAAGACCATCACCTCGGCGCCGGCAGCGTCGCCGGGCAGGTCGCATCGGTCGACGGTCAGCCCCGCACCCTCGAGGGCGCGCTCCACGCTGTGCAGGTTGCCGGCCCCATAGTCGATGAGCACGGTGCGCACGGCTAGAGCAACCCCTTCGTCGAGGGAACGCCTTCGTGCGTGACGCGCGTGGCGTCGCGGAGAGCCCGCGCGAACGCTTTGACGATCGCCTCCACCACGTGGTGCGTTTCCTCGCCCGCAAGCACGCGTACGTGCAGCGTCGCGCCGGCGTGGTTGGCGAAGCCGCGCAGGAACTCCCGCAGGTGGTAGGCGTTGAAGCCGCCGACGTCGCCGACGAAGCCACCGGGCTCGAACGCCAGCGCGGGCCGGCCCGAGAGGTCGAGCACCACGTGCGCGAGCGTCTCGTCCATCGGCACGAAGGCGTCGGCATAGCGCTCGATGCCGGCGCGGTCGCCGAGAGCCTGCGCGATCGCCTGCCCGAGGGTGATGCCGCAGTCCTCTACCAGGTGATGGACATCCACGTGCAGGTCCCCTTCGGCGGCGATCTCGAGCTTGAAGCGCCCGTGCCGCACGATCTGCTCCAGCATGTGATCGAAGAAGCCGTGTCCGGTGGCGGCCCCGCCCCCAGCAGCGGCATCGAGGTCGAGGCTCACCCGGACCCGCGTTTCCCCGGTCGCGCGCTCCACGGACGCCCGCCTAGCCACCGACGACCTCCGTGGCGGCGACCTCGCGCATGGCGTCGAGGAAGGCGTCGGTCTCGTCGGGCGCTCCGGCGGTGACGCGAAGGCACCCCTCCAGGCCCGGCAGGTGGTCCTGACGACGAATCGCCACGTCACGCTCCAGGAGTCCGCGGTGGACGCGCTCGGCGTTGGGCGCGCGGAACAGCACGAAGTTGGTGCGCGAGGGGAACGGCTCCACTCCAGGCACCGCCGCAAGCCCCTCGACCAGCCGGTCCCGCTCACGGCGCGCCAGCGCTACGCGCTCCTCGATATACCTTGGATGGTCCAGAGCGGCCAGCGCCACCGCCGTCTGCAGCGACGACAACGAGAAGGGAAGGAGTCCCTTGCGAACCTCGGAGGCCAGCTCCGCTCGCATCAGGCCGTACCCCACGCGCGCACCGGCCAGACCGAATGCCTTGCTGAGCGTCCGAACGATCAGCGCCTGCGGGTATCGCGCCACGAGGTCGCGGTGGTCCACACCGGCGAAGTCGGCATAGGCCTCATCGATGACCACGAGCCAGTCGCTTCCGGCGCGGTCGAGCAAGGCTTGCAGCGCCTCGCTAGGGTGGACGTTCCCGGTCGGGGCGGCCGGGTTGGCGACGAACACGACGCCTCGCCGCCCGGACATGGCATCGAGCAGCGGCCGTACCGGCAGCGCGAACGCATCGTCGAGTGGCAGCTCGATCAACTCCGCACCCAGCAACCGCGCCTGCATGCCGTACACCTGGAAGGTGGGCGTCACCGTGAGCACGGCCTGTCCTATCCCCGCCACGATCACCAGCGCCTGCAGCAGCACGTTGGAGCCGTTGGTCACCACCACACCGTCCGGGTCCCAGTCGTGCCGCTGCGCCAGCGCCTCTTCGAGGCTGCGCGGATGCAGCTCGGGGTAGCGCTGCCACGCGGTGGAGCGCAGCCGCTCCAGCGCCGCGGCCTTGACGGCGTCGGGGAGGTCGAACGGGCTCTCGTTCTGGTCTAGCTTGACCGACGAAGTCCGCGGGGTGAAGTGGTAGCGCGCCAGGGCGCGCACGCTGGCCCGGATGCTCATGGCGTCATGCTAGCGCACAGGGCGAGCTTACTGCCCCCCGGCCTTCTGCTGCGCCTGCTTGCGAACCTGCGCCACCGAGGACTGTAGGTTGGGATCGAGCTTGACCGCCTGGTCGAACTCCTGGATGGCCTCCTTGTAGCGGCTCAGGGCGTAGTACGTGAGCCCGAGGTTGAGGTGGGCCTGGGCGTTGTTCGGATTGGCCTTGATGGCGTCGCTGAACTCCGGCAGGGCCAGGTCGTAGCGGCCGAGCTGCAGGTGGGCATAGCCCAGATCGTTGAGGACGATGTCGCTGTTGGGGAACGCCTTCAGGGCCGTCTGGAAGTTGACCACGGCCGAGCGCGGGTCGCCGTTGAGCTGCTGTGCATACCCTTCGAAGAAGGCGGACAGGCCGTTGTCGTCGAGCTTGCGTGCCCGCTGGAAGGCCTGCAGGGCGGTCTGGTAGTCCTGGACCTCCAGTGCGTAGATGCCCTGCTGGAAGGCGGCGCCGGCCTCCGCCGTGAACGCCACCTGCTGACCGCCGGTGAGCTGCCGTTGCTGCTTGAGGAAGCTCAGACCCCGCTGGGCCACCGCGAGGTTGGGCTGCGCCTTGAGCGCCTTCTCCAGCTCCGCCTGCGCCTGGTCGAGCTTGCCGATGCGACCCAGCGCCAGGCCGTAGTAGGCGAGGGTAGCCGCGTCGGGCTTCGCTCCGGGGCCGTTGACGAGGGGCTCGAGCAGCTTGAGAGCGGACTCCGCCCTGCCTGCTGCCAGGTAGATGCGGGCCAGATCGCTCTGGGCGGTCGGTCCCGTGCCGGCGACGCTCTCGAACGTCTGACGCGCGGCGTCGATCTGACCCTGCCGGGCCTGAGCCACCGCCAGCAGGTTGGCGATGCCGCTGTCCTTGGGATGGGCCGTGTGCAGCGGCCCCAGCACGCCTGCGGCACCGGCGTAGTCGCCCTGACGCACCAGCAACTCACCCTCGGTCGCCTTCAGGAGCGTGGCATCCGGATAGGCCTTCTCGCCCTGACGCACCAGCGCCAGGGCACCGTCGGTCACGTCGGCAGGAAGCAGGCGCGCCAGCGCGTAGAGCCCGACGGACGACGCCATCGGGTCCTGAACCGCCTGTTGGAGGTAGGCCAGCGCCCCCTTGTCATCCCCCATCTTGATGACCTGTTGAACGATGTCGCGGTGCAGCGCCAACGACTCCGGCAGCGCGTTCTCGGCGTTGCGCAGCACCTGCAACGTCCGCTGGTTGGTGGTCTGCAATCCGGCCAGCTGCACGTAGGCGTCCAGCATGCGCGGGTACGCCTGGATGGCGGCCTGGAGGTCCTTGGTGGCTTTGGCCTGATCGGTCTCGAGACGGGCCCGTCCCGTGAGGGCGACGGCATCGGCGGGATTGAGGTCCAGCGCCTTCTGGTACGCGGCCATCGCCGCCTTGTTCTGGTTGTCGGCCTGCAGCACCACGCCGAGGACCACCTGCGCCTCGACGTCGTCGGGCTGCGCCTTCACCGCCTCCTGGGCGATCTTCACGCCGGTCTTGGTGTCTCCGTTCAGCGCCAGCAGTCGCGCGTACTCCACCTTGACCCAGGCCGAGTTGGGATCGAGCTGGGCCGCTGTCGACAGGTCGTTGACGTTGGCGCCGGGCAACCGCGAGGCGGCCAGCGCCACCGGCCCCAGGCTGGGGAGCGACGGCGTCTGCGCGGCGGCGGCGTCGATCCGGCCAAGCACCGTTGCGCCGAGATCGGACCGCAGCGCCTGCGCGAGCACCTTGGCGGCCGCCTGGGCCAGCGACGCCGGCTTTCCGTCCGCGATCTGCGCGGTGAGCGTCTGCTTGTGCCCCCCCTGATCGAGCGTCATGGTGACGCCGACGTTGGCGCCGGCACCGGTTACCGTGCCCTGTACCACCGCGTCCGGGCGAAACAGCGTCCGCACCTCGGACTGCTCGTTCTTGCCGGCCTGGTTGGCCTTCTGCATGACGAGGGCTACGTCGCCCACGGCGGGAACGTAGACGTTGGGGATCTCGTTGAGAGCGCGTTGAAGGGCGGCCGGCAGACCGAGCTGGTAGGTCGAGGCGGCGGAATTGGCGTCGAAGGGCATCACGACCACGCGGGTAGGTGCCGTCTGGCCGTACGCCAGGGCCGACACCGCCACGAGAAGCGGCAGCAAGAACCGTAGGGATTTCATCATCAGGGGGGAGGATACCACCGGAGGGGTGAGAAGCCTAAGGCTCGACCTCGGCGGCCTTCAGGCGGAATCCGAGGGGCAGCAGGTCGGCTACCGTCAGCACCTCACAGGCACCGGCGTCGTTCACCAGATAGACCGTGGCGTCGGGCGCGAACTCGAACAGGATCTGGCGACACGCACCACACGGGCTGGCCGGGGGGTCGGCCTGCGTGAAGACCACCAGCTCGCTGAAGTGGCGCCCGCCGGCCGTCGCGAGGGCCTGCACCGCCGACTGCTCGGCGCAGCGCGACAGCCCGAAGCTGGCGTTCTCGACGTTGCTCCCCTGGATCACCGCACCGTCATCCGAGCGCAGCGCCGCCCCGACGCGGAAGCCCGAGTAGGGAGCGTACGCGTGGGCATGCGCCACGCGAGCCGCCGCCAGCAGCTCCGGGGGTGGCGAGGCGCTCATCGCAGCAACCCCAAACGGATCAGCAGCGGCGGCCCCAGAATGGCCACCCCCACCAGCAGCGCGCAGATCGAAGCGATCAGCACCGCGCCTGCGGCCATGTCCTTGGCGGCTTCCGCAAGCTCCTGCCTGTCCGGAGACGCCAGGTCGACAACGGCTTCGAGG
>Ga0315542_1000712_pt1 | contig 21042 bp, 16 predicted proteins | sample SalMarSW160120MG_FD_202541 | JGI IMG/M metagenome (GOLD analysis project Ga0315542, IMG submission 202541) | Salt marsh sediment microbial communities from the Plum Island Ecosystem LTER, Massachusetts, United States - Salt Marsh Sediment SW1601-20 ... | reverse complement strand
TGGAATTTAGTCCAGTCAGGTTCTTTGGAATCGAGAGTAAAAGGATTCTTTCCTTCTGCTTCCAGTTTAGGATTATACCTGTAGAGGTGCCAGTAGCCGCAAGCTACAGCTTCTTTCTCCTGCGCCTGTGTTTTTCCCATGCCATCCCTGATTCCATGGTTGATACATGGAGAATAAGCAATGATAACTGATGGACCCGGAAACGCTTCTGCCTCCTTGATTGCTTTCAGGTACTGTGAATTACTTGCACCCATAGCTACTTGTGCAACATATACATATCCATAGCTCATAGCCATCTGTCCAAGATCTTTTTTACGGATCTTTTTACCTGATGCGGCAAATTTTGCCACGGCACCTGCCGGTGTAGCTTTGGATGCCTGTCCACCAGTGTTTGAATAAACTTCAGTATCCAGAACAAGAATATTTACATCCTCGCCGGTAGCAATCACATGATCAAGACCTCCGTAGCCGATATCATAAGCCCATCCATCACCTCCAAAGATCCAGTGCGATTTTTTAATCAGGTATTGTTCAAGGCTCAGTATCTCTTTTGCGACCTCTGATTTATCTTTCTTGCAGGCTGCGACCACTCTGGCTGATGCAACTCCTGATGCAGCAGCATCATGCATTCCGGCAAGCCATTCTTCAAATGCAGCTTTGGTGTCGGCACCAACAGTACCATTTGCCTCCTTCATTCTCAAAGCGATCCTTTCACGAAGCTTATTTACGCCTAGTGATAATCCGAGACCATACTCAGCATTGTCCTCGAACAGGGAGTTTGCCCAGGCAGGTCCATGTCCGTCCTTATTAAATGAATACGGTGTGGAAGGGGCGGAGCCGCCATAAATTGAAGAACATCCTGTTGCATTCGAGACAATCATCCTGTCGCCGAACAGCTGAGTTATTGCTTTAATATATGGTGTTTCACCGCAACCTGCACATGCTCCGGAAAACTCAAACAGAGGTTGTGAAAACTGGCTGTTTTTTACATTCACGAATTTATCGACTATTGTATCCTTATATCCAACTTTCTCATGCATATAAGTCCAGCGATCTGCTTCAATAAGCTGACTCTCCAGGGGTTTCATAATTAATGCCTTGTTCTTGGAAGGACAGACATCAGCACAGTTGCCGCAACCTGTACAGTCATAAACACTTACCTGTATTCTAAACCTGTATTGTTTGAGCACCCCGGGTATCCCCTGTATTGTCTTTGTTCCTTCCGGAGCATTAGCTGCCTCTTCATCAGTGAGAAGGAACGGGCGTATTACAGCATGAGGACAAACATAAGAACACTGGTTACACTGAATACATTCATCGGGCTGCCATTCAGGTACATTAACAGCAACACCTCTTTTTTCATAAGCTGTTGTACCTGCCGGAAAAGTGCCGTCTTCCCTTCCGACGAAGGCACTTACAGGAAGGTCATCACCTTTCATTCTGTTAATAGGTTCAGCAACATCACGGATGAATTCAGATATATCACGTGTGTCTGCTATCTTTTCAACTTTTATTTTTGCCCAGTCAGCAGGCACCTCTACCTTCTCAACCTCTGAACCTTTGTCAACAGCAGCATAATTCATATTCACAACATCTTCACCTTTCCTTCCGTAGCTCTTATATATAGCTTTCTTCATCTCTTTTTCCGCTTTCGCATAAGGAATTACATTGGCCAGTTTAAAGAATGCTGCCTGCATAATAGTGTTGGTCCTTGTACCGAGTCCAAGGTCTTCAGCTATCTGTGTTGCATTGATTGTGAACAATTTAATATCATTTTCGGCCATATATTTCTTCATATAGTCGGGGATGCGTTTTTTAGTCTCTTCGGCATCCCAGATTGAGTTCAGAAGAAACGTACCTCCTTTTTTCAGCCCCTTCAGCATGTCATATTTATCGAGGTATGATGGAACGTGGCATGCAACAAAATCCGGTGTGTTCACCAGGTACGGAGAACGGATAGGCTTGTCGCCGAAACGAAGATGAGACGTGGTTATACCTCCGGATTTTTTTGAGTCGTAAGCAAAATATGCCTGGCAGTATTTATCGGTAGTATCACCAATGATCTTTATGGAGTTTTTATTTGCACCCACAGTTCCGTCTGATCCGAGGCCATAGAATTTTGCAGAATAGGTACCGGGTTTGGCAACATGGATCTCCGGCAGCAGGGGTAATGAAGTGAAAGTCACATCATCAAGTATTCCTACAGTGAAAAGGTTTTTAGGTTCTTTCAGCTTCATATTTTCAAATACAGAAAGTACCTGGCTGGGAGTTGTATCTTTAGAGCTTAATCCATAGCGGCCTCCGACAATAACCGGTTTTTCAGCTCTGTCATAAAACATATCTTTAATATCCAGATATAGAGGCTCACCCAGGGCGCCAGGTTCTTTGGTCCTGTCCAGTACAGATATCTTTTTAACAGATTTAGGAAAAACATTGAAGAAATATTTCGGAGAAAATGGTCGATACAGGTGTACACTTATCAATCCAACTTTTTCGCCTTTAGCCATCAGGTAATCAATTACTTCTTTTGTCGTATCTGTAATTGAACCCATGGCTATTATAATATTTTCAGCGTCGGGGGCGCCATAAAATGTAAATGGTTTGTATTCTCTGCCGGTAAGCTTCGAAATTTCGGCCATATACGAATTAACTGTATCAGGGATTGGTTCATAGAATCTGTTAATAGATTCTTTTGCCTGGAAGAAAATATCGGGATTCTGGGCTGTTCCCCTTGTTACCGGGTGTTCAGGATTAAGAGCATTGTCGCGGAATTTTTTCAGTGCATCCCAATCCAGCAGTTTTTTCAGATCTTCCATCTCAAGTATTTCGACTTTCTGTACTTCAGCTGATGAACGAAATCCGTCGAAGAAATGCAGGAAAGGAATCCTTGATTTGATGGCTGCAAGGTGAGCCACACCTGCAAGATCCATTATTTCCTGGACACTACCACTGGCCAGCATGGCAAAGCCCGTCGGGCGTGTTGCATAAATGTCGCTGTGGTCGCCGAAGATCGAAAGTGCATGAGCAGCTACCGTACGGGCGCTTACATGGAAAACACCGGGAAGAAGTTCAGCTGATATCTTGTACATGTTAGGGATCATAAGTAACAATCCCTGTGATGCTGTAAATGTGGAGCAAAGAGCTCCTGCCTGCAGAACTCCATGCATTGCTCCCGCTGCACCTGCTTCAGATTGCATTTCAACAACCTTCACCTGTTCCCCGAAAATATTTTTAAGCCCGTTTGCCGACCATTCGTCAATAAATTCGGCCATCGTAGATGATGGTGTTATAGGATATATGGCAGCAACTTCGCTGAACATATATGCAATGTGCGATGCGGCCTGGTTGCCGTCGCATGTTATAAATTTTTTTGTTCCCATTTTAGAATATAGTTGATTAATTGTTATTTTATTAACAGAATGCAAATGTAATAAAATTTGCAGTTGGTTATGAACCGTTCATGGAGATCAGGAATTCTTCATTTGACTTGGCCTGCATAAGCCTGTCGCGAAGAAACTCCATAGCTTCAACAGCATTCATATCAGTAAGATAGTTGCGAAGGACCCATATCTTCTGAAGGATATTTTTGTTAAGAAGGAGATCTTCACGACGCGTGCTTGAGGCAGGAATATCGATTGACGGGAAAATTCTTCTGTTCGACAGCTTACGGTCGAGCTGAAGTTCCATATTACCGGTACCTTTAAATTCCTCGAAGATCACATCATCCATTTTTGAACCGGTGTCGGTAAGTGCTGTTGCAAGTATTGTCAGGGAACCTCCGTTTTCAATATTACGTGCGGCTCCAAAAAATCTTTTGGGTTTATGGAGAGCATTCGAGTCAACACCACCCGACAATACCTTACCTGAAGCAGGTGCTGTTGTGTTGAATGCCCTGGCAAGTCTGGTAATTGAATCGAGAAGAATAACAACATCATGGCCGCATTCTACAAGCCTCTTTGCTTTTTCCAGCACTATATTGGCAACGCGGCAGTGACGTTCAGCCGGCTCGTCAAATGTTGAGGCAATAACTTCGGCTTTTACATTCCTGGCCATATCAGTAACTTCTTCAGGCCTTTCATCAATAAGGAGTATCATCAGGTATACTTCAGGATGATATCTTGCAATTGCGTTTGCGATCTCCTGTAAAAGAATGGTTTTTCCTGTTTTTGGCTGCGCAACTATCAGTCCGCGCTGACCTTTGCCGATAGGAGTGAACATATCAATAACTCTTACTGATAAAGAACCCTCCCCTGGCTGGCATAATGTGAATTTTTCGTTAGGAAAAAGAGGTGTCAGAAAATCAAAAGGAACCCTGTCGCGTATAAAATCGACACTTCTTCCGTTAATTTCATCAACTTTGATGAGAGGAAAATATTTTTCACCCTCTTTTGGGGGTCTTATAGTCCCTTTTATAGTGTCACCTGTTTTCAGACCAAACAGTTTGATCTGCGATTGTGAGACGTAAATGTCGTCGGGCGAGTTCAGGTAATTATAATCAGCGGATCTTAAAAAACCATAACCGTCTGGCATTATTTCCAGCACTCCGGTGTTATAAATGATCCCTTCAAAATCATATGGTTTATCTTTCCTTTCTTCCTTATTGACCGGAACTTCCGGCATAATTTCTTTTACAGGCTGATCTACGGTTATATCTCCAAAATATGTCTCCTCAGCAGGTTTTATTTCCTCAAAAGGTAAATCGACATTGGTTAAGGGCAGATCATTTTCCTGCAAGGTCTCAGGGACAGGTTCTGGGACACTTTTCATATCATGATCTTCCTTCCTTTCAAATGTTACAGGTTTTTCCCTTGTTTCTTCTGTAGTCTGATCCTTCGTCAACGAAGGAGCAATTTTCTCTTCATTTGATTGTTCAGCCGGTTTGAAAAAATCAGTTTTCTCTGTTGTTTTTTCTTCATTTCTGACAGGTTCCGGCACTTCGGCTTTTTCGATATTATTCTTATTCAGATCAGAGGGGGAAACAGACATAACTGATTCGACAGTTCGGTTCACAACAGGTTTATGAGTCCTCGGTCTTTTACCTCGTCTTTTACCGGTGTCATTATCCTTCCTGTAATTTTCCCTGGGTGGGTGGATAATATTATTTTCCTTATTGGCTGTTACCTTATTTTCTGTGGCTTCAATTGCCTGCTGGTCAAGTATTTTATAAACCAGGTCCTGCTTTTTTAAAGTCTCAGCTCTTTTAATTTTTAGCTCTTTAGCTATCTCCCTTAGTTCAGGCAGAAGCTTTTTACTTAGCTCAAGAATGTCGTACATACTTTAATGATAAAATGGAATATAAGAGATCTTTGTGATTTTGTTCTGGAAACCAGGGTCAAGAAAAGGTTATGAACCCGCAGGATAATGCAACAATTATTTCACACATCCTAAAAACCGGTGCAATATTAAATAAAAATGATTAATAATTTAGTGTTAAATGTCTTAAAATGCAACGGAAATTTATCAAATTGAATTAATAATTTGATATTCAGTACGTAAAATAACGGCGCAATATATTAAAAAAACTTCCTTTATGCAAAAAAATCTTTTTATTCTATTGCGGAAGCGTATTTTTTTATTAAAATTGTACCACGCGTCCGGAACTTCTTTGAAAAACTAACCAAACCTGTAAATGCGTCAGTTAAAGATTACAAAACAGGTTACTAACCGTGACACCCCTTCTCTTGACAAATATCTTCAGGAGATAGGGAGAGTCGATCTCATTTCTCCAGAGGACGAAGTTATTCTTGCCAGGAAAATTAAATCTGGCGATTCTGATGCTCTCAGGAAACTTGTTAAAGCCAATCTTCGCTTTGTTGTTTCAGTTGCCAAACAATATCAGAATCAGGGAATGAGCCTCCCCGACCTTATTAATGAGGGTAACCTGGGACTGATGAAAGCTGCCCAGAGATTCGATGAGACGCGGGGCTTTAAGTTTATCTCATATGCAGTGTGGTGGATACGGCAGGCTATTCTCCAGGCGCTCGCTGAACAGGCAAGGATAGTCAGGTTGCCGGTTAATAAGATAGGTTCAATAAACCGCATCAACAGGGCTTTTGCAAGACTTGAGCAGGAATATGAACGTGAGCCCTCTTCCCAGGAGATAGCTGATATGCTCGAAATGATAGCGGAGGATGTAAAGGAATCACTTAAAACTAACGGGCGCACAGTTTCGATGGATGCTCCTATCAGCTCTGAGGAAGATAATACAATGTACGACGTGCTCCAGAGCAATGATACCCCAAGTCCAGATAAGAACCTTATTAACGAATCGCTAGCATATGAAATTGAAAGAGCGCTGAGCACTCTTTCACCGCGAGAATCAAAAGTTCTGAAACTCTATTTCGGACTTGGCATGAAGCATCCGTATACCCTCGAAGAGATAGGCGAGGAACTCAGCCTTACCCGCGAAAGGGTGCGTCAGATTAAAGAAAAAGCAATCAAAAGAATACAGTTTACCACACGGTGTAAAATACTCAAAACATACCTGGGTTAACTTTTTGTTTCTATCTTTGTTCAAAACAATCTTAAATGGATCATCTTGTCTCTACGTCAATTCTGGCTGCTGATTTCGGTAACCTTGCCAGGGATGTTTTACTTGTTAATAACAGCAGGGCCGACTGGATACATTGCGATATTATGGACGGCTTATTCGTCCCTAATATCTCCTTCGGGTTTCCGGTGATTGAACACGTGAAGAAAATTGCCTCCAAACCACTCGACGTTCATCTCATGATTGTTGATCCTGACAGGTACCTTGATCGTTTCCATAGTGCCGGAGCAGATATACTTACTGTTCAGTATGAAGCATGCACTCATCTTAACCGTACTGTCTCGGAAATAAGAAACCTGGGTATGAGGGCAGGAGTGGCTGTTAATCCTCATACGCCTGTCACCTTGCTAAAGAATATTCTTCCCTATATCGATATGGTGCTCATCATGACTGTCAACCCGGGTTTTGGCGGGCAATCTTTTATTATGGAGAGCTATAACAAGATCGAAGAGCTTCGCAAAATGATAGATAATGGCAAATACCAGGTCTTGATTGAAGTTGATGGGGGTATATATACCAGTAATGCTGCAAAGCTTATTGATACAGGTGTGAATGTTCTGGTTGCCGGAAATTCTGTTTTCAGCTCGAAAGATCCGGTAGAGACCATCAGGAGACTGAAAGAGCTGGACTAGATGGCACAGGACACACGGCGCAGGGCTCCAGCCTCCGCTAAAGCTATGGCTGACAAAGCAGGGCGCTGGGGACAAGATGAAAGAATGAGAGGGTGAGTAGGTGAGGAAGAATGGGTGAAAATCTGCGTTGATCTGAGAGATCAGCGGGAAAAAACTGTATTCCGGAACAGAATCCCAGACATTGGGCACTAAGAGATAATTCTGCTTTCAACAAAATCAATAATCTGCTCCGGCTTTCCTGCATCAAACCACGTGATACTCTTATCTTTTCCCCACCATGTCATCTGCCTTTTTGCAAACCTGCGGCTGTTGCGTTTTATGAGTTCTATGGCTTTCTCCCTCCGGATCTTACCTTCAAAATAATCGAAGAATTCTTTATATCCGACACTGTTGAGTGCATTCAGATGCCGCAACTCATAAAGACTTCTGGCTTCTTCTTCAAGTCCCGCCTCAATCATCTGGTCAACCCTGAGGTTTATTCTGCTGTAGAGCATATCCCTGGTCCTTTTAAGACCGATCTTTAAAACTTCAAAATCTCTGTCTCTCTTTTGTTTTGTCAGAAAGGATGAGTAAGGATGTCCGGTAGTTTCGCATATCTCAAGAGCCCTTATTATCCTTTTGTGATTTTTCAGGTCGACCTTTTCATAATGAACAGGATCAAAAAGTTTCAGGGCCATCCTTAATCCTTCAATACCTTCCTCTTCATATTTTTTATTGATTTTTTCCCTTACATCAGGGTCAATATCAGGGATATCGTCAGTACCATCACAAACAGCATCAATGTACATCCCTGATCCTCCAGTCATTAAAACAATATTTTTTCCCGTAAACAAACCCGGAAGCAACCCAAGTACATCTCTTTCAAAAAGACTTGAACTGTAATACTCTTTTACAGAAATAAACCTGATGAAATGATGTCTGATTTCTGAGAGTTGTTTTTCTGACGGTACTGCTGTTCCAATCTTCATCTCCCTGTAGAACTGTCTTGAATCGGCAGAGATGATATCACAATCTAAATGACGGGCTATATCTATTGAGATATCAGTCTTCCCGACCCCGGTCGGACCAAGAAGAACTATTAAGATATTATTCATAGGATTTTTTACCCTGAGAGACTATTCTTCTTCTTCGTTCAGGCTTTCCTCGTTCTCAAAATCAGGCAGTGTTTCTTCATCATCCCCATTCAGAAAGAGATCATCGACTTCAGGTTCATCATCATCGTCATCATCAGAAACAACGATACTGTTATATAATTTCCTTGAACTGCTGCCAAAGATCACCTGTTTTGGGGGGACACCTTTCGAATTTGTACAAACAGGATATTCTCGGTCGTCAATCTCTTCTGTTTCACCGGTATATTCTACAAACAGAGCCCTCTCATTGAAAAAGTCAAAGACGTACAATAATTTCTGGTTCTTGCGAAAGATAATATCCTCCAGTACAGCGACATCCATAGTCGAAGAACCTGTGCCCATATCGAAAAGGGTAAATTCTTCCTCCTTTTCCCAGGTATCCGTTGCAAGGTAAAATGAAGCCATTTGCGACTTATCGAACTCCAGTTCATCCTGGATCATATTATGAAAATCTAGCAAAGTATGCGAGTCAAGGAATTCAAATTCTCTCACAAACGACTCATCCTCATCAGATAACACTACAAATTTGTAAACCATAACTATTTTTTATTCGATGGGTGCAATATAATATTTTTTATTTTACAATATTCCCGGACTAATTTTTTTTAGAAGAAATTGTAAAGTATCAATACCATCGGCATAATCCCATAGAACAGGAGACTGTGTCAGGCCGAAAGGTATATGGTTTTTACCTGCGATGCACTGAATTTTTTCCTTGTTGACTTCTAATGAATTTTTAACCTGTTCAGCGCTTGAATAATGTTCATAATTCAAAACAGCAACCGGCGACGACAAAGAAACACTCTCCTTTAAAAGCAGGTAACCTGTATCTATAAATTTCTCTTTATTTACCAGGAAAACAGCTTTGTGGAAATCATAATTGCTTGCATATTTCGAATGATGTATCAAATGCGAATAACTGCTCCAGATACTCCGGAATTTTGTAAGGTCATAATCAGCAGGAACAAATAATTTTGAGACATTCCTGCAACCAAGACCGAAGTACAAAAAAACATCTTTTCCAAGCTCTTCAAGTTCAGCGTCTGTCTCAGAACCGTTAATTATTGCCACACTGTTCCGGTTTTTTCTTATTATCCCTGGATATCTGCCGAAATAATATTCAAAATAGAGTGAGCTGTTATCGCTTCCTGTTGCAATTACTGCATCGAAGTCAGACAATGTGCCAGCAGCAAACCTGATCCTGTTTTTAAATTCCGGGTCTATTCCATAAAGAATTTCACTGATAAACACTATCAGCTCCAAGTCTTTTGAACTTGTTTTTGCAAGTAAATTGTTTCCACTAATAAGCACGGAAAGGAAATCGTGAAAACCGACAAGAGGTATATTTCCTGCCATAATAACACCAGTGGTAAAGGGCTTAGCATGAGCTTTCAGTTCAGGATAAATACTCGTCCACGTTGTCAGGTTGTCATAAGTAAGATCATCTGCAATCCTCTTTATGGCTATCCTGACATTTTCAGGTGTGAACCATGGATTTTTAGTATGTTGGTTATCAATAAGATGGTTCAGTTTATCCGTATGTTTTCCATCAATTCCGGCAGTTGCTCTCCTTAAAATTTCACCTAGTTCTGCAAAGGCTTCTATTCTTTTGTTCAGGTTCATAAATATTATTATTGGGAGCAAATTTAGTAAAAAAGATTACCTTCAGTGAGCTCGTCCGCCGTCTATCTGACTTGGTTCCTTTGCTTCGCTTCTTCCCTCAATATTAAAAATTTCAATTCCGAATGAATCCGACGAAGGAGGATGAGTGAGGAATCTGTTTCATTAATTTAGAATTCTGAATTAAAAAAATCCTGACCCATTTTCAGGATCAGGATTTGCAAAGTTAATTAATAAATAAAAAATCTGAAAATCAGCTACTTGAGAGAATAATTAATCGGAAGCATGTACCAGACTGGAACAGGTTTCCCATTTTGAAATCCGGGCTTTGTAAATGCAGGAAGCGTTGACACTACTCTTATGGCTTCTTTATCAAGTTCAGGATCAACTCCTTTAAAAATGCTTATGTTGTCAATTTTTCCGCTTGTTGTGACTTTGAAACGGACAATTACTTTACCCTGAATACCTTTATTTTTAGCAGCATCAGGATATTTTACGTTTTTACCAACAAAATCAAAAATGGCGGCATCTCCACCTGGAAATTCAGGCATTACCTGTACTTTAATCCATGTTGTATCACCATTTTTTACATCAAAAGGCAACGATGGAGGTGGTGGAGATGGTGGAGGTGGAGGTGGTGGAGGCATTTCACCCGGAGCCGGTTGATCTCCCATAATAACTTTTTTATCAGCATCTCCCTGTGGAACTGCCGGTGGTTGTGTCGGAGCAATCGACTCTGTTGCAGATTCCTTCTGGTCTGTTTTTCCCTTACAGGAGGAAAAAGCGATCATCACGATTGCAATAGCAGGCAGAACCATCAGTAACTTCAGGTTTGCCAGTGATTTGGAACGTTGTTTTGTCATCATGATCATTCGTTTTTTGATAAGTGTGGGGTTTGAAAAGCTATTTGTAATTGTAAAGACCCTGGTATTAAAAATCTGGTTCATTAATAGTTTCTGATAATTAATAACCGGGATGCCTGTTCTCAGACAACCTTCATCGGCCTGGAATTCATGAACCGCTCTTAATGATCTGTTAAACAGGTGAATAAATGGATTGAACCACTGGAATACTTTCACTGTTTCAATAAAGATAATATCTATAAAATGGTTATAATCGAGATGATTTTGTTCATGTTTCAGGATCTCTTCTGTTTCTTCAGGGGTAAGCCTGGCATTTATAAAAACATATCCCAGGGCCGAGAATCCCGGAGTATTCAGCCCATTAAACCTTATTATATGATAACCTTTGCTCTGATTTTTGATTATCAGGACAATAAGCTCAACGAAATCGATTATAAGCTTGGTTCCGAATAAAAACAGACCGGAGATATAGATTAGAAAAATTATACCAGGAGTTCGTGAAAATGCCATTAATGACGAATTTCCTGAAGCACCAGCATTTCCTGTTACCAGTACTTCCGAAAGTGTTTTCCCGAAATAGGGGATATTAACAGGCCTGACAGTCTGTAGAGTAATGAGGGGGAAGATAAGCGCTGTAATAACTGAGAGCAGGATAAAAAGTCTGTTTCTTCCGTACAGCGTATCAGTACTTAAAAGAATTGAATAAACCAGATATAGTGCTGCAAGGTAAAAGGCAGACTTAATCATATATATAAGTAGTGCATTCATAATTCTGTTTTTTGCTTTTTAACTTCACCTTCCATGATCTTCATAATATCCTCCATCTCTTGTACAGATATCCTGTTTTCTTTTGCAAAAAAACTCACCATCTTTTCGAAAGAGTTTGAGAAATAGTCATTTACAAATGTTGTAAGGTGCGATTTGGAATATTCCTCCTTCGAAACAACAGGAAAATATTCGTGTGTCCTGCCATATGCTTTGTGATCGACAAATCCTTTGTCCTGAAGTATTCTCACAATCGTGCTTACTGTATTATATGCTGGTTTAGGTTCGTCAAAATGCTCCAGGATCTCTTTTACAAATCCCCTTTTTATATTCCAGAGCACCTGCATTACCTGTTCTTCTGCTTTTGTTAAATCTCTCATCATCTGATGTTTTTATGTTTCTTACCTCGTGGTACAGGCGTAGCATGCTGCACCCGTACCATATATTCTATTATAATAATTCTTATCAGTACAAATATATAACGAAAGATTTAGTTATGCAACTAGATCTTTAATTATTTAATAAAAATTTATTAACGGACCAATTTTCGATAGATTGGAAAAAAGTTGTACTTTTATTTTTTATTGAAAAAGAGTGATGAGGATACCTTTTGGTGTAGTATTAATTAAGAAGATAGGAATTTTCAAAGAAAATTTGAAAATTTCCTTCCGTGCAATAAGGTCTAACAGGGTTCGCGCGATACTTACCATCTGTATAATAGCCATCGGGATTATGGCTCTGGTTGGTATTCTTACTGCCATTGATGCTATCAAGTCGTCACTGACCAATCAGTTTACAATGATGGGAGCCAATTCTTTCACAATCTCATCCCGTGGAATGAATATACAGATAGGCAATAACAGGTCCAGAACTAAAAATTATTCACGTATATCTTACAAGGAAGCCTCTGAATTCAAATCAAGGTTTACTGAACCGGCATGGGTTTCTGTTTCCTTCTACGCTTCGAGTCTAGCAACAGTTAAGTATGGGTCGGAAGAAACTAATCCTAATGTCACAATTACAGGTATAGATGAGAATTACCTTGCTGTTTCCGGCTATGAGATAGAAAGTGGAAGAAGTTTCTCGCCCGATGAGATACATTTAAACAGAAGGCTGGTGCTTTTAGGCTCAGAGGTGGTAAAAGATCTGTTTCCGGGAGGACTTGATCCGATAGGAAACGATGTATCAGTTGCCGGTTTGAAGCTGCAAGTGGCTGGTGTCCTGAAAAGCAAGGGTTCCAGTGCAATAAGCGGAGATAATGTTTGTTTTATGCCGGTTACTACTGCCAGACAATACTTCTCTCGGCCAAATATGAACTTCAACGTAACTGTAATGCCGATAAACAGGGTTAATCTTGACGTTATGGCAGGAGAAGCTGAAGCTCAATTCAGGATTATACGCAATCTGAACCCGCGTGATGAGTCTGATTTTAATATTTCAAAGAGCGACAATATAGTGGCAATTCTTCTGAAAACTATAAAATACGTTACACTGGCAGCAACAATTATTGGAATTATTACACTCTTTGGTGCAGCAGTCGGCCTGATGAATATTATGCTGGTTTCGGTAACTGAAAGAACCAGGGAAATTGGTGTAAGGAAGGCGGTAGGAGCAAAACCACGGACGATCAGAGCCCAGTTTCTTTTTGAATCAATACTGATAGGTCAGCTTGGAGGTATTTTTGGAATTATCCTTGGGATACTTATTGGCAATCTTGTTTCCTCGATGTTAAAATCAAGTTTTGTAATACCCTGGATCTGGGTGATTATGGGGATAATTGTATGTTTCATAGTTGGTGTTGTATCAGGTTATGCACCTGCAGTAAAAGCTGCCAACATAGATCCTATTGAAGCTTTACGATACGAATAAATCAAAAGAATATGGAAAAACATGTTATTCAGGAAGAACTTAAAAATTGTCCGGGTATAGTTTATTATGCCGATACTAATAACCTGGAAATCATAGGGCGCTCAATACCTGAAAATCCGGAGCTGATTTTCAGGCGACTGGATGATTGGATCACTCTCCATTTCGATAAGAACAAAGAGCTGAATGTCAATATTCAGCTTGAATATATAAACAGCGGTTCTTCAAAATATCTTTATGAAATATTGAAAAGACTCACAGGGTTCGGCCGTTCAGGTAATAATGTAAAAATGAAATGGCTTTATGAGGAGGATGATGAAGCTATGCTGGAACTTGGCGAGCATTATCGCGATACAGCAGGCATACCGCTTGAGATCGACATGATAGTGTAAAAAAAGAGAGGCTGAACCTCTCTATTTTTATAACTGAAATTATTTCATCAGAAGGGGAATAAGGTCAACTACCCTGCAGGAATACCCCCACTCATTGTCGTACCATGAAAGTATCTTGATCATATTTCCGTTTACCATTGTACTCTTTGAATCGAATATTGAAGAAGCCGTATTATGTATCACATCTACTGATACTATTTCATCTTCAGTATATTCAAGAATGCCTTTCATCGGGCCTTCTGCTGCTTTTTTCATAGCTGCATTGATCTCCTCTTTGGTTGCCGTTTTCTTTAGAACTGCTACGAGGTCAACAAGAGAACCGGTGGGGGTGGGAACTCTTACAGAAATGCCATCGAGCTTGCCTTTAAGTTCAGGTATTACCTTTCCGACAGCTTTTGCGGCACCTGTTGTTGTTGGTATCTGTGATAAAGCAGCAGATCTTGCTCTGCGAAGATCTTTATGCGGAAGGTCAAGTATTCTCTGATCGTTTGTATAAGAGTGAATTGTGGTCATATAACCGATCTCAATACCAAAATTGTCGTTCAGTACTTTTACTACAGGAGCAAGACAGTTAGTAGTACATGATGCGTTGGAAACACATTGATGTTCCGGTTTGAGATCTTTTTCGTTGACTCCAAGAACAATCATGGCATCGATTGTATCTTTTGCAGGAACTGTAAGGATAACTTTTTTCGCCCCGTTTTTCAGGTGGTCGCCATAACCTCCTTTGGGACTCTCTTTTGAAGTAAATATACCTGTTGATTCGATCACTACGTCAGGTTTTGCCGGCCATGGAATATTTGCCGGGTTCTTCTCAGATAAAACTTTAACTTTAACGCCGTTTACGATAAGGTTCTCATCGTCAAAAGTGACCCCGGGAAACTTACCCTGTGTCGAATCATACTTTAGCAGGTGAGCAAGAGTTTTGGTATCTGTAAGGTCATTTATCCCAATAATTTCAATATCCTTTCTTTCAAGGGCAATTTTAAATGCGTTGCGACCGATTCTTCCGAAACCATTAATCGCTACTTTAATTTTTGACATACCTTTTAAATTATTATTGTTAATAAATCGAAGCACAAAAGTAATAAATTCCCGATAAACTGCAATGGAGAAAAATGATCAATTATTCTTTCTCTTCTTGAAAAGATTTGAAAATCTGGTCTCTTCAGGGTGAAGAGGGTCGATAATGACTCCGAACCTGTAACTGACAAATAATGAAAAGAAAACTGCCTTATTATCGGGACTTGCCATTATGGGAATAGTTTTTGGGAAAGCATTAACCTGTGCTCCAATTTCGACAGCATGTATTACTTTGTCTTCCTTACTGTATTCAAAATTAAAGCCTGCTTTGGCATAGATCCCCGGCAGCGCTTTGATCTCATTCAATCCTTTTGTAAATCTGGCTTTACTGTATATATCTGTTGGCTGGTGAATTGAAACCTCAAATTTTTCATCCCTCAATTCAAATTCATTAAGGGAAACCGGGTATAAAACTCTGTAATAAATAGGTTTATAAACTGCAACCACAGGACCTGCAGAATAGAAGTACCTTATGGCAACTCCCCCAAGATCGGCTTTCTTAAATATCTCGTGCTGGTGGCCTATACCTCCACGGATAAACATGACAGAATTAAGCTTGCCAAAGACAAAAGAGCCGGTACCAGTTGTCCATGGATTGCTGATCTTGTATTCCTTGGGATGCTTAAGAGTACCAATATCGAACTCTAACAGACGTTTGTTAAGGAAATTAACCCGCCTGGCTTCCCTGTAGCTGAAACCCAATCCATCGGAATTCAGAAGAAATGCAAAGGATCTTTCATTACGGAAAAATACTTTCTGCTGCTCATCAAGATCACCCTGTGCATTTATCGAAACTGCACCATACATAAAGAAAACCGCTATTATAAGCAGCTTTTTCATATTTGTGCAAACTTATATAGTGAGGAGAAAAAAATAAAGCAGTAATCAGCCAACCTGTGTGGTCTTTGGCGCATCAGCTTTGGAGTAAGCAGGGCATGCTTCTTTATTGCATGAGCTGACTATCAACGCAGTAACAAAAGCAACAACAAGTATAAAAGCAAGTTTTTTCATACAGAGATATAATTATTTAGAATACAAAAATAAACTTTTCATTTAAAAAACAATCTTTGTGCCAGAAATAAAATTTTCTATGATTTTTAACCGGAATTTTTTTATTTAAGGCCAAATCTATAACAATTTAACGTTAAATTTGGTTCAAAAATTGTACTATGTCATTGTGATATCTGCAGTTCATGGATTTAACATTTTTATTCCTGATTTGTTATACCTGACACAGAAAGGAGATGCAATGAAAAAAAGATTATATATATTCATTTCTGTTTTAATAATTACAGGTATGAGCAATAAGTCGTTTTCCCAGGAGAAGTTTTCATATAACGATCTGAATAAAAATGAGTCATATGTGATTAACAATAAAGGAACAGAAGCTCCTTTTACAGGCAAGTTTACAAATTACAACGAAAAGGGTACATATGTCTGTAAGAAATGCGGGGCTGCCCTTTATTATTCCTCTGATAAGTTTGATTCAGAATGCGGATGGCCAAGCTTCGATGATGAGATAAAAGGAGCTATAAAAAGGATCCCCGATCCTGATGGCCTGAGGACAGAGATTATATGTGCAAACTGCGGTGCCCACCTGGGTCATGTTTTTAAGGGAGAGCAACTCACTTCAAAGAATGTTCGTCATTGTGTAAATTCATTATCGCTTGATTTTATTCCCGCGATCGTCGACCCAGGCAGATACGGAACTGCTATTTTTGCAGGTGGTTGCTTCTGGGGTGTGGAATATTTTCTTCAGAAGACGCCCGGCGTTATATCTGTAACATCAGGTTATACCGGCGGGCATGTTAAAAATCCGACATACCAGGAAGTCTGCACAGGAAGAACCGGTCATGCTGAAGCTGTAAAGGTTATTTATGATCCGTCCAAAACATCGTACGATAAGCTCGTAAGACTTTTCCTCGATATTCATGATCCTACACAGTCAGGAGGACAAGGTCCGGACATTGGCGATCAGTATCGTTCAGAGATATTTTACCTCAATGACGATCAGAAAAAAATAGCTGAAGAGGATATCGGCATTCTTAAATCAAAGGGTTTTAAGGTAGTAACCGCTGTGACCAGGGCATCGGAGTTCTATGATGCGGAAAAATATCATCAGGATTATTATTTTAATAATGGCAAATTACCTTATTGCCATAAGTTCACGCAACGATTCTGATTTCTTAAAAAGTCATAAAAATTCCGGGAATTATTATTACAAAGTCCGACAATCAACTAACTTTAGCAAAGTTTAATTGTATTCTTTCCCGGACGCATGAAATTTAACTTATCCCAAAGAAAGACTTTTGTCGGTCGCAAGACAAAGGTCTGGTTTTTTATTTTAGGGCTCCTTGTCTGCGTGCCGATCTTCTTTTCGGGCAAAAAAGTTTTTCATATTACTTCAACAGACCGGTATTGTATGTCCTGTCATACTCATCCCGCGGCAGACCAGAGCTGGAAACTTTCGACACATTATAATAATAAGTCCGGCACTATAATCCATTGTGTGGAATGCCATCTTCCGCCTGAAGGCCACGGGTATATCACTGCCAAAGCAAAACACGGGTTCAAAGATGTCTATGGATATTATTTCAGGGATAGTGCAGCTATAGACTGGCAAAAAAAGAAGCTGCTGGAAAATGCCAGGGGGTTTGTTTATGAAAGCTCCTGCCTTAACTGTCACCAGAATCTATTTCCGGTTACCCTGTCGGTTAACGGCGGTAATGCTCATCTCTTCTATACCACCAGTAAAGAACCATTGAACTGTATAAATTGCCACCTCAATGTAGGTCATTATGATAGAAATACGGCAGCCCATACGCATGATTCTACCTTTGGAGTGACAATCACATCAACTGAACCTCCATTTCCCGAGCCTGCTAAGGTCACTAAATTTGAAAATTTTACCGAGATGATCCCGGGAACCAGGGTTTCTTTCGATATGGTAGCTCTTCCAGGAGGTACTTTTAATATGGGGAGTCCTGATAATGAGACGCTTCGGGATGCCGACGAAGGGCCGGTAAGAGAGGTTACAATTACCAGGTTCTGGATAGCAAAAACTGAAGTCACATGGAATGAATATCTGGCTTTTTTCAGAGCGACCAGCTCACAGGGAAGAACTGAAGGACAGGTTGTTACGAGCAGGAAGACAGATGCAATAAGCGGGGCTACACCTCCGTGGGGTGCCCCTGACCAGGGATGGGGCAAAGGAGAGAGACCCGCCATAACCATGTCGTGGCATGCCGCGAACGTTTATTGCCAGTGGCTCTCGAAGGTGACCGGGAAAAAATACCGGCTGCCTACGGAAGCAGAATGGGAATATGCCTGCAGGGGTGGAACAGAAACACCCTATTTCTTTCCGGGTAGTCCCGGAAAATTCTCAAAAGCGGGTTTCCTGAAAAGGATCTTCGGACCCGATACAACTAATATAGCATCAAGAGTTGTATATAATGTGAACAGTCCATCTAAAACTGAAGAACCTTCATTTGTGAAAAGTAATCCATTCGGCCTGAAAAACATGTCGGGCAACGTTGCAGAATTTTGCTCAGATTATTATTCCCCGGATTTTTATAAGGCAGACTCTCTGCGTATTAACCCAAAGGGTCCGTTCAAGGGACAGGAATATGTCATCAGGGGAGGCTCATTTAAAAGCGATGCTAAAGATGTGCGAAGCGCGGCACGCGACTTTACGAAAACCAAAGCATGGCTGGTCACAGATCCCCAAATGCCAAAAAGCATCTGGTGGTATTCCGATTGTATAGATGTGGGATTCAGAGTGGTATGTGAGGCGGATAGTTCGCTGGAGGAGTAGGCTGAAGAGGTTTAAAAAATAATAATTGATTGAAAACCAATAATAAATGGAGAATATTAACAGAAGGAAGTTTATAGGGAAAACGGCTTTAGCCGGAATCGGCCTGGCTGGTGCAGGAGCTTTAATTTCGGCCTGCAAGCGTAAACCGGAAGTGAAGGAATTAGGATTGCCACCCATACTCAGGGGCGCACCCAGTGGTAAAAAGCTGAGAGCCGGACTGATAGGTGCCGGAGCAAGAGGTACCGGCGCTGCTATTAATTTCATCAGCTCGGGACCTGATCTTGAGATCGTGGCTCTGGCTGATGTGTTTCAGGACAAGATTGATGCGTGCCGTGAACGATTTGCATCATTCAACCTGCCAATACCTGCTGAAAATTGTTTTGCCGGGTTTGACGCATATAAAAAACTTATGGCTCTTCCGGATGTCGATGTCGTCATCCTGGCTACACCTTGTCAGTTCCGGCCCGAGCATTTCCTTGAAGCTGTGACAACCAACAAACATGTGTTCATGGAAAAACCTGTTGCCGTTGATCCTGCTGGAATACGCTCAATTATCACATCAGCGAAAAAAGCAGAGGCTATTGGTTTGAATGTTGTTACCGGTACACAGCGTCGACACCAGGAAGACTATATCGAGATCTACAAAAAGGTGATGGACGGTGCTATTGGAAGAATTACATCAGCAAAGGCTTTTTGGAACCAGGATCATGTCTGGTTCAGGGAGCGCGAACCGGGCTGGAATGATATGGAGTACATGATACGTAACTGGAATAACTTCTGCTGGCTCTGTGGTGATCATATACTTGATACTCATGTGCATAATATTGATGTTATCAACTGGTTTCTGGGTAAGCACCCGGAAAAAGCCATTGGTTACGGGGGAAGAGCAAGAAGAATCACCGGTGACCAGTATGATTTTTTCAGTATTGATTTTGATTATGGCGATGGCGTAAGTTCTCACAGCATGTGCAGGCAGATTGACAGCTGTGCAAACGGCACAGGTGAATTGATAATGGGCACGAAAGGATACACCAACTGCCAGAATAAGATTTGGGATCTCGGCGGAAAAGTTATCTGGGAATTTGAATACCCGAAAGACGAAAACGGGAATTCTATGAACCAGACAGTGATTCCCCCTTATGTCCAGGAGCATATGCATCTTGTTTATGCCATCAGGACAGGTAACTATGTAAATGAAGCAGAACAGACTGCAATATCAACACTTACCGGCATTATGGGAAGAACAGCCGCCTATACCGGCAAAGCTGTACTCTGGGACGAAATTTTTAAATCGGATATGGATCTGGGTCCGAAGAAAATAGAATTCGGACCGGTCAATATGGAATTCCCCGTACCTGTTCCGGGAACACCTGTAATCAGTTCACTAACCAACCCGATCAAGGGTCAAATAATTTAACCAATATGTCACAAAAATCATCAAGAAGAGAATTCGTTAAACGATCAGCAGCAGCTGCTGCAGGAGCATTTGTTTTCCCTGTTATTATTCCCTCCAAAGTACTTGGAATGGGAGGTAACATGGCACCTGGCGATCGTATTGTAATCGGATCGATTGGAACCGGATCGCAGGGTATGGCAAATATGAGAGATTTTCTGCGTCTGAAAGATGCAGTCAGATTCGTAGCTGTTTGCGATGTTGATGCCAACCGCCTGGCAAAGGCAAAGGATACTGTCGATACCGCAAATAAGAGCACAGATTGTAGAACATACAGTGACTTCAGGGAATTTCTTGAGAAAGAGAAGCTGGATGCTGTATCTATTGCCTTACCAGACCACTGGCACGGTATTATTTATACTGATGCAGTAAATAAAAAATTGAATGTATATGGTGAAAAACCTATATGTCGTACAATAAAAGATGGTCAGACTATAGTTGCTGCCGTAAAGAAAAACAATATTATCTGGCAGACGGGCAGCTGGCAGCGATCATTGCCCAACTTTCAGAGAGGTGCAGAGCTCGCAATTAATGGGCGAGCCGGGAAAATTAAATTTATTGAGGTTGGTTTGCCCGACGGTGGCAGAGGTATAGGTACTCCTCCTGTTATGGATGTCCCTCCTGAACTGAACTGGGAAATGTGGCTTGGACCTGCTCCCAAAGTTGCATACCGTGGTGTTTCGCACTGGAACTGGCGATGGATACTCGATTATTCAGGAGGTCAGCTGACAGACTGGTCAGGACATCATATCGATATTGCTAACTGGGGGGCCGGACTTGAGCATACCGGGCCTGTTGAAATATCAGGTGCCGGGGTCTACCCTGCTGAAGGAATATATAATGTTCCGGTTGAATACGACTTTACATGTAA
>Ga0315542_1000711_pt1 | contig 21062 bp, 11 predicted proteins | sample SalMarSW160120MG_FD_202541 | JGI IMG/M metagenome (GOLD analysis project Ga0315542, IMG submission 202541) | Salt marsh sediment microbial communities from the Plum Island Ecosystem LTER, Massachusetts, United States - Salt Marsh Sediment SW1601-20 ... | reverse complement strand
TTCTCGTAGCGGGCGCCGACCCAGACGCTGGTCAGGCGATCGTCGCGCATGATGTGCTCGGCGCCGGGCACCTCGCGGAAGTCGGCCACCGCGGCCAGCGGCACCTTGCCCCCCTCGGCGGTCCAGATGGGCAGGTGCTGCAGCTGGGAGATACTCTCGTCCTGCTTCTCGTCCAGGGTCAGACGCATCTCGCGCTCGCCGTCGCTGGTCCGGAAGCGCTGCAGGCGCCGGCCGCGGTAAGTCAGGCCCACCACCTCGGCCATCTGGTACGGCGAGACCCCGTAGCGGGTGGCCAGGTCGCGGTCCAGCTCCACGTGCAGCTCCTGCTGGCCCTCCTCGGTGCTCGCGAAGGGATCGAGCAGGCCGTCGATTTCCTCCAGGCGGAGCTTGGCCTGCTCCGCCAGACGGGCCAGCACCTCCGAGTCGTCGCCCACGATCTGGAAGGCCACCTGCTTACCGCGGTCGTGCCGCCACATCTGGCGGTTCTCCTGGACTTCCAGCTTGACGCCGGCGATCTCGGGCAGGATCTCGCGCAGGCGGTCGCGCACCTTGTTGATGTTGGCCTCGTTGGCGTCTCCCTCGCGGAGGTAGATGCGCGTCATGGACCAGCGATCGCTCCAGAAGCTGTAGATCGAGCGCGCCATCAGCTCCTCGCGGTGCGGTTCGAGGGCGGCCTCCACCCGGTCGACCAGCTCCTCCTTGCGCTGCAGGCTCATCTCCTCGCTCGGGTTGTAGTTCAGCTGCACGAACAGCTCGGTCTGGCTGGTGTCGAAGTTCTTGTCCACCTTGATGAACGGGTAGACGGCCGAGACGACGATCGCCAGACCGATCAGCGGCGTCAGCCAGCGATGGCGCAGGTTGTAGCGGAGCAGGACCAGGTAGTGCTCCTCGAGCCAGATCATCACGCGCCCGCGGGGCTGCGGCTTGGGCTTGATGAACCAGGAAGTGGCCAGTGGGATCAGGGTCTGGCTGATGAACAGCGAGGCCAGCAGCGTCAGGCAGACGGTGATGCCCAGCTCCTTCAGGTAGAGGTTCATCTCGCTGGGCTTGTTGAAGATGATAGGGATGAAGACGATCACCGAAGTCAGGGTGGCAGCGGTGACGGCGAGCGCGACCTCCTTGGCCCCCAGCCGGGCCGATTCCTGCTGGTCCTTGCCCTCCTCCTGGTGGCGGAAGATGTTCTCCATCACCACCACCGCGTTGTCCACGAGCATGCCGATGCCCACGATCAGACCGAGCAGGGTCAGGGTGTTGAGCGTGCCCCCGCGGGCCCAGACGATGCCGCAGGTGACGATCAGGGAGAAGGGGATGCAGAGGACGGCCACCAGGGTCGTCGAGATCCGCCGCAGAAACAGGTAGAGGACCAGGCAGGCCAGGACGGCCCCGAAGATGCCGGTGAAGGTCAGGTCGCGCAGGGTGCTCTTGATCTCGTGTCCCTGGCTGAACCAGACCAGGAAGTCGACGCCCCGCAGCTCCGGATCGCTGTCCATGGCGGCGATGCGCGCCTCCAGGGCGTCGCACACCTCCACCGTGTTGGCCTTGGACTCCTGGCTCACGGTGATGCCGATGGCGAAGTTGCCGTCCAGGTGCCGCCCGTATTCCAGGGGCGGCTCCTGGTAGACCACGTCGGCCACGTCGCCCAGCCGGAGGCCGTCGGTCCGGATGGGCAGGGCGCGGATCTCCTCCACGCTGCCGAAGCTGCCCACCGTGCGCAGCGCGTAGCGGGTCCGCCCCTCGGTGATCTTGCCCAGCGACATGTCGAAGTTGCTGGCGCGCAGGGCGTTGGCGACGTCGCGGATGTCCAGCCCGTGAAACTCCAGGTCGGACACCCGCAGGTTGATGCGCACCTCGCGCGGATTGACCCCGTCCAGCCGCACCTGGGCCACGCCGGGGATCCTCTCCAGCGGCTTGACGATGCGCCGCTCGAGCAGATCGTAGCTGGCGCTCAGGTCGCTGCGGGAGCTGAGCCGCCCTTCGAGGATCGGCATGTCCGCGTCGCGCGATTCCCAGTTGGAGCTGACCATGATGTCGCCCAGGTCGTCGGGCAGGTCGCCCCGGATGCGGTCCAGCTTCTCCCAGACCTCCACACGCGCCACGTGCATGTCCGTGGCCCAGTCGAATTCCAGGCGAATGTGGCCGCCGTCGCGATCGCAAGCCGACCACATGCTGCGCAGGCCCTTCAGCGAGCCGAGGGTGTCCTCCACGGGCCGCACCACCATGCGCTCGATCTGCTCCGGCGAGGCGTTCTCGTAGGGCAGGGCCACGAACAGCTCGGGCTCGACGATGTCGGGCATGAAGGCCAGCGGCAGGCGCAGCAGGGCCACCCCGCCGAGCACGACCAGGCTGATGATGATCATCAGCGTGGTCACGTGCCGCTTGATGGCGAGTTCCGGCAGGGTCATCGAGGCCTCTCGTCCTGGGAGGGGGCTGGGGCCCGGGTGCGAATCCCTCTGTAACGCAGGGCTGAACGGCAGGTTTCCGGCCGCGGCCGGTTTTCATGAACAAGATCGCCGCCACCGGTGCGCGGCGCCAGGGCGAAGTGCCGCCCGGGGGGCTTGGCTTGGGTGCGGCTCCGTGCCCGACAGGCTGGTCTCCTAACGGACCAGCGTTCCGCGCACCGTGCGCTGGCTGCCGGCCTCGCGTACGCGGAACAGGTAGACGCCGCTGGCGGCGGGGGCCCCGGCCGCGTCGCTGCCGTCCCAGAACAGCTCGTGGTAACCCGCCGGGAGCGGCTCGCCGGCCAGCAGGTCCCGCACCTTGCGGCCCTGCAGGTCGAAGACGGCCACGTCCACCGCACCGTCGTGCGGCAGGCCGAAGCGGATCCGCACCCGCGGGTTGAACGGATTCGGATGGACCGCGTCCAGCACCAGGGAGCGCGGAACGTCCTGGTAATCGCCAGCGCCGGTAACCGCTTCGTAGATCACCCGCACGTCGGCATTGCCCCCGTCGCTCGCGATCGAGACCTCGCAGGTGTCCGGTCCTTGGATGGTCGGCGTGACACAGACCTGGAACTGCGTCTGGCCGAGCGGCAGGACCTCGCTGTCCAGGCCGCTCAGGTCGAGGGAGAAGGGTGAGGTCTCGCAACCGGTGATGCTCGTGATGTGCAGGAAGCCGTCGCCCTCGTTGTCGATCGTGATCGGCAGGCAGGTGGTCTGGCCGCCCGGAATGATCGGGAAAACCAGTTCGGGTGGCGTCGCCGCGAGCAGCGGCGTCGCCGTGCAGGGGCCGCAGGATAGGGGCAGGCTGCTCACGCGGACGTCGTCCACGAAGAAGCCGGTGCCGCCGGTGGCAATGTCGCTGGACAGTTCGAAGGCGAGCTGGACGGTCTTGCCGGCCAGGCCCGGGAACTGCAGCCGCACGTCGTGAAAGACCGGCAGCACGTCGCCCGACCAGCAGGACAGGTCCTGCAGGGCGGCCGCGCGGGCGCTGCTGCTGCGCTGGATCTGCATGGGATACTGGTACTCGAAGAGCGAGGAGAAGGCGCTGGCCAGCACGTCCGTGCCGTCGACGTTGATCTTCAGCAGGGTGCCGTCGTAGGCCTGGCGGCCGTCGCCGACGTCCTCGAGCTGGTAGGTGATCCGGAAGCTCACCTCGACCAGCTCGGCGTCGCCGGGGATCGCCAGCGGGGGCGAGGTCACCCGGCTCCAGTTGGTGTCGGGCACGTCGTCGCAGAACAGCGAGTGGGTGCCCGAGACGGCGTGGGCGCTCGAAACCTCCCAGGGATTGTCGAAGCCCTGGCGCTGGACGTGGGTCCAGCCCGCCGGCAGGCCGCCGACCGGCGTGCCGTCGAAGTCCTCCAGCAGGAGCAGGGTCTCGTCGCTCAGGCTTCCCGTGGGCAAGCTGAAAGTCAGCACCCAGTCGCCGACGCCGGCGGAGCCGCTGAGGGTGAAGTCGATGTCCTCGCCGCAGGGGTAGGTGTCGTCCAGCCGGATCAGGAACGGCGTCCCGTTGAGGTCGTCGCTCAGGGAGGGGAGGTCGGGAAAGGAGGCTGTGGGCTCGAGCACCAGGACTCCGGAAGTGGCGGTGGCCAGGTTGCCGACGATGCCGCCGGCCGTCTGCAGGCCGTCGTTGTACAGGCGCAGCCGCAGCTCGCCGATCTCGCCGGCCACGAGCCGGCCGTCGGTCACGCAGCCCAGATCCACCAGCTCGACATCCAGCAGACGCAGGGCCGCCTGACCCTGGGTGCCGTCATTGCGGGCCAGGTAGGCGTCGGGGGCGGTCGTCTGGTAGCTGGGTTCGCCCGTGCCGCCGAACGAAGCCAGCTGGGTGCCGGCCCGGGAGGCGCACTGGTTGTAGTCGCCGATGTTGGGCTGCCCGGTGTCCTGACCGTAATCGGCGTGGAATGGCTGGCGGGTCAGAGCCGCCGGGGCCTCCCAGGTCTGGCCGCCGTCGTGGCTGTGGGTGTGGACCAGGCCGGTCAGGTCGCTGCCCCCGGTGCCGGCCCGCTGGTCGTACCAGATGGCGTCGATGCGCTCGCTGGCGACCTCGTTGACCGAGATCCAGGGGAAGAACTGGGCGCGGTCGTGGCCGGGGTTGGTGTTCAGGGTCACCGGCGGCGTCCAGGTGATCCCGAAGTTGGAGCTGCGGGTGTAGTACACGTCGCCGAAGTCGGCGGTCTGCCGGCTGGCGTAGATGACGTGCAGGTCGCCGTCGAGGGGACTGATGGCGAGGGCGGGGAAGCCGTTGATGCGGTCGCTGCCGTAGGGCGGCAGGGGCGTGACCACACCGGTCACGATGTTGCTGGGTGTGCTCCAGGTCTGGCCGTTGTCGGTCGAGCGCACCAGCGAGATCTCGCCGGCGCCGAAGGCGCGCCAGACGATGTAGGCGGCGTCGCTGGTGGGATCGAAGCGGGGGCAGCTCCCCTGCCCGTCTTCCGGGCGCGACGAGAACACGGTGTACGGTGCCCAGTTCAGCCCGAGGTCGTCGCTGTAGATGGAGCGCATCTCCACCGTGGATCCGAAGCTCGTCCAGCTCAGCAGCACGCGACCCGTCTCGGCGTCGACGTCCATGAACTCCTTGTCGGCGAAGACGCTGGCGCTGTTGATGGGGCTCACCTCGCGCGGGCCGTCCCAGGTCTGGCCGCCGTCCGTGGAAACATGGACGCAGAGGCTGTTGTCGCCGCTCACGGTGCGGTAGATGGAGCTGTAGACGAAGGTGACCTCCTGGGTCCCCGGATCGATCCAGGCCTTCACGTCGGGATCGCCCCGCACCGCGTCGCCACCGCCGAGCACCGGTAGCTGGCCGCCGTAGGTGAAGCTCTGGCCCCCGTCACTGGACCAGGCGAAACCGGAGACGCTGATCCCGTCCGGATTGAAGAAGCCGGAGGCGTCGTTGAAGCCGACCACCACCAGGTCGCCGGCCACCGCCACGCTGGTCTCGCTCTGGAAGCGGGGCACGCCGGGCGTCAAGTTGAGGGCGCCCAGGGAGGGGCCCTTCTCCGGCAGGCGCGGGAGAAGCATCGCCGGGGGCGGTCCCGGCGTCGGCTCGGTCACGCTGTCGAGCCAGGGAGGAAGCGGAGTGATCCCCATGAAGAGGGCGCCCATGGCCGAGGGTTCGGGACGCTCGGGGGCCGTGGCCTCGGGGGTGATGGCGCCGACGCCGGCCGCGGCCGAGGCCAACAGCAGGATCACGGCGATGAGGACGCGTCGTGTCCGCATGATATTGGATCCTTTGCATTCGGGTGCGGGCTGCGGGAAGGGGATGGCTCGCCTGGTACCTGAATATAGAAGCAATGGCCCATCTCCGCATTCGCGCGCCGGATTCCCACCCGGCGCCGCGGCCGGCCGGACTCTCCGCTTGCCCTGGCGGCCGGGTCCCCGAATAATCGGGATCGCGGCCGCGTACGTTCCGGCAGCGAGGTCACGCCATGCAGATCCTCATCGTCCTTGTCGCTCTCGCGGTGTTCGGTGTCGTCGCCTACGTGTCTCACCAGATGGCCGAGGCGCGCCGCCGCGAGCTGGCGGCGTACGCCGGCGAGCAGGGCTGGAGCTTCTCCCCGGACCGGGATCGCGACATGGACGATCGCTACCCCGAGTTCGGTTGCCTGAAACACGGCCACAGCCGCTACGCGCACAACTTGATGAGAGGCGAGAAGGACGGGCTGCCGGTTATCGGCTTCGACTACCACTACGTGACCGGCCACGGCAAGAACCGGCAGACGCATCGCTTCTCGGCCCTGATCGTGCAGAGCCCCCTGCCGCTCAGGCCGCTGTTCATCCGGTCCGAGAACTTCCTCGACAAGCTGACCGAGTTCGTGGGCCTGGACGACATCGACTTCGAGTCGGCCGAGTTCAGCCGCGAGTTCTACGTCAAGGCCCAGGACCGGCGCTGGGCCTACGACGTCATCCATCCGCGCATGATGGAGTTCCTCCTGCAGGCGCCCCGGTTCAGCCTCCAGCTGGACCGGGGCCACGTCATCGCCTGGCGAGGCCGCCGGTTCAGCGGTCCGGACTTCGCCGCGGCCGGTGCGGTCGTGCGGGGGATGCTGGATCGCTTGCCGGACTACCTGAAGCAGCAACAGGAAGGAACCTGAGTCGCCGCCGCATCCGGCACCAGGAAAGGGAATGCCATGTCGCCCGTCGTGCTCGGCTTGCTCGCCCTCTTCGTCATCTGGTTCATCGGGACCTACAACTTGCTGGTCCGGCTGCGCCAGCATGTACGGGATTCCTGGGCCGGTATCGACACCGAACTGAGGCGCCGCTACGACCTGATCCCCAACCTGGTCAGCACCGTGCAGGGTTACGCCGCCCACGAGCGGGAGGCCCTGGAGGCGGTGACCGAGGCGCGCAGCCGCGCCGTGGCCGCCACGGGACCGCCGGGGGATCAGGCGATCGAGGAGAACGGGCTGGTGAGCGCGCTGCGGCGGCTCTTCGCCGTCGCGGAGGGCTACCCCCAGCTGAAGGCGAGCGAGAACTTCCTGGCCCTGCAGAAGGAGCTGGCCAACACCGAGGACCGCATCCAGGCCACCCGCCGCTTCTACAACGGCAACGTGCGCGACCTGAACACCCGCATCGAGGTCTTTCCCTCCAACCTCATCGCCTCGCTCTTCCGCTTCCACCCGGCGGAGTTCTTCGAGATCGAGGATGCCGTCGTGCGGGCCGCCCCGCACGTGGACCTGGGTCAGCCCGGGGCGGACTCCTCCAAGTAGCGGGCGGAGGGAGGGATCTCTCCATGCGGTACGTGAGCTGGAACGTGAACGGGTTGCGCGCGGCCCTCGCGAAGGGAGGCCGCGATTTCCTGGTGGAAAGTCGCGCCGATGCGATCCTGCTCCAGGAAGTGCGGGCCCGACCGGACCAGGTGAAGCTGGAGCTGCCGGGCTACACTGCGTTCTGGAATGCGGCGGAGCGCAGGGGCTATGCCGGCACCATGGTGCTGAGCCGCACCAGGCCGGAGCGGGTCTGGTGCGGGATCGGGGTGGCCGAGCATGACCGGGAAGGGCGCGTGATCACGCTGGAGTTCGCGGAACATTTCCTCGTCGACGTCTACACACCCAACGCCCAGCGGGGACTGACCCGCCTGGAATACCGCGTCCAGGCCTGGGATCCCGCCTTCCGGGCCTACCTGCAGCGGCTGCTGAAGAGCAAGCCGGTGGTCTTCGGCGGCGATCTGAACGTGGCCCACGAGGAGATCGACCTGGCCAACCCCCGCAGCAACCGGCGCAACGCGGGCTTCACCGACGAGGAGCGGGCCGGCTTCGGCAAGCTGCTCCGGGCCGGCTTCGTGGACACCTTCCGCGAGCTGAACGCGGAAGGGGGTCATTACACGTGGTGGGCACAGTTCGCCAACGCCCGCGCCCGGAACATCGGCTGGCGGGTGGACTACTTCCTGATCTCCCGCACGCTGCGCCCGCGCCTCAAGGCGGCGGAGATCCTGCCCCAGGTGATGGGCTCGGACCACTGCCCGGTGACGCTGTCGCTGGGTTGATCCCCGCCGGGACCGCCGCGTCCGGAATCGGCTGTCGCCGTCCCGCGATCGTGATTATCGTGGACGGAATTCCCGACTCCGGCCGGCACACCTTTCTCCGTGGAGGCGCGCGTGAATCCCGGTTCGCCCCTGAGCCGTTCCGGTCTGGCTCACCTGGCCGTGGTTTACGGCGTCTGGGGGAGCACCTACCTGGCCATCCGCGTGGCCGTGCGCGCGGGATCAGGCTTCCCGCCCTTCAGCATGGCGGCCATGCGGGTGCTCGTGGCGGCGGCGCTCCTGCTCGGCTGGGGAGCGCTGGCGCGCCACCGGCTGCGGCCGACCCGCGCCGAGCTGGGCGTGCTGGCGGCCACCGGTCTGATGCTCTGGACCGCGGCCAACGGCCTGGTGACCTGGAGCGAGCAGCGGGCCGACTCCGGCCTGGCCGCCCTGCTGGTGGCGACCATGCCGTTGTGGGCCGCCGCCTGCGAGTACCATCTGGAGCGCAAGCCGCCCACCCTCACGCTGGTGGCCTCGCTGCTGACCGGCTTCCTGGGGGTCGCGCTGCTCACCGCACCGGTGCTGCGGCAGGGGATGAGCGCGGACTTCTGGGCCGTGCTGGGCCTGCTCGCCGCGCCGGCCAGCTGGGCTGTCGGCTCGGTCTGGGTGCAGCGCCGGCGGCCGGATCTGAGCCCCCAGGTGGCCTCGGGCTACCAGCAGCTCTGCGGCGGGCTCGGCTTCGTGCTGCTGGCCCTGCTGACCGGAGAGCCGCGCCCGCAGCCGGTGCACGAGGCCTGGCTGGCCTGGGGCTACCTGGTGGTCTTCGGCTCGGTGGTGGCCTTCACCTCCTTCGTCTACGTCCTGCGTCTGTTGCCGGTGAGCGTGGGCATGACCTACGCCTACGCCAATCCCGTCATCGCGGTGCTTCTGGGCTGGCTGATCCTGCACGAGCCGATCACCTGGTGGACGCTGGCGGGCACCGCGCTGGTGGTCGCCGGTGTGGTGGGCGTGTTCCGCGACCGCCGCGAACAGGTCCTCAGGAGCCGCAAGGCGGCGGCCATCGCGAGCTGACTTGCTTTCCAGGCGTGCAAAGTCTTATCGTTCGCGGCGATCCACCCCGTTCCCGGAGAGGTCCGCGATGATTCCCTACCTGGCGCGTGCTCTGCTCTTCCTGATCCTGCTGCTGCCGGGATGCTCGCGGCAGCAGGAATGGCTGCCGCCCCATCCCGACCGGCCCAACCTGCTCCTGATCACACTCGACACCACCCGGGCGGACGAGCTGGGCTGCTACGGCAACCCCGACGTGCAAACACCCCACATCGACGGCCTGGCGACGCAGGGCGTGAAGTTCCTGCACAACGTGGCACCGTCCCAGTGCACGAATCCGTCCCACGCCACCATCCTGACCGGGCTCTACCTGGCGCGCCACCAGGTCTACGACAACCAGACGCCGCTCAGCGACGAGGCGGTCACCCTGGCCGAGATCCTCAAAGCCCACGGGTACGCGACGCTCGCCGCGGTGACCGCGCGGCACCTCAATCCCCCCAACTCCGGCTTCGGGCAGGGATTCGACACCTTCCTCACCTGCAAGCGGATGGAGATGCGGGCCGGCAAGCGGACGGGCAAGTTCCTGAAGAACCTGAGACGGGTGGCGGGACAGCCGTTCTTCGCCTGGCTCCACTACTTCGATCCCCACGGCGACTACAAGCCGCCGCGGCCCTTCAACCGCTGGTACCGGCCGAAGGATGTCTGGGAGGCCGTGCCGCGAACCAAGCGGATGGAGTGCCGGTTCGCGAAGGGCCAGAAGGTGGTCGATCCCGACGACGTCATTCCCCTCTACCAGGGTGAGATCAGCTACGTGGACGCCGAGGTCGGCAAGGTGCTGGCGGCGATCCAGGAGTGGGGGATCGCCGACGACACGCTGATCGTCCTGGTGGGCGACCACGGCGAGAGCCTGGGCGAGCACGGGATTTACTTCTGCCATGCCGGGATGTTCGAGCAGGTCCTGCACGTTCCGCTGCTGATGCGCTGGCCCGGACACCTGCCGGTCGGGCTCGCGGTGGAGACCTGGACCGGTTCGGCCGACATCCTGCCCACGGTCCTGGCCCTGCTGGGGATCGACATCCCGCACGGCGACCTCTCCGGAATCGATCTGGCGCCGACATTCAGCCTCCCCGACACGGTTCTCCACGACGCGCTCTACAGCGAGTCCTACGCCGGCATGATTCGCGCCGTCTACACCGCCGGGGGGCTCAAGTTCATCAAGCTGTACAAGGATGACTGGTCCATGGTGGGGGATCGGCTCTACCGGCCCCTCGCGGATCCGCCGGAGGAGCAGAACCTCCTCGGCGTACAGCCGGAGCAGGCCGCTCGCCTGGAGGCCCAGCTGGACGCCTGGCTGGCTGCGGCGCGCCAGCGGGCGCTGCCGGCGGTGGAGGACTACCAGCTCGACAAGGCGACCGCGAAGGCCCTGCGCTCCCTCGGCTACGTGGAATGAGCCGGATCCGCGACGGCGGCCTTTTCCGTGACCTCGACCCGTGAGGGTACCGCCAGGTAGGCCGCGGGGATCACCACCAGCGTCAACAGGGTGCTCACCAGCAAGCCGCTGGCCACCGTGATGGCCAGGGGGGAGCGCAGCTCCGCCCCCTCGCCCCAGCTCACGGCCATCGGCAGCAGGCCCAGGACGGTGGTCAGGGTGGTCATGAGGATGGGGCGCAGCCGGATGTGACCGGCGCGAATCACCGCCTCGCGCTTCTCCACGCCGGCCCGGCGCAGGCGATTGATGGTGTCGATCAGCACGATGGCGTTGTTCACCACGATGCCGGTGAGCATGATCGCACCGATCAGCACGATCACCGTCACCGTGGTATCGGTGACGAGCAACCCGGCCACGACGCCGACCAGGGCCAGGGGGATGGTGAACATCACGATGAAGGGGTGCAGGAAGGACTCGAAGGTCGACGCCATCACCAGGTAGACCAGGAAGATCGCCAGCAGCATGGCGAAGCGCAGGCTGGCGAAGCTCACCTGCATCTCGCGGTTCTGGCCGCCCAGCTCCGAGGTGATGCCGGGCGGGGGCGGATCCGCCGCCAGGAGACGCTTGACGTCCTCGACGGCGCCGCCCAGGTTGCGGCCCTCAAGGTTGGCCGTCACCACGGCGGCCCGCTGCTGCTGGAGCCGGTGAATCTCGGCGGGGCCGCGATCCAGCCGCACGTCGGCGACCGAGAGCAGCCGCAGGGGCTTGCCGCCGGGCCCCGGTATGACGAGGTTGCGCACGTCCTCGACCGTCTTGCGGTCCGGCTCGCGGTTGCGGATGCGGATGTCGATCTGGCGGTCCTCTTCCTTGAAACGGGTCGGCACCACGCCCTGGACGCGGTTGCGCAGCGTCTCGGAGAGCACCCCCATGTCCAGGCCGAGGCTGGCCAGACGGCGGCGGTCGAAGACGACCTGCACCTCGGGGTTGCCGGCTTCGAGGCTGCTGCGCACGTCGGCCAGCCCGCGCACGCCCTCCAGACGATGGGCCAGGTCCAGGGAGTAGTCGCGCAGCGCCTCCAGATCCTCTCCGTAGAGCACCACCTCCACCGGCGTCTTGAGGCTGAAGTAGGATGGCCGGCCGAACTTGATCTCCAGGTCCGGGATGTTCACGAAGCGATGGCGCAGCCGCTCGATGGTGGCGGTCTCGGCCCGCTCGTCGGTGCGGTTCCGCATGACCAGGTTGAGCTGAGCCAGGTTCTCGGCCTTGGTGTTCAGCGACATGCCGCCGGCCACCAGCCGGCTGCCCACCGTGGCGTAGCTGCGGGCGATGGCCGAGTCCGCCGCGGCCTCCGCTTCCATGCCGCGCACGACCCGGTCAGTGGCCGCCAGCGAGGTCCCCTCGGGCATCTTGACCTCGAAGTAGAACTCCCCCTCGCTCAGCTGCGGGATCAGCTCGGTGCCCAGCAGGCGGATCCCCGCGACGGAGGCGAAGAAGAGACCGAACGCCACGATCAGGGTCAGGAGCCGGTGTTGCAGGGCGCCGCGCAGCAGACGGTCGTAACCCTCGCTGAAGCGTCCCAGGGTCAGGAGCGGTCCCGAGGCGGCGGCCACGGATTCGTCCGCCTGCGGACCGGCCTCGACCTCCCCACCGCCGGCGGCGGAGCCGGCGCCCAGCGCCCCCAGGCGCGCTCCCAGGGCGCTCAGCATGGGGATCATGGTGACCGCCACCACCAGCGAGGCCAGCAGGCTGAAGGTCACCGTCAGGGCCTGGTCCTTGAAGAGCTGGCCGGCGATCCCCTCCACGAAGACGATGGGCAGGAACACGGCCACCGTGGTGAGCGTCGAGGCCACCACGGCCGGACCGACCTCGGTCGTGCCGACCACCGAGGCCCGCGCCAGGGCCAGGCCGGCCTTGCGCTTGCGATAGATGGACTCCAGCACTACGATGGAGTTGTCTACCAGCATGCCGATGCCCAGGGTCAGGCCGCCCAGGGACATGATGTTGAGCGAGATGTTCATGCGGTACATCAGCATGAACGTCGCCACGACGGAGATCGGGATGGAGGTGGCGATGATCATGGTGCTGCGCACGTCGCGCAGGAAGGCGAACAGCACCAGGATGGCCAGGATCCCGCCCAGGATGGCCGCGTTGCGCACCTCGGCCACCGCTTGCTGGATGAAGTGGGACTGATCGAAGAGGATCGCCAGCTCCTGGCCCGGCGGCAGCTTGCCGTGCTGCCAGGCGGCCAGGCGCTCGCGCACGAGGTGGGCGACGGTCACGCTGTTGGCGTCCCCCTCCTTGTAGATGGCGATCTCAACGGATTCGCGGCCGTTGACCCGCGTGATCTCCTCGCGCTCCTTGGCTCCCCAGTAGACGTGTGCCACGTCACCCAGGCGCACCGCTGCTCCCTCGCGCTGGGCCACGATCAGGTCGGCGATCTCGTCCACCGTGTCGAACTCGTTGACGGTCCGCACCAGGTACTGGCTGTCGCGACTACGCAGGGCGCCGCCGGGCAGGTTCACGTTCGAGACGCCGACGATCTGCCGCACGGTGTCGAGGGGGATGTTGAGGGCCGCCAGGCGCTCCTGATCCACCTCGATCTGGATCTCCTCCTCGAGCCCGCCCTTGATCTGCGCCGCGGCCACGCCCTTGATGGTCTCGAAGTCCTGCTTGAGCTGCTTGTCGGCCAGGCGGCGCAGGTCGGTCAGGGGGACGTCGCCGTAGAGGGCCAGCCGCATGATGGGGTCCAGGGAGGGATCGAAGCGCAGGACCAGCGGATCCTTTGCCTCCTCCGGCAGGACGAGGCGGTCCAGCTTCTCGCGCACCTCCATGGACAGCATGTCCATGTCCGTGTTCCAGTCGAATTCCAGGGTGACCTCGGAAAGTCCGGGCCGCGAGACCGAGTGAACCGACTGGAGGCCCCGCAGCACGCCCACCACTTCCTCCACCGGACGGGTCACCAGGTTCTCGACTTCCTGGGGGGCCGTGTCCGGAAACTCGGTCTGAACCGTGAGGGAGGGATAGGTGATGTCGGGAAAGAGTTCGAGGGCGAGACGGTTGTAGCCGACCAGTCCGAAGGCGACCACGGCCAGGGTCACCATGACCACGCTGACACGACGGCGGACCGCCAGGGCGACGAAGCTGCGCATCAAGCGCCCCCGCGGCCGACCGCGCCCGCAGCCGCCGTGTCCACGTCCGCGGACGCGTCGTTCCCGGCGCTTCCCTCGAGGATCTTCAGCGGCGCCCCCTGCTTGAGGGAGCGCTGGCCCTTGACCACCACCAGCTCACCGGGGGTCACCCCGTCCAGGATCTCGGCGTGGGCGTCGTCGGTGAAACCCACCTTGACGACCCGGCGCTCGGCCCGGTCCTCGACGGCCACGTAGACCACGTCCTCGCCCTTGTCGGCGACCACGGCGGGGCGCGGGATGAGCGTGGTGCCGGAGCGGCGCTCGGTGACGATGCTCACCTCGGCGAAGTCGCCGGGACGCGTGTCGCCGGGGTACTCGGGGATCTCGACGGTCAGCTTGATGGTGCCGCTGGTGGGATCGATGACCGGGCTGACCAGCTTGATGGTCCCGTGCATCTCGCGACCGTCGCTGTCCAGACGCAGGGTGACCGGCTGCTCGGCCTCCAGCTTGCGGAACTCCTTGGCCGGAACGTGCACGCGGGCGAGCAGCGGATCGAAATCGGCGATCACGAACAGCGGTGTGCCGACGCTGACGTTCTGCCCCGGGTCGACGAGGCGTTCGGTGATGCGGCCCCGGAAGGGAGCAGCGACGGAGGTGTACTCCACGTCGAGGGCCGCCAGGCCCTCGTCGGCCTCGGCCGTGGCCAGCTCGCTCTTGGCCGCCTCGTACTCCTCCTCCGAGGTCAGCTCCTCGGCCAGCATGCGCTCCATGCGGTCGTAACGGGCCCGCAGGTTGCTGGTGGTCGCCCGCGCCTGATCCAGACGCAGCTGGTACTCGTGGTTGTCGATCTGGACCAGCACCTGCCCCTCCTCCACGAGGTCCCCCTCCTCGCAGCCCAGGGATCCGATGACGCCCTGCACGCGCGCCAGGATCTGGGCCTGCTTCTCCGCCTCCAGGGTGGCGGTGGTTCGATAGTAGCTGGCGATCTCGCCGGTGACGGCCGTCTCCACGGCAACGGGCGTCGGGGGCTGGGCGGGTGGCGAGCCGGGTCCGCTGTTCTCCTCGGCCCGGGCCTGCCGGGCCGGGCCGTCGGCCTGGCCGCCGCAGCCGCCGAGCAGCAAGGCGGCGCCGGCCACGACGAGACCAAGAACCGCACGGCGGAACGGGGGGGACAGGAGCATGTTCGCTCTACTTTCGCGCTTGAAGGCCGAGCGTGGAGCTTCGCTGTGAGGCAAGCTGGTACGCCGGGCCGGCCACAAAGTTTCGTATATCATAGTGCCGTGCTCGGCTCCTGTCATGTCGCGCCGCCGCGGGGCCCGCGCCGCCGGCCCGTGCGAAATCGGGTTGCCAGGCGGCCGGCCGGGCTGTTTCATTGCAGGAACCCCCGAGCCACCGGAACCCTCGATCCGGGCCTTCGGCGATTCACTCGCCGCCCGCTGCGCCCTGCAACGAAACAGGGAGACCGAACCATGAGAATCAAGCTGCTCGTCTGTCTTCCGGTCCTGCTGTCGGCCGGCCTCGCCCTGGCCGACCAGGAGAGCCACCTGATGCGCTACGCCGATGTTCACGGCGATCAGATCGTCTTCACCTACGAGGACGATCTGTGGCTCGTGCCAGCCGCCGGCGGCGACGCTCATCGCATCACAAATCATCCGGGCCGGGAGCAGTACGCCAAGTTCAGCCCGGACGGCAAGCTGCTCGCGTTCACCGCCAATTACGACGGGGGGACGGATGTCTACGTCATGGAGGTCGCGGGCGGCATTCCGCGACGGTTGACCTTTCATCCGGCGGCCGATCAGGTCCTCGGCTGGTATCCCGACGGCCGGTACGTGCTGTTCCGGGCCAACCGGACCGCTCCGGGCTACACCCAGGAGCTGTACCGGATTTCCGTCAACGGCGGCATGCCCGAACCTTTGCCGGTGGACCGGGGTGGGCTGGCGAGCCTCTCTCCCGACGGCCGCAAGCTGGCCTTCAACCGCTTCGTGCGCGAGCACCGCACCTGGAAGCGCTACCAGGGCGGCTGGGCCCAGGACATCTGGATCGCCGATTTCGACGCCGGCACCATCGAGAAGGTGACCGACTGGCCGGGCACCGACAACTTCCCCATGTGGTCCGGCAACACGGTCTACTTCACGAGCGACCGCGAGGACGGCACGCTGAACATCTACGGCTACGACCTGGCCAGCCGGGCTGTCAAGCGGCTGACCCCCTACCAGGACTACGACGTCAAGTACCCCTCCCTGGGGGACGGGCGCATCATCTTCCAGTACGGCGAGACCCTGAACCTGCTCGATCTCGGCTCGGGCCGGGTGACGAAGGTGATGGTCCGCATCCGCAGCGACCAGGTACCGATGCGTCCCGAGCTGGTCGAGGTGGCGCCCCGCACCGGCAGCTTCGGCCTCTCGCCGAGCGGCAAGCGCGTCCTGCTCGAGGCCCGCGGCGAGATCCTGAACCTGCCCGCGGACAAGGGCGACCCGGTGAACCTGACCCACCGCTCCGCCTCGCGCGAGAAGGACGCGGTCTGGTCGCCCGACGGCCGCTGGATCGCCTTCATCAGTGATCGCAGCGGCGAGGAGGAGATCTGGCTTGCCGACCAGCAGGGCGGCGACTGGCGGCGGCTCACCGAGGGAGGCCTGGGCTTCCTGCTGCCGCCGGTCTGGTCGCCGGATTCCCGGCACCTGATCTACAGCGACAAGTTCATGCGGCTCAACCTGGTCGACGTTCCGGCGGGCAAGAAGCGCGTGATCGCCCAGGGCGGATACGACGACGCCTGGGAGCGCTGGGGCATCCAGGACTACGTCTGGTCCCCGTGCAGCCGCTGGATCGCCTACACGCAGATGGAACACAACATGAACGAGTCCATCTACCTGTACGACATGAACACCGGCGAGACCACGCGTGTCACCGACGACATGCAGACCAGCTGGAGCCCTTCGTTCTCGCCGGACGGCCAGTATCTCTACTTCCTCTCCAACCGGACCTTCAACCCGATCATGGGCTTCCAGGATCAGAACCACGTCTTCCTGGACATGACCCGCGCCTACGTCGCCGTCCTGAAGGACGGCGAGCCGTCGCCGTTCATGCCCCCGGAGGTCCTCGAGGAGGAGACCTCCGCGGGGGACGAGCAGAAGGGCGAGGAGAAGAAGAGCGACGAGCAGGACGCGAAGAAGGACAAGAACAAGGCCAAGGACAAGGACGGGAAGGGTGCCGAGGAAGTCCCGGAGACGGTCATCGACCTGCCAGGCCTGCAGGAGCGCATCGTCGTCGTCGAGGAGCTGCCGGCCGGTACCTACTTCCGCCTGACGGCGACGAGCGACGGCTTCCTGCTGCTGCGTCGCGACGAGCCGAAGTTCCTGAAGTACCAGAACGTCGATGACGGCACCACCGACCTTTTCGACCTGATCTCCTACAAGCTGGAGGATCAGGAGCACGAGGCCGTGCTCGAGGGTATCGCCAACTACCATCTCTCGGCGGACGGCAAGAAGCTGATCTACCGTGCCGGATCGCGCTACGGCGTGGTCGATGCGGGCAAGCCGGCCAAGGTCGGCGACGGGGCCGTCGATCTCGCGGCCGTACGCCTCGAGGTCGTGCGCGGCGAGGAGTACCGCCAGCAGTTCGACGAGGCCTGGCGCATCCAGCGCGACTGGTTCTACGACGCGAACATGCACGGGATCGACTGGCCGGCCATGCGGGAGAAGTACGGCCGCTTCGTTCCCAACTGCGGAAATCGCGGGGACCTGACCTACCTGATCGGCGAGATGATCGGCGAGCTGAGCGCCGGCCACACCTACGTCTACGGGGGCGACAACCAGAGCGACTACGAGCGCGTGGGCGTCGGCGTGCTGGGTTGCGACTTCGCCGCCGAGAAGGGGGCGGGCTACTATCGCATCGCCCACATCCTGCCCGGGGTGAGCTGGGATCCCCAGAACCGGTCTCCGCTGAACGAGCCCGGCTGTCCGGTCGAGGAGGGCGACTGGCTGATCGCCATCGACGGGGAGGAGGTGCCGGCCGGCGACAACGTCTTCCGGCACCTGGTGGACAAGGCCGACAAGATGGTGGTCCTGACCTTCAACGACAAACCCCAGGCCAAGGGCGGCCGCACCTGCCGGGTCAAGACACTCAACGGTGATTACGCCCTGCGCTATCGCGAGTGGGTGGAGAACAACCGCGCCCTGGTCGCGCGCCTCAGCGGCGGCAAGATCGGCTACCTGCATCTGCCCGACATGTTCCAGCCGGGCCTGATCGAGTTCGCCCGCTACTTTTACCCCCAGAGCGACAAGCAGGCCCTGATCGTCGATGATCGCTTCAACGGCGGCGGTTTCGTGGGCGACATGATCATCGACCGCCTCGAGCGACGGCTCTGGGGGTTGACCCTGCCCCGCGAGGGGGGCCGGATGCGGGATCCCGAGCGCTGCTTCCACGGCCCGCTGGTCGTGCTGATCAACGAGGAGACCTTCAGCAACGGCGAGTACTTCGCCCAGGCCGTCAAGCTCAAGGGGCTGGCCCCGCTGATCGGCAAGCGCACCTGGGGCGGCGCCGTGGGCATCGAGGCGCACCAGGACCTCGTGGACGGCGGCGGCACCTCGCCGCCGCAGTTCGGGTTGCTGGGGCTGGACGGCAGCTGGCTGATCGAGGGCCACGGGGTCGAGCCGGACATCGAGGTGGAGAACGATCCGGTGGATCTGCTGCAGGGCAAGGACGCCCAGCTCGAGTTCGCGGTCCGGCACCTGCTGGAGCGGCTCCAGCGGGAGGGCGCCGCCTGGGCCCTGCCGGACAAGGTGAGCTATCCCAACAAAAGCCGGCCCGGGGAGGGCAGGAAGTAGTTCCTCGCGCGCGGTCGCGGCACGGGCGGGCAGGTGCTAGATCGGCAACTTGATCTTCAGGTACCCGACCGTCACCGAGACGTAGGCCTCGTCGTCGGCGAAGTAGATCTGCGGGGTCACGTAGAAGACGTCGTTCAGGAGCACGCCCAGACCGCAGCCGAAGCCGGTGACGTCGTCGTCCTGCTTCTCGACGTGCCCCCCCAGGCTCTCCAGCTTCACCGAACCGCGGGTGTGGGCCACCAGGGCGTACGGGACGGCGACCGCGGACTCCCCCCGCAGCTTGCTGCTGAGCGTGGCCGTGACGGCGAAGCTGTTCTCGCTCATGGTCAGGTCGCGCCGGGTCAGCTCGTTGCCGGCGTACCAGACATGGTTGTACTGGAAGCCGAGGTCGAGGCTGACCGCATTCTGCAGGTTCTGCTTCAGGAGACTGAAGCCGAAGAAGGGCGAGATCTGGGTGCCGCGCAGATCGTCGTCCTTGACGTCGATGCGGCTGACGAACATGCCGAACTCGAGCATTCCCCGCTGGGCCAGGCCGAAGCCCGCCCCCAGGCCGCTGTAGGCGTCGGTCGAGGTGTAGGCGAGCGCGGCCGTGGCACCGCTGACGCCGTCCTCCAGGTAGAGGATCTGGGCGTGAACGGAGCCGGCGAACAGGAGCAGACCGATCGCGACGAGGGAACGCACGGTACGGCTGGGTGAAGGCATGATGCTCTCCTGGCTGCAGGCGTCGTGGGGCCGGAGCAGCATAGTGGGGCGGGAGCCGGTGGTCAACCCAGCCCCCAATATATCTTCACGGCCTTTCAAGGGAACCGGCTCGGCGCATCGTGCAGGACGTTCCCGGCGGGATCGGCGACGGCGTACTGGAAGCCGGGCAGGATGCTGAAGGCACCGACGGCGCCGTCGCCCGTCATGGCCAGGCAGCACAGCTGGTCCTCGCGGGCCGCAGGGTAGGTCGACAGGATCCGCGCCACCGCCGCTTCGCAGGCCTCCTGCGGGGCGGCCCCCTCGCGCATCTTCTCCACCATCAGGAAGCTCGACAGGGTCTTCATGGCCAGCTCGCCGAGACCGGTGGTGCAGGCCGCTCCCACGCTGCTGTCCACGAAGAGGCCCGCGCCGATGATGGGCGAATCCCCCACGCGGCCCGGCAGCTTGAAGGCCAGACCGCTGGTGGAGCAGGCTCCGGCGAGACCGCCCGCCATGTCGCGGACGAGCATGCCGATGGTGTCGTGGCGATCGCCGTCGATCCGCGGCTCGTACCGGCTCTCCTGCAGCCATTCCCGCCAGGCCTGCTCCGCGGCGGGGGTGAGCAGGTTCTGCTCGGGGAAACCCTCATCCCTGGCGAACTGCAGGGCGCCCTCGCCGACCAGCATCACGTGGGGCGTCCTCTCCATGATCCGCCGGGCGACCGCCACCGGATGCACGATGTTCTCCAGACAGGCCACCGCACCGCAGCCGCCGTCGCCGTCCATGATGGCGGCGTCGAGGGTCACGCGGCCGTCCCGGTCGGGATAGCCGCCCAATCCCACGGTGGAAATCGTGGGATCGGCCTCGACGACCATGACCCCCTCCTGGACGGCGTCGAGGGCGTGGCCCCCGGCGGCCAGCACCCGCCAGGCGGCGGCGTTGGCGGGCACGCCGTGATTCCAGGTGGCGACCGCGAGCGAGGGGGCGCTGCGGCGGGGCCGGGGAGGGCGGGCCGCGGTGGGGCGCGGGTTCAGGGACGCGGCTCCGGCGCCCACGGCGGCGGCTCCCAGGACCGCGGCACGCAGGAACTGGCGACGGCTGGCCATGCTGTCACTCCTCGGATGCGGTTCATTCGCTGAACATCACCTCGACGGTGACGATCTCGTGCGGGCCCATCTCCAGGCCCAGCTCGCGTGGGCTGAAGGCGATCAGCTCCTCCTGCCGCTCTTCCAGCAGGTTGGTGCGCCAGCCGCTCCGGCAGTCCCGGCCGAATGTCAGGGTCTCGGCCACCTTCTCGCCGGTCAGGTTGTAGACCCGCACGATCAGCGTGTCGCGTTCCTCCTGCCGCTTGACGGCGGTGATCGCCGTGCGCGCGCTGGTCTTGCCGACGAGGCCTGCACCGCCGGGTACGCAACCATCGGCCACGCCCTGCACTACCAGAGGGGCCACGTGGAAGCGCCGGCTGATGCCCAGCACGTCCGCGCCCAGCCAGTCGCCGGCGAAGGGCACCACGGCGTACTGGAAGAGATGACGTCCGGGACACTGGGCGTCCGGCGTGAAGACGGTGGGGCCGGCGTTGGCCTGCCGCCGGCTGGCGAGATCGTCGCGCGAAAGCCAGCCCACGCAGCGCAGCAGCGTCAGCGCCAGGGTCACGTGCCCGTGCTGGTCCGGCAAGGCGGCGATCTCGGGCAGGCCCCGGTTCAGGATCGCCAGGCCGTGGGCGCCGTCCTCCAGGAGACTGAAGTCCTGCTGGGGCAGCGTCTGCGACGGCGGCTGCACCCAGCTCACCCCCGTCGTGCCCGGGGTGATGGGACGCCGGTTCACCAGGAAATGGCCATCGGAGACCAGGGTGTCCGTGATCAGTCCGGTGGGGAAGAGGGCGCGCAGCCGGTGGTCCTGGGCCTGGTTGTCGAACTCCAGCGCGACGTCCACGCGCGGGCAGTGCGCCATCAGGGTCACCCGCACGCACACCTCGCACTCGACCTGCTCCCGTTCGCGACGGGTGCGACGGGTGCGATCGGGCACGACGCCGCGCGGCAGGTCCATGGCCAGGCG
>Ga0315542_1000710_pt1 | contig 21083 bp, 17 predicted proteins | sample SalMarSW160120MG_FD_202541 | JGI IMG/M metagenome (GOLD analysis project Ga0315542, IMG submission 202541) | Salt marsh sediment microbial communities from the Plum Island Ecosystem LTER, Massachusetts, United States - Salt Marsh Sediment SW1601-20 ... | reverse complement strand
ACCCCAACATGTATCGAGGCCGGAAATTTACCATGCGTCAACTGACCGGATTCGGATCTCCCGAAGCCACGAACGAGCGCATCAAGTTCATGCTTGAACACGGCGCGACAGGCCTGAACGTTCTTTTCGACGTTCCCACCATTCAAATGTACGATTCCGATGATCCCTTGTCCACGGGACAAGTGGGCATGTCCGGAGTCTGCGTGGACAGCGTGGAGGATATGGATCGGCTTTTTAAAGACATCCCCCTGGATCAGGTGACGGTATCCATCGTGACCCACTACCCCTCGAATACTGCCATCCTTTTTCCAATGTTTCTGGTCCTTGCGGAAGAGAGAGGCATCCCGTGGGAGAGGCTTCGGGGCAGCGTCCAGAATGATATGACACTGGAAGAATTGATTCGAAGCGGGGCTGAGTACACTCCTCCAAAGGATTGTTTCAGGATTCAGTGCGATAATATAGAGTTCATAAGAGAGCACGTCCCGCGATGGAATTACATTACACTCAACGGGTATAACCTGCGGGAATTCGGGACCTCAGGGATCACGGAAATGGCCGTGGCCCTGGCCAACGGCATTGAAACCCTTGAGGAGATGGCATCCAGAGGGTACGATACTGATTCGGTTGCGGATCGACTCGCCTTCTTTTGGTCTCCCGGCAATGATTTTTTTGAGGAAGTTGCGAGATTGAGAGCGGTCAGGAGACTCTGGTACAAAATCATGAAATACCGGTTTCGCGTATCAAACCCGAGGGCTATGCTGATGCGTTGCCATGCGCAGACATCAGGAGTTTCCCTGTTCCAACAGGAGCCCTTGAATAACGTGATTCGTTCGGCTTATCACGCGCTTGCCGCCGTATTCGGCGGAGTGCAGTCCCTTCATGTGGATTCCTTCGATGAAGCCTATTCGGTTCCAACGGAACAGGCCGCTCTTCTCTCTTTGAGAACCCAGCAGATTATTCAGGAAGAGACCGGCGTGACGGACGTGGCGGACCCCCTGGGAGGTTCTTTCTATGTGGAGGCGCTGACGAGCCATATGGAGGAAAAGATCCTCGATGAAGTCGACGAGATCGAGCGTTCGGGTGGGTATGTGAAGGCTGTAGAAACGGGACAACTGCACAAGAAGATCACCTCCTATTTCCTGGATCAACATCAGGGGATGGAAGAAGGCAGAATCAGGGTCGTCGGTTACAACGCTTACCCGTCCGACACAGAGGCGCCGCCTATTCAGGTGTTCCGCTATCCCGAAGGTGTTGAGGAGAGGCAGAAAGCAAGGTTGGCAAGACTGAGATTGAATCGAGATACTGAGAGAGTTGAGCGCGCGCTGAAAGGACTGCAGGATGCATGCGCCGGGAAAGAGAACATCCTTCCTTACAGTGTGGAGTGCGCCAGGGCACGCTGTACGGAGGGAGAACTGCACAAGGTATTCACGAAATCCTACGGATTATGGCAGCCGCCGATAACATGGTGAGAATATGTGGCCCTGCCATGCAGCAAGAGTGCGTCATGAGGACCGGGGGATGAGACAAAGATGATCCAGAGAAAGGTCAAAGTGCTCCTGGCGAAACTGGGGCTGGACGTTCACAATCGCGGAATCATCACCGTTGCCAGGATGTTGAGCCAAGCGGGAATGGAAGTCGTCTACATCGGCAATGCCACTCCCGGAGAGATCGTGAACGCTTCAATTCAGGAAGATGTGGACGTGATCGGAGTGAGTTCGCTCTGCGGAGCGCATCTGACGCTCGGAATTCCCCTGATCCGACAAGCCGGGGACAGGGGGATTAAAGATAGAGTCGTGTTCCTGATAGGAGGAGTTTTCCCTCCCTCGGACAAAGACCGGCTGGAAACGATCGGGTTTGACGGGGTTTTTCTTCCGGGGGCAAAAGCAGATGAAATTGCAGCGATGATTAGTGAGCTTCTTCGTAACAAGAGAACCGAGCCGACGGAGTCCGCCCCCTGAAAAATTCCAATCCGAAACCCCGCCTTCCTGCCCGAAGGCCTCTCAGCTCTCGGGAGCCGGTATGATCCAGGGAATGAACTGGATTTTCTGATTACCGGTGGAAGAGATCGAATCCAGAAATACGATCGCCCGCTGGTTGCTCACTGCCTCCGTGTCTGGAACAACGGCCGCCCTCTTGAGACATAAAAACAAGAAGAAGACGACGAGGTGAAGTTATGTCCGCTAAATGGCCGCCCGAATATGACCGTTCCTTTGTTCCACCTCCTGAATCCAGGTACTGGAGCGAGACCCTGGAAATCATGGATCCTGAGGAAAGGGATCAACGGGTCATCATTCCAAAATTGCAGGCCCAGTTGAAATATGCATACGAAAGCTCTCCCTTCTACAGAAGGAAATGGGATGAGGCGGGAATCAGGCCGGAGGACATTCGTTCGTTGGAGGATTTCGAGAGGGTACCGCTCGTGGAAAAGGACGAGATTCGCAGGGACCAGATTGAGAACCCTCCATTTGGAAGCAACCTTTGCATCCCGAGACGCGAGTTGGCGCGAATTCAGGGAACTTCGGGCACGACGGGGAAACCGACCGTTTTCGGCATCGGCCGGGGGGATATGGAACGTATTGCGGAAGCTCACGCCAGGATCATGTGGAGTTTTGGGATCAGACAGGATGACACGGTTTTTATGGCGTCCTTCTTCAGTCTCTACTGGGGAAGCTGGGGAGCGCTGTTAGGATGTGAACGTCTCGGTGCCACGGCATTTCCCTTCGGCGCCGGTGTATCGGGCCAGTCCGACAGGTCTCTGGAATGGATGAAGGAGGTGAGGCCGACGGTCTTTTACGGAACACCGTCCTATGCGCTTCATCTGGCCGAGAAAGCCAAGGCAAGAGGGATGGACCCGCGGAGGGATTTCAACTTCCGCATTCTCTTCTTTTCGGGAGAACCCGGTGCCGGGGTTCCATCCACAAGAAAACGGATCGAAGAATCTTACGGCGGCATCTGCATAGATTCCGGTTCCACCGCGGAAATGGCACCGTGGATGACCAACGCCGAATGTGATTGTCGTCAGGGCATGCATTTCTGGCAGGATATCGTCTACAGCGAACTTATCGATCCGAAGACGAAAAGGAGGGTCCCGGACGGCAAGGAAGGCATTACCGTTTACACGCACCTGGAGCGCACCTCGCAGCCCATGATCCGTTTTATGGCCGGGGATATCGCCATGTGGGTGACGGATACCTGTGCCTGCGGCCGGACCTATCCCCGGCTGCCCAAAGGCATTTACGGCCGTGCGGACGACATGTTCGTGGTTCGGGGAGAAAATGTATATCCCAGCGCCATAGAGGACGTGATCAGAGGGATAAAGGGGCTGGGAGATGAATACCGCATCATTATCACCAGGGAAAGGACCATGGATGAACTGGTTGTCCAGGCGGAGCACGTTGCCGGCATGAATGTCTACCAAATCGCGGACCTCAAGACCCAGCTCGAGGGCAACCTGAGGGCACGAGGTCTCAGGACGACTATCCAGATGATGGCCCCCGGGAGCCTGGAGCGAACCGAATTCAAGGCCAAGAGGATCGTCGACCAGCGGCGCCTGTACGACGCCATCACGGAAAAAGCCTGAAGCGATCACCTGATAGACATCCGTCATTTTCCTCACAAACGGTGTCCTGTGCAATGCAAGCCCCGGCTTCTTCCCTGAACCTCTCTGTGGGGAGGCGTCCGATGCCTCCTCTCCCCGGGAGGTTATCCACAATTCCGATGGATAGACGGAAGTCTCATAGACCTTCCCTGACTCATTGTGCTTTTTTTCTAAAGCTCTGGGCTGCTATGTCCGGCCGGGGTATCGTTTTTCTCCATCTGATTCCTGTACCAGTCGATCTGCCGACATATGCCGCGGATGACCCTCACTTCCCTTGCGCGAAGGGGAATTCGTGACAGAAATCTCCGGATATTGAGCATCCAGTGTTCGGGATTTTCGGGCTGCAGGAAGCCGATTTTCATGAGGACCTGTTTCATGTGATCGTACATCCCCTCCAGTTCGAAGCTGTTTGCGAGCCGGGGCACTGGTTTTACCGGTTCCTCCGTGGATGCGACAGAGATTTCATAGCAGAGGATCATGACCGCTTGGGCGAGGTTGAGAGAGGAAAATCCGGCAGTGGGAATATTCACGATGGTGTGACAGTATCGCAGTTCTTCATTGGAAAGTCCCCGGTCTTCCGGCCCGAAGAGGAGACCTATCTGGTTTTCCTGGGACAGGGGAATGAGATCCCGCGCCAACAGGCGCGGGATCGTCAACGCAGGTCTCAGAGAGCCGAGCCTTGCGGTAGTTCCCGCCAGGAAGTGAAACGGGGCAAGGGCGGATTTCAGGTCGTCGAAGACCTCCATCTCCTCCACCACAGACCAGGAAGGTCCTGTTGCGGTTTTCAGGACCTTGGAGAGATCACAGTTTTTTGGCCGCACAACCGCCAGTCGCTGGAGCCCCATGTTGGACATGGCCCGGGCCGCCGAGCCGATATTTTCCGGGATCTGTGGGTCGAGCAGGATGATACCGATATGGGAAAGGTTTACTTTTGCACTCATGCACGCATCACGCTACTGCTATTCGCCTGGAGCCGGTCCATCCGGCGCGGCCTGGAGGATTTTCAGGATGTCCGTCACGAGACCGTCGCTGTCGAAGGAAAAGGAAACGGTTCCTTCCCTGACCTCAAAGTGGGTGAGCCGGCATTGGTATTCCTCCGCCACTGATTCCAGCACTTCTCTGAACCGGACTGCTTCCGGATGGGTCTCGCTGTTCACATCCCGGGAAAGAAGGTCTACTTCAATGATTCCGGACGACATGGTCATGCCCCGATTAACCTCGCGGTTTGCGTTGTTTCCTCGAACTTGTGCGGTCTCTTGGCCATATTCCTCAGAAGGGAGTCCTGAGGGATATGGTTCTTGCCGCCTCTGTCAGTATAAGAGTTCGCGCGGGAAATGCAAGCGGCTGGAGGGAGCAAGACCTTCCCTGGCCACCATTTGCGCCGACCGCAGGCGGCGCTTCTGAGAAAATATGCGTTTTCTTAAAGAATGCACTCGGTGGTGCCGATTTATTGACTTGATACCGGTACCGCAGAGTCCTGGGTCATGAAATCCATGGGAGCCTGGAAGAAATCCTGGGAAAGACAGCGTTTCCTCAAAAACCGTTGGGGTCAATTTCTCCCAGAAAATAGAAGAGGGTCTTTTTTCCCCTGCTTCATTGTGTTTTTGCGGGAAATGATGGGGAGAGTTGGAACAGTGTATGCATATCTTCATTTCGTACTGATTCAGGGATGGAGCGCTTCGAAGAGCCAATTTTGTGGTTGAATAGAGATGGGTGCCGGGTATAATATGCCCGCCGCAAGTCACATTTTACCAGGAGGACTGAATGGCACAAATAGACGCCTTTTTCAAGTTAATGCATGAACAGGGGGCATCGGACCTTCATCTGGTCGCGGGACAGCAGCCGGTCCTCCGCATAAATGGGGAACTGGAGCGAGTCAAATACAAACAACTCGAGAACGACCCTTTGAAGGCGATGCTTTATGAGATTGCTCCCGAGGAAAAGGTGAAGGTCTTTGAAGAGACAGGTGATGTTGATTTTGCTTATGAGATACCGGGCCTGGCCAGGTACCGGGTAAACTTTTTTCAGCAGAAAAACGGCGTGGGTGGCGCCTTCCGGGAGATCCCATCCGACATCCTAACCTGCGAACAACTTGGTCTTCCCGTCGTTGTGTCAAGGCTGGCAACGTTGCCCCGGGGACTGGTTCTCGTAACGGGGCCCACAGGCAGCGGGAAATCGACGACTCTTGCTGCCATTCTGCATGAGGCGAACAAGCTACGGAAGGACCATATCATTACCATTGAAGACCCCATAGAATTTGTCCATCAGAGTGAGCGGGCCGTCATAAATCACCGGGAAGTGGGCCTCCATACCAAATCCTTCTCGGCCGCACTTCGGGGAGCCTTGAGGGAGGACCCCGATATCATCATGGTGGGAGAAATGAGGGACCTGGAGACCATTGCTCTTGCTCTTGAGGCCTCCTCTACCGGGCACCTGGTTCTTGCCACTCTCCATACGACCAGCGCGGCCAAGACCGTGGACAGGGTTATTGAGGTTTTCCCGGTCAGTCAACAGGAACAGATCAGGAATACCCTCGCGGACGGCGTGAGGGCAGTAGTCGCCCAGACACTCTTCAGGCGTACTGACAGACCTGCGCGCGTGGCAGCCCTCGAGATCATGATCGCGACGCCGGCGGTGAGGAACCTGATTCGTGAGGGAAAGACGTTTCAAATCCCGTCCATGCTCCAGACCGGGAAGAAATACGGGATGCAGTCCCTGGACGACGCGATTATGGAACTTGTGAAGAAGAAGGTTATCGATCCGGATGATGCCTATTCCAAGGCCAATGATAAATCCAGGTTTCTGCCTTTCCTGAAAAACCCGCCGGAAGATTTTACTGAAGTGTAAGGCGATTCGGAGGCAATGTGAGCATGAAAAAGCAAGAACTGGACCATATCCTTACGACCATGCTTGAGTCCTATGACAATGTTTCTGATTTCAACGTAACTGTAGATAAACCCTTCCAGGTGGAAAGCTCAGGACAGCTTTTGCCGGTGTCATTGAACCCTCCCGTTCATCGGCTGACTCCCTTCCAATCCGAGATATTTGCCTTGAACCTCATCGATGGGGACCGCCGTCTTACGAAGATTTTGCTCGAGGAAGGATCGTGCGATTTGTCCTACCACCTTGCAGGAAAAGCCCGGTTCAGGGTCAATGTCTTTTCCCAGAAGGGATGTTATTCAACGGTGATGAGACAATTGGCCAACAGAGTTCCCACCATTGAAGAACTCAATCTTCCCAACGCTTTTTTTAAGATGGCCCAGGAACGAAACGGAATTATCCTGGTTACGGGGGCAACGGGAACCGGAAAATCCACCTCGCTTGCCGCTGTATTGAATGAGATCAACGAAAAATCCTCAGTACACGTAGTTACCCTTGAGGATCCTGTGGAGTACGTACACTCACAGAAAAGAGGGACCTTTAACCAGCGTGAATTGGGGGCGGATTTCGACAGCTTCATATCCGGTCTCCGCGCAGCCCTCAGGCAGGCGCCCAAGGTTATTCTGGTCGGTGAAATGAGAGATCGGGAAACGGTGGAAATTGCTCTTTCCGCGGCGGAAACCGGCCATCTGGTCCTCAGCACCATCCACACGGTGGATGCCGGCCAGACGATTAATCGAATCATCGGTATGTTCGAGCAGGAAGAAGAAACCCAGGTCCGTTCGCGGCTTGCGGAAACTCTCAGATGGGTGGCTTGTCAGCGTCTCCTTCCTCGAAAAGAGGGCGGACGGAGGATCGCGGTTTTCGAGATTATGGGGTCCAATATCCGGGTGAAGGAGAGCGTTATCCAGGGAGAATCCGAGGGGAAAACTTTTTATGAGATTATCGAGGGAAGCCAGGCTTTCGGTATGATGACCTTCGATCAATCCATATCAGAGGCGTACCGACAGGGCCTGATCACGGAAGAAACGGCAATGAGTTATGCATCCAGAAAAGCGATCGTGGGTCGGGCAGTCGATTCCATAAAAGCGGCCAGAGGCGAGAAGACAACTTCTATTGAGGGCCTTACATTGGATGCAGAATACGAGAATAAAGTCGTCAGGTAACCGTATTCTTAAAGGAAAAAGACAATGGAAGTCATTTGTGAGCATTGCAGAACAACGTTGAACATCCCTGACGGGAAGATTCCCAAAGGTCAGAAAATCACCGCTGCCTGCCCGAAGTGCCGGAATAAGGTCACCATCGATACCCGTAAGAGGGCAGACGAGGAGAAGACGAATTCGCCGGGTCCCGGTGCCAATGCCGGGAATATGAAACTGGATGCTCTGGAGTTTCTCGAGGGCGAGGATGAAGCCCTGGAATACTATGAAGAGGGAGTGAAGCTGGCCCTTGTGATGGGAGAAAGTGCAGAGCAGAGCAATCAGATTGAGAAACATCTCGATGCGATGGGTTTCCGGTGTGTGCTGGCGGACAATACGAGAAAAGGTATTGGAAAGATGCGGCTGCATCATTTTGACCTGGTGATCTTCCCGGAAGACTTTGGTGGGGCCGCACTGGACCAGAGCCCGGTCCTTCATTTTCTGAATCACCTTTCCATGTCCGTGCGCCGGCGGATGTTTGTGGCCATAGTGGGGAATAACTTCAAGACAATGGATCAGATGACGGCCTTCGCATTGAGCGCCAATCTCGTGATCAATAAAAAAGATCTCGGCCGCCTGTCCATGATTATGCAGCGGGCTATTTCTCAAAACGAACGGTTTTACAAGGTATTCATGGAGATCTATCGGGAAACGGGGAAGGCGTAAAGGCGGGTAAGATGACTAGGATAAACACGTACCGTCTGCGGGTACAGTCCTGCCTTCTGACGGTCATGGACGTGCACAGGATGATCGGCGAAGAGTACGCGGATACTGGTTTCCTGGAACAATTTGAGGAGTTGAGAAAGAATCTCGAGACCCTGGACATGGGCTTCCTATCCGAGGGTGATATACTCCTGGTAGAGAAGGCCACAAACGCCCTGTTGCGGGAGTTCGAGACCCTGTACAGACGCTGCGGGTTAGGACCGGTTTACCAGGGCACAAAAAGCTGATGTTTCTTCCCGGGGATGGTGAAGGACAAGGTCCCTCTATTCATTGCACCCCGCTCTGGTCGATAGCACAATCCAGGACCTTCGCCCCTCTGATAGGCGCGAGGGTCTTTTCCCACAACAATCCGGCCTTCCCGATGCTTTCCGATTCACCGATCCCCCAGACCGCCCCACCCGCGCCTGCACCGGCAAATCTGGCGCCGCATCCACTTTCTTCCGCCTGCTGGATGAGGACCTCCGTAATGGGAATCAGGGCTTCGGGGGTTATTTCTCTCCGAAGAGCCATTTCCGCCCGGAGCAGGCGGGCGGCTTCCGACCAACGCAGATTTTGGATGGCCAGTGCGAATTCCCGGACGATCTCATTTACCTCGAGCCATCCTTTTCGTGTTTTTCCGGAGAGGAATTCCGTGAGCCATTTTCTGTTCGTCCGGGAGGATACATGACTCCTGCCGCTGTACGCGACGATGAGGTGAGTGGACATGTCCCTCTGATCTCTTGTTCCGAGGAGCGGCACCCTCTCAAAAGGATTTCCGGGATTCGAGTACTGCCAGGTCCAGAGGTTTACTCCGCCGTAAGTTGCCGCGGCTTGGTCCTGGATCCCGCAATTGCCACCGCTGATGCCGTCTTCCAGGTGGTAGGCAAGGTGCAGAATGGAACGGGCATCGAGGCCGCCGCGCTCCGGACGATTGCCGATTTTGTCCAGGGCCTTGATTAAGGCCACCAGCGCCGTGCTAGAACCTCCCATGGCTGATGTCACAGGTGATTCCGAACGGATATGGACATCGATCCCGTGGACGTCAAAAAAGGAGATGGCCGCGAGAAATATCGCAAAAGGAGAATCAAAAGGGAGGTCGTCCTTTTCAAAGACTTCAGGCTGGGAGAATCCTTCGGAGGAGATGCGTATCTTGCGACCCTCATACGGGGACAGCGTCACACTGGAGCGGAGAGTCAGCGCTATGTTCACGGTAGCGGGCCTGATGTGCTCAAAGGGAAGGGCCATGGCCTTGATATCCCAGGTACCGCCGGAGTCAATACGACACGGGGCAGATGCCTCTATTGAGCTCTCTTTCAGTATATCCTGAACGGAGCTGGATATGTTTTTTCCTTTCCCGTCCGGATACATATCAGAAAAGGCGGGTGGAATGCAACTTCCTGACTTTCCTATCATGATCCTCTTCTATTTGTCCGATTGATTGGATACGGTTTGACATTATTTTTTATTGTTTGTATGCTCGGTTCTACATATAGCATACTGCGTCCATTCTGGCTAGTGTTGCCGATAAGGAGTGGGAAATCATGGTGTTGTCGCCTTACGTGCGGAAAATGAGGATTCTTAAAGTCCTGGTGTTGGTCATGATGACCGGTTTCTTTATTTTCGGATGCGGGAGTCCGGAGGAAAAGAAGGCAAGCCATGAAAAACGGGCTGAGCAATACCTTAAGGAGGGAAAACTCAACGAGGCGGTCATCGAACTCAGGAACGTGGTCCAGCTGGACCCGAAAGATGACAGCGCCTACTATCAGCTTGGAGAGACCTATCTGAGGCTGAAGAAGGGGCCTGAGGCCTTCAGGGCGTTCTCCAGGGCGGTTTCCGCGAATTCCGCGAATTTGAAAGCCCAGCTCAAACTGGGACAGATCTACCTCCTGGCAAAGAAGACAGAGGAGGCCAGAAAAAAGGCGGAGCTCCTCCTTAAAAGTGCGAAGGACGACACGGATGCCCTTTCCCTCCTGGCAGGAGTGCAGGTCCAGGAAAAGGATATTGATTCGGCCATAGGGACCTTGAAAAAGATTACAGCCCTCGATCCCGATAGTTTCAAGACCTACCTCTCTCTTGGCCGTCTTTTCCTCATGAAAAAGGATCTTGCCCGATCGAAAGAGGCCTACCAGAAGGCCATTTCCCTGGATCCGAAATCCCGGGTTGCCTACGTGGAGCTGGCGAATGTGTATTCCGTCGAAGGAAAATGGGAAAAGGCTGAAGCGGAACTGCAGAGATTGTTGAGCATTTCCGAAACCAAGTACCGCGACCTGCCTCTTCTGGCGAGGTTCTACGAACGTACGCGGAAATGGGAAAAGGCAGAAAAGACATACCGGGAGGCAGCGGATCTGGCTCCTCCTGATGCCGTGTCGCCGCTCATGAATCTTGGCGCATATTACGCCCGGCAAAAGGATTACAAGCAAGCCCTCGAGGCCTTCGAAAAGGCAGCGTCCATTCAGAAAGACAACCTTGACATCCAGATGGCCATTGCCCAGCTGCACTTTGATTTCAGGAAGATGGATAAGGCCGAGGAGGTGGTTGACGGGATCTTGAAAAAGGATAAGGGTCATGTTGCGGCGAATTTCCTGAAAGGCCGCCTGAGTCTGGTGAAAAGGGATTTTGCCGGGGCCCTTGATCGGTTCGATCTCGTGGGAAGGGAGTGGCCACAGAATGCGGGAGTTCATTACTTCAAGGGCCTGGCCTTCTTGGGACAGGGAAAAGACCAACTGGCGATGAAGGAGATGGTGAGAGCCGTTGAATTGAATCCAAGGCTCACAGAAGCCCGGCTCATTCTTGCTGAAAGGTACCTTCGGGAAAGGGAAAAGAATCTCGCACGGGAACAGATTGATGCAATACTCAAACTCTCTCCCGATCAGGTGAAAGCCCTTATGCTGAAAGGAAGCCTGGAGGTTCTCGAGGGAAATGCAAAGGCAGCGGAGGCCGTGTTTCAGCGGGTTACCAGGGTGAAATCTGATTACGCCCCTGCCTATGTACGGCTAGGCCTGCTTTACCAGTTGACCAAACGGGATGATGCGGCTCGGAAGAGCTTGAACAAGGCCCTTGAGATCAATCCGCGGCAGATGGACGCCCTGACCCTGCTGGTCGGCACCTACTTGCGGAAGAAGGAGTTCGACGAGGCTTTGCACCTTTGCAGGGTACAGCAGGGGAAGATAGGAGACTTTACCCGCGGCCAGGGAGAGATCGAGTCTCTGAGGGGAAAGATCTACCTTGCCAGGGGCGATACAGAAAGGGCGGAAGCCCATTTCAAAAAGGCGGTTGAAACGGACCCAAACCTTCTAGGGTCGTATGTGTCACTTGCCCGAATCTATCTCGGAAAGAACAAATGGCAGGAAGCTGTGCAGGAATATGAGAACGTTCTGGAGAAGAACCCGAAATTTCTCCCTGCATATATGGCACTTGGAGCCATTTATGACCAGAAGGATATGGGCGAGAAAGCGGTCGCGCTCTACAGGAAGGCATTGGAAATCAAGAAAGACTTTGCGCCTGCGGCCAATAACCTGGCTTGGGATCTCGCGACGGGAGGAGGGAACATCGATGAAGCGTTGGGATACGCGCAGACTGCAAAGGAACACATGCCTAAGAACTCTTCTGTCATGGATACCTTGGGCTGGGTTTACTACCTCAAGGGCAGTTACCTGAGCGCCATATCAGAGTTTCAGGACAGCCTCGTCAGTGATCCTCAAAATCCCGTTATCCAATATCATCTGGGCATGGCATTATACAAGAATGGGCAACTCAAACAAGCGAAGGAGGTCCTTGAAAAGGCGTTGAGCATTTCGAAAAAATTCAAGGGGTCCGATGAGGCGCAAAACACTCTTGATGATGTCAGGAAAAAGCTCGGTATTTCCTGATAGTTCGTCAGTATAAACGTTCCTTTTTTCGTTCTAATTTGTGCCCCCCGGTTATCGGGGACCGGACCATGAATAATGAAGCATATTCCATACAAGATTTTATTCCTGTGCGTTTTGTTGCCGCCTGTGTGCTATATTCTGACCATACAATCTCTCGAGGGGTACCTCGAGAAGCGTGAAATCGCGAGACTCGATGTTATTCTGATCCAGCATCCTGATGCGTTATATGAAGGGCAGTACCCGATCAGGGAAGAGATAAATAGAAATCTCAGCAGGTACCTGAAAAACAGCATCAAAACAAAACTCGGCGTGGAGACCACTATCCTCGTAAAGACAAAGGATGGACAAATTCTCTATCCGCCGGTTTTTGGGAATCAGCAGGAAGATGACGATGAAAATGCCCTGAAAAACCTGAACTATGTGGAGGTGGCGGCCGACAATTATCGAATCCTGAACGCCGGTCTGATGGTGGACGTGGGGTTGAAGGTCAGGTACGACAGCTGGCTTTCGGGCAGTATCCTGATTTTCTACATTCTCCTGGCAGGGATAGCTCTCCAGTTGGTCGTGCGAAGGGGCCTGGCCGCAACACAGAGGGAAGAAGAAGAACAACGGGAAAGGATTGAGAAACTCACGTCTCAGTTGACCCGCACGAGGGGACAATTGGAGGAGGTGATCGCCAAGGAGAGCACCTACCTTGGAAAGATCGGGGAGCTGAACAAAGAAAAACGGAATCTGTCAAAGGACGTTGACGGGCTCCTCGAAGAGATGGAAGAGCTGGAATCAGGCCTGAAGCATCAAAGGGCGAACAGGGAAGAGTTGGAAAATGAGGTTGGGGACCTGCGAAGCGAACTCGACCGGCTGAAGCAGAAGGGAGAAAAACGAGGAAGAAAGAAAAGGACGTCGGAGAACATCGGGAGACGTTTGAGACTCCTCTATAAGAATCTGGAATTTTCAGATAGAGCGATCACCGGTTTTGCGGACCTTACCCCTGAGTTTCAATTGAAGGGTGAAGAGATTATCCACCAACTGAATGAAAACGATGAACTCATTTCCATCAGGAGGAAGGTGTTCGGAAAAGGCGGCAAGATGAATGTTCTCGAGGTGGATTTTGCCTATTCGGGAAGACTCTACTTTCAGAAAAATGCCCAGAGCAAAATCCACGTGCTGGCAATCGGTACGAAGAACAGCCAAAATCAGGATTTGACATACATAGGGAAGTGGTACGAGTGAGGGGACAACATCTATGAAAGAGAAAAAAGAGACGATTCTGGTGATTGAGGATGATCAGGATGTCCTTTCCATGATGATCAAGCATCTGAAATACCTGGGCTACCATGTGATAAGCGCCAAAGATGGTATGGAAGGACTTAAACAGTTGGAGGCCGGGGGCTACGACCTCGTTATTACGGATATTGTTATGCCTTACGTGAGCGGCGTTGGAGTGGTGACGGCACTCAAGGCAAAAAATGCCGCGATTCCGGTAATTGCTATTACCGGCTACGGAAAAGAGCCTGAGGCTGTTGCCTTGGAGAAAAAAGCCGACGTGGTCCTGTCAAAACCCGTGCGCATGGGTGTGCTGAAAGAGCACATCACGAGACTATTGGGGTAACCGATTATATCATGAATCACAGCTCGGGTCATCGCATTTCGTTTGAATGGGTTCTCAGTTGCAACTCAACCTCCTACTCTCGTTGAAGGACCTGGATAGATCTATGGATCCAGGGTCAAGGAGAGAGTATCTTTTGAATCATGATGCTCAGGGAGAGGTATCTGATGCCTCCCCCTGTGCGAGAGAGGCTATTGAAAGAGCGAGGTGACGAGCCATGCTGAAGCTTTATGTCATAGAGGGTCCCGGTAAGGGCCAGTCTTTTGATCTTGGAGAGGGAACCGCGTCCCTCGGAAGAGGTGCGGGAAATGATATACAGATAGAAGATCCTTCCATTTCCCACAGGCACATGAAGCTGGAGCAGAGAGAAGGACGGTTTTTTGTTGAGGACCTGAAGAGCACAAATGGAACGTTTGTGAACGGCGAGATGATTGCGCCGGGAAAGGTGGCGGAGTTGAAGGAAGGTGTCCCGATCGCAGCGGGAAATACCCTCATGGTCCTGGATCAGGCCTTCACCGTTGGCGGCACCCTTGTTCATCATGCGGTCAATTTTCCTGTAAGACAACGGAAGGCCAAAGGACTTGTCTTTTACAAAGACAGGCCCATGACAAATCCCAGGAACCTCCAGCTTCTCTATAACGTTTCCAACGTTCTCACGGAGTCAATTGAGATAAACGAGGTACTTGAAAAGCTCATGGGATACCTTTTCGACTGTCTTAAGCGCATTGATCGAGGAGCCATCCTCCTCTGTGATGACGCCAGCGGTGACCTGTCGGAAATTATCGCCAGGGGCCGGGATGAGAAAACACCCGCCTCAATGGATTACAGCAAGACCATAGTTGACCAGGTTATTCGCACGGGAAAGCCGGTCTCTATGGCAGACACCAGCAAGGAAGAGGAGGTGAACCTCTCAGACAGCATGAAGGCCCTGAGAATATGTTCGGTCATGTGTGTTCCGCTCGTAAGCCGGGGCAAGACGCGCGGAGTGATTTATGTGGATTCACTCGATGTTCCCCATGGATTCAGAGAAGAAGACCTTTACCTGCTCGTGGGATTGAGCAGCCCGGCAGCGGTTGCCATTGAAAATGCTCTCCTCTATGCGAATCAGGAGAAGTTAGTGGAAAGCCGAACGAAGACTTTGCGCAAGACGGAGCAAAAACTCAGAATAAGTGAAGCCAGGTTCAGGGCCATTTTCGACAATATGAAGACCGGGGTGATGGTGTATGAAACCGGGAACGATGGCGGAGAGTTTACGTTGCTGGATTTGAATCAATCTGCTCAGGAGATCGAACACATTGAGAAAAAGGATGCTCTCGGAAATAACGTCAGCACTATCTTCCCTGAATATGCTTCCTTTGGACTTCTCGAGGTCTTCAAGAGGGTTTGGAAGACAGGACAGAATGAACACGTTGATCCTGTATACTCTGAAAGAAGAATGTGTTCAGGATGGCGTGAATATGATGTGTACCGCCTTCCGTCAGGTGAGATAGTGAGCCTTTTTGCGGACCTCACCGAGCAAAAGCGTGTGGAGGAGGAGCAGCGCGCCTTGCAGGAACGTTTTCTCAATGCGCAGAAGCTGGAATCCGTGGGACGGCTCGCCGGCGGGGTCGCTCATAATTTTAGGAATATTCTTCAGGCCATTCTGGGAAACATGGAATTTTTGGAAATGGTCTATGATGATATGCCGGAAGTAAAGGACACCGTAAAGAACATTGATAACTCCATCACCAAAGGTGTTGATCTGGTCAACAGCCTGCTCCAGTTTTCAAAGGCCGGCACAGAGGTCAAACCGGTCGTCACTGATCTTTCCCAAGTCATCCAGGAAACATACCAAATCGTCGAGCGGCTCTTTGACAAAAAGATTCAGGTTTCTGTCGATGTGGAAAAGGGCTTGTTTCTAAAAGGAAACCGTTCGCTCCTCGGCCAGGTATTTATGAATCTCTTCACTAATGCCAGAGATGCCATGCCCGGCGGCGGCCGGTTGCTTGTGCAAGCCAGGAAGGATGGCGATGAGATACTGGCGGCGGTGTCCGATACAGGATACGGCATGGACAAGCAGACTCTGGAGCAGATATTTGATCCGTTTTTTACCGGCAAAGAGGTTGGAAAAGGCACAGGTCTCGGCCTCTCAACAGTCCACGGTATTGTGGAAGAGCACGAAGGGAAAATATCTGTTTCCTCGTCTCCGGGAAAAGGGACAACCTTCAAGATCAGATTTCCCCTGGCGAAGGGTGAGACCGGAATGAAAAGGGAATCGGAGAAATCCATTATTCCAGGAAAAGGTCAGAAAGTACTCGTCGTCGATGATGAATCGGGCTCTCTTGCAGCTCTGGTAGGGATGACACGGACCTTGGGGTATAGGGTCGCAGGCGTGTCAAGGTCCGTTGAGGCCGTTGAGCAATACTCTGAATTTCAGCCCGATGCAGTACTCATGGACCGGAACATGCCGGGGATGGATGGTATTTCATGTATCCGGGAAATGTTGCGTCTGGACAGGAACGCCAAGATTGTCATCGTGTCGGGATATGAACCATCAGGTCCGAACGGTATTGATGAAGACGTGAAGAAGCTGATCAGGGGATACCTTACAAAACCGTGCGGCTTGGAGGAATTGAGCCTGGTCTTGTCGGAGATACTGGAAGCGTAAAGCAGGAGGACTCAACTACCATGGAGACCAGAAAAAATGTCCTGGTCATAGAGAGAAATTCCGTCATTCTGAAACGATTAGATGACAAACTGGATCGCCTCGGTTTTCCTTTCAGATGTGTGGGTGCCCCGGAAATGACAATGGAACAACTGGAAGCACTTGTTCCTGATCTGGCGATCATCGGACCAACCCTGGACGAGGAGGTTTGCTTCCAGTGCATGCAGAAACTGAAGATAATAAAGCCGGGAATGCCCATCTTGCTCTGTTGTAACGAGAAGGAATTCCAGAAAAATGTTTTTCATGTCCCGTACAGCGGCGTCGAGTGTTTTGATCCGGACCTCTCTCTCGATGCTCTGTCCGCGATTCTCAGAGAAGCCATACGAGCCGGCGAAGAGAGCGAAAGTCTACCTGATTTCCCCCTGCTTGTGGGCAAGAGCAGGGAGATCCGTCGGATCAGGGAAAAAATCGGAACCGTGGCGGGCAAGGATATCACGGTGCTCATAACCGGTGAAAGCGGAACTGGAAAGGAACTCATTGCCAGATCGCTTCATTATTATTCGAGCCGGAACAAGGGACCCCTCATCAAGATCAATTGTGGCGCTCTTCCCGATGAATTGCTGGAAAGTGAAGTTTTCGGGTTTCAAAAGGGGGCGTTTACCGGTGCTCACAAGGATAAGCCCGGACGCCTCGAATTGGCGCATGGTGGGACCCTCTTTGTGGATGAAATAGGGGACCTTTCTCTTTCACTGCAGGTCAAATTTCTCCAGGTCCTCGAAGACAAGGCCTTTTCAAGGCTTGGCGGTGTCCGGGACAGAACCGTAGACACACGAGTTGTTGCCGCCACCAATAGAGACCTGTCCCGCAAAGTAAGGGATGGGAGTTTTAGAAAGGACCTCTTCTTTCGGCTTAATGTCATGCACATTGAGGCTCCCCCACTCCGTGACCGCCGGGAAGATATCCCCATGATGGCAGACTATTTCATGCACAAGTATTGCTTTGAATTCAGGAAAGGCCCGCTGAAACCCCCCGACAGAATTTTGAACGCCCTCAAAACGTATCCCTGGCCGGGGAATGTGCGGGAACTGGAAAATGTGATCCGCAGAGTCATTGTCCTGAAGGACTGGGACGCCGCGTTGCACGATATTGGGAGATCTGACACAGCAAGCAGTCGAAGGTCCTCACCTTTTTCAAAGGCCCTCGGAAACATTCGGCCATGGGGCGACGGAAAGATAGACAAGTATTTCAGAAAGCCGGGCACTTCTCTGAAAAAGATTACAAGGGCATACGTGGGAGAAGTTGAGCAGAAGGCCATCTCTCAGGCCCTTCGAGAGAGCAACTGGAACCGAAAAAAGGCCGCGGAATCCCTGGGAGTGAGCTATAAGACCCTCTTGAACCGTATTGAAGAGTTGAACATAAGACCGTGACAAAGGGGCTTTCCGGACTGTCACAAGACTGCAGCTTTTTGGAGAAGACATGGGATTCAGGACTATTGAGTACGAGATCAAAGAAGAAGGAATCGGTCTCCTGTCGTTGAATCGCCCCAGAAGGTACAATACGGTGAATCAGGAAATGATGGTAGAACTTGAAGCGTTCTGGGCAGAAAGGCTGCACGATCTGGATACCCATGTCATCGTGCTCAGGGGGAATGGGAACAGAGGATTTTGTGCCGGTCTTGACATGAAGGAGACCATGCGGATCGCTCCATCAATGAATGCGGACGCATTCTATCGATTCCAGGCCAGGCTTGGGCGTTTGAATCTGGCTATGCGGCGGGCCCCGCAGCCTATCATTGCGGCCGTTCAGGGGGCTGCTGTCGGGCTGGGGTTCAGTTTCGCCCTCGCGTCCGACGTGCGCGTATTGACGCATGATGTCCGATTTGCGGCCGCATATATCAATGTCGGTCTGGGCGGCGCAGATATGGCGTGCAGTTATTTCTTGCCGCGTCTCATCGGCGCCGGCAGAGCTTATGAGTTTATGCTCACCGGAAACTATATGTCCGCCGAAGAGGCGATGAATTTGGGGCTTGCCAGCCGCCTGGTCAAGGAGGATGAGATGCTTGAAACCGCAATGGATCTCGCCCGGACAATGAACAGCAAGAACCCCATGGGTCTCAGGTTGACCAAGGAGGCTATCAATATGAACATTGATGCGGGTGGACTGGAGCAGGCCCTGCAGATGGAAGACAGGAATCAGACTCTCCTTCTCCTTCGGGGCATGCTTGATGGCGGCAAAAATTCCCGCTATTTCTGAGCATGGACGATGCCCCTGCTGCAATCTAGGTTCCATCCATAAATGGCTATTTTTCACAATCTCATCGTCAATCTGCGGGATCACTTGTGCGACGTACTAACGTACGTCTCCTCGTAATCCCTTGATTTTCTTGATCTTGTAAAAAATATCTCATTTCCGGATTGGAAACCCGCCAGTGTCCAAATTCTATTTGTGGATGGGCACTATCTCGGAAGAAGCGCGATGGAAAATCATGGACATTGAGCGATGTTATAAAATCCTGGAACTTGATCCGGATTCATCGCTGGAGGAACTGAGACAGGCCTACAGGGACAGCGTCAGTATCTGGCATCCGGACCGGTTTGGAGGGAGCAATCCCCGCCTGATAAGAAAGGCAGAGGGGAAATTGAAAGAGATCAATGAAGCCTATGAAACCCTGATCTCATCCCTGTCGGGGCTGGAGAAAGCAGGTCGCCGCAAAGACGAACAAAGTGCATTCGGAGCGTCCGGAGAGAACCGGCAACCTCCCGGCGGAAAAAGCAGGAAGAACCATGAGAGCGCTTTTTCTTCAAGAACCGAAGCTGTTGCGGAGGCGGGAACCAGAATGCTGTTAACCGCATCATCGCAGCTGATGAAGATGTTCCGGCGGTGGATTGACGCCGACGAGGCATGATTATCCTTAGGGCGGGTCAAAGATCCCGCTCCGCGGGAGTCAGCGATCAAAGGCTATGCCGTGATACTCCCGCGAAGAATCCAGGAGTCAGAATTCAGAATTCAGAATAAAGGTTTCGCCTACGGCCCAACCAAATAGTACAAATTTGCTGGAGCGAAGCGACTTCAAAATTCTTCCGGCTCCTGTCTCCTGACTTCTGAATTCCCTGTCTCGTTACCTATTTTGCGGCTGTAGCCCCTTCCAGGAACAACCTAAAGCCCGGGCCGTCCAGACCCGGATATTCACTTTTCATGATCCTGCATATCATCCTGAAATCCTGAGAGAAATGCCCTTAACATCGGACGAACATACACGTTGCTCAGATCGAATTTGGCGACGGCCTGTCCAAGTGTCTGGAGTTTTTCCTCTTTTCGGACGTCTTTGTTTATGATGAGAATATACCGTTCGCCAAGCCGGCAAAGCCCCCCGGGAGAAAAGAAGACTTCGTTTTCTATAATCTCATAGCGGATTTCGATGCCGAGCGTTTCGGCCAGGTTCTCCAACTGGCGTAAGAGATTGTCCTCGTCCATGATGCTCTTCCTCAAAATTCCAAAATTATAACTTTTTTCATCATAGCACGAATGACATGAACGCTCCAGTTATCCGGCAGGATGCATCTCCGCCTTCTTTCCGGATATGGGCCCGCGGTTCCCTCGCGGCTCTCCTCGAAGGGTTGCCTGATGTCCCGCACCTTCGGCGTTTTCACCGGAAACGTTCCCAGGGTGGGGAAGAACCCCGAAAATGCAGGGAGAAACAGTGTCATTGCTCTTGGGTTGGGAAAATCGGGAAAAAAGTGTTGATTAATTTATAAGCATGTGTTAATAAATTGGCGCGATAAGAAAGAGAGCCAAAATTTTGGCAAGAGCTTTTGGCCTGGCGGGATGGCTGCGAGAACAGCGATGGAAGTTCCCAGGAAGAAAAAGGGGTTACCGCCCCAGGCTGAAAAGAATTTTGGCGGAGGCAAATGAATCCCGGAGGGAAGTGATAATGGCCGATGTGAAGGTTTTGGTTGTGGATGATGAGGAAGAGATTCGGAATCATTTTTCAGATTTCCTGCGAAGCCAAGGGTTCGAGGTAGAAACAGCGGACGACGGCGAAGTGGGAATAGAAAAAATCCAGCAGGATTTTTTCGACGTCGCTTTGATTGATCTCAATATGCCCAAGGTGGATGGAATGGCTGTCTTGGATCACCTGGTGCAGCACGATCCGGATTCCATCGGCATTATCCTCACCGGGTATGCCAGCATTCGCAATGCGGTGGAGGCTATGAAGGCAGGGGCCTTTGAATATCTCGCCAAACCCATCAAGATGGACGAAGTCCTCCTCGTGATCGAAAGGGCCCTGGATTTCAGGGAGCTGCGCAGGGAAAATCTGGCTTTGAAGCGCCAGTTAAAGAAGAAGTACAAGTTTCATAATTTTATCGGGGACAGCCAGGAGATGCACGAGATTTTTAGAATTATTGAAAAGGTAGCGGATACAGACAGCACTGTCCTCATACTGGGAGAGTCCGGCACCGGAAAGGAATTGGTGGCAAAGGCTATCCATTACCACAGCTCTAGACGGGAAAAGCCCTTGATCCCGGTCAACTGCGGGGCAATTCCCGAGGAGTTGCTTGAAAGTGAGCTCTTCGGACACGAGAAG
>Ga0315542_1000709_pt1 | contig 21086 bp, 23 predicted proteins | sample SalMarSW160120MG_FD_202541 | JGI IMG/M metagenome (GOLD analysis project Ga0315542, IMG submission 202541) | Salt marsh sediment microbial communities from the Plum Island Ecosystem LTER, Massachusetts, United States - Salt Marsh Sediment SW1601-20 ... | reverse complement strand
CTGATGCAATTGTCGCGGTGGTTGTTCATAGAAATAAACTGAGTGGTTTTATGCTGCTCTTTTTTAATAATGGATTTGAGTAATAGAGTCAGCGAATGAAAGTCGGAATTGTCATTCCCGGTTACAATATTGACAGACAACTCCACAACGTTCTTTCAAAATGTTTCCGCCATGTGCCGCGAAAACACATCTATGTGATTGATGATGGGTCCACGGACAGGACGGCTGAGATTGCCAGAAAAGAAAAGGTAATTGCTCACCATCACGAATCGAATTTGGGTAAAGGCGCCGCAATCAAGAGCGGATTTCAACTGGCGCTGTCGGATGGCATGGAAGGCGTCATCATCATTGACGGGGACGGACAGCACGATCCGGATTTTATTCCTTCTTTTTTATTCATCATGCAGGAAACCGGATGCGATATGGTTATGGGAATGCGTTCGTTCCGTATTTGTGAAATGCCGGCGGACCGGATTTTATCCAATCGATTGAGTTCTCTGATTATCTCATCGATTGTGGGACGGCGGATCTTTGACAGCCAATGCGGATTCCGTCTGATACGAAGAAGGGTCATTGAAGAGATCGTACTCGATACGAATCATTTTGAAACGGAAACGGAATTGCTTGTCAAGGCGGCGCGGCAGGGTTTCAAGATCGGATTTTGTCCCATCAGTGTTGTCAAGACAGCCTATAAAAGCAGGATCAGACGTCTGCCGGATACATTGCGTTTTTGCCGTTTGATAGGCAAGCTTCTCAGGGGAAAAAGGTAAATTATTTCGATGGTCGATTCGATTGTTCATTTTCTTAAAAACGTTCCAGCAGAGGTTGTCACAATGCTGATTGCCATGCTGCCGATTGCCGAATTACGCGGCGCCATTCCGTGGGCGCTAACTTCACCGCCGATCGGGGGAGGGCTTCACTGGGCGACAGCTTATCTGTACGCGGTGATCGGCAACTTTATTCCGATTATTCCCATTCTTCTCCTGCTGGAGCCGGTTTCAAAATGGCTGAGCCGGTACCGGTTGTTCGACCGTTTTTTTACATGGCTTTTCAATCGGACCAGAAAAAGGGGGAAGGTTATTCAACGGTACGAGGCATTGGGACTGATTCTATTTGTGGCCATTCCTTTGCCTGTAACAGGCGCCTGGACAGGATCGGTGGCGGCATTTATTTTTGGGATCAAGCTGAAATATGCGATTCCCTGCATTTTTGCCGGTGTTTTAATCGCAGGTGTGGTGGTCACACTGGCGTGTCTGGGAGTCATTAATTTTTTGGGCATTATGAAAATCGGGGCGTAGCGCAGCCCGGCTAGCGCGCATGCTTCGGGAGCATGAGGTCGAGGGTTCAAATCCCTCCGCCCCGACAAAAAGGTCTTGGATATCATTCAAGGCCTTTTTTATGGTTGGAATTTTTTTCGAATTTCTCTTGATTTTTTAAACGGTTTCTATTATTTTCAATATATTCTTGGTATTACGACTCCCTCAACTATACTTGCATTGAATAAGAAAAACTGTTAAAACGCATTGTTTCTGCATACAGAAAAATAAATGTTTCTCACTAAAAAATATAAGTCTGTATTCAGAAATTTGTTTCTTATATAAGACGCAATTTGTAAAATGAGGATTGGCAGATAAGATAATGTTAGCAGTATAAAAATTCTATTTTTGATGAGCATGATAAAATTGGGCACTTCTTTATTATTCGTGCATATAAAAAGAAACACTTGATTTCTAAAAATATTTACTCACTTTTATTCCGGGGTTGATGAAAAGATGAAAACAATCAAATCAGAAGACATTTCCATTGTGCTGTGCGGACCAGCCGGACAGGGCATTCAAACTGCCGAAAAACTGATGGTATCGATTTTAAGAAAAGCAGGGCATAATATTTTTGCTACCAAAGAATACATGTCCCGCGTCCGAGGCGGGAGCAATTCTATTACCATCCGGGTCTCATCGAAACCGGTAAGTGCGCTAATCGACCGGATGGACATATTAATTCCGCTAGACCGCGATGCCTTAAAGCATGTCTCTCATCGGATCTCACACGAGACGGTTCTCATTGGCGAAAAAGAAAAACTGATGCCTGATGTTGAAAAACTGCCCTGCCGGATTCTGGATATCCCTCTGTCCAAACTTGCCAAAGAGACCGGGGGAATCATCTATTCGAACGTGATTACGGTAGGGATAATCTCCGGACTGTTTCAAATCGAAAAATCCCTCGTCCATTCATGTGTCAAAAAAAGTTTCAATCAGAAAGAAAAGGAAATCATTGATCGAAATTTAAACGCAATCGATAAGGGAATTGATACAGCCTCCGATTTTAGTTCTGATCTCACAATCGATATAAAAGCTAAAAAAGAACCGGAGATCGGAAAGGAAATGATTCTCAACGGCGGGGAAGCAGTCAGTCTGGGTGCTGTGGCCGGCGGATGCCATTTTATCGCCTCCTACCCCATGACGCCATCCACGCCGGTTTTGACCTTTTTGGCCCAGCATGCAGAAACGTTCCATGTGATCGCAGAGCAGGCGGAAGATGAAATTGCGGCCATCAATATGGCATTGGGCGCATCCTATGCGGGTGCACGCAGCATGGTCACCACATCCGGAGGCGGATTTGCCCTAATGGTAGAAAGTTTGAGCTTGGCCGGTATGCTCGAGACTCCCATTGTGATTCACCTTGCCCAGAGACCTGGACCCGCCACTGGCTTGCCCACACGAACCGAACAGGGTGATCTGCTCTTCGCGCTTCACGCCGGCCATGGTGAATTTCCACGCGTGATCTTTGCACCGGGCACCCTCGAAGACGGTTTTTTTCTGACCCAGAAAGCATTCAACCTGGCGGATCAATATCAGATCCCCGTCTTCATTCTCACGGATCAGTATTTCATCGATTCCTATTACAATATTCCCAAACTGGATCTTTCGAAAATAAAAAATCAAGAATATATCATTAAAACCGGTCAAAATTACATCCGGTACGCACCTTCTAAAAACGGGATTTCCCCGCGCGGTATTCCGGGATACGGAGACGGTCTGGTTGTGGTGGATAGCGATGAACATGATGAAGAGGGGCATATTACGGAAAGCAGTCATGTTCGGACGAATATGGTGAATAAACGTCTTAAAAAAATGGATGCGCTTATCAGGGAAGCGCTGCCCCCTGAATGGATCGGTCCGAAAGACTGCGAAACGCTGGTGATCTGCTGGGGATCGACGGTTCATATCGTCTTCGAATCTGTTCGGAATGTGAATCTTGAAAAAATGGCCGTTCTGCATTTCAAGCAGGTCTATCCGATTGCTCCGTCCGTCTCAGATCTTATTAAAAAACCAAAACGGTTGGTTATGGTGGAAAACAATGCCACGGCTCAGTTTGCCCAGATTATAAAGACTCAATTGAACATCGACATCCCAATCAAACTCTTGAAATACGATGGTCTGGCATTTTCTGTGGAAGAACTTACCCAACGTTTAAAGAAAGTGAACCTATAGGAGAATATGATGGATATCAATAGCTATGATATAGGCAATATCGATATCGCCTGGTGCCCCGGATGCGGAAATTTCACCATATGGAAAGTTTTAAAGGAAACACTTTCCGAACTCGATCTCGAACCCCGGGAAGTGGTGATCGTTTCGGGAATCGGCCAGGCAGCCAAAATGCCCCACTACTTGAAATGTCATACATTCAACGGACTTCACGGTAGGTCGCTTCCTCCGGCGACTGGGATCAAGGCCGTCAATCCCAAACTAACTGTTATCGCGGAGAGTGGCGATGGTGATATGTACGGCGAAGGGGGAAACCATTTTATCCATACAATTCGAAGAAATCCGAATATCATCAACATTGTGCACAACAACATGGTCTATGGACTGACCAAAGGCCAGGCCTCACCAACCAGCCAGCTTGGATTTGTTACCCCTGTGCAAGTGAACGGTGTTATTCTTGAACCACTAAATCCGATCACAGTGGCTATAGCTCTAAATGCTTCTTTTGTAGCGAGAACGAGCACTGTAGATACGGATCAGATGAAAATGATTTTCAAAAAAGCCATTCAGCACAAAGGCTACGCATTGGTCGATGTGTTTCATCCTTGCGTGTCGTTCAACAAGATTAACACTTATCAATGGTTCAGGGAAAACACCTATTATTTGGAGAAATCCTATGATCCCAAAAATAAATTTGATGCGTTCAAACGCGCTTCCGAAACGGAAAAACTGCCGCTGGGGATTTTTTATATCAATCGCGACAAATCTTCTTTTGAAGAAAGCTTGAATGTCTATCAAGAAAGCAATGAATCGTTGTTTTCAAGACACGCGGAACTGAGCCGTCTACAGGAATTTATCAATAAGAAAAAAGAGGAATGATAAAAAACAAAATGGCAAATTTTTAAAAGTGACGTTATCTATAGCCACTGTTTTAATTTTTGTGATTGGTTTAACCTCCCGACATAGTTATGTAATCCATGCCGGGAGGTTTTTTGATTTTACTTTAAAAGAAGCAGCTTTTCCGTATTCCGATAAACCAGTTCACCATGATTTCTAACCTGGATCTGATAAAAATAGGCCCCCGAAGAGAGTATATTCCCGTAGTCGTCTTTTCCATCCCACGTGATTGCGAAGTGACCGGCTGGAGTTTTTTCATCAACCAGTGTTCGAACTTTTTCACCAAGAATACTATAGATAATCAAAGTAACTTGGCCTGCCTGCGGAAGTACATATTCAATGTTTGTTATAGGATTAAACGGATTGGGATAATTCCGGCTTAGTTTAAACGTTCCAGTACGCCCGCCGGTATTCCGATCACTAACATCGACCGTCTCATTTGATTCGCCGAATACGAAAATTTCATACCATCCCACCCAGGAGGGACTCAGAGTGGTTTCGATTTTCAGAAATTGAATATCCTCAAGCACCACATAGGGGACAAACGTCAATGTATCGTGAATGGATGTCAGGCCGTGGAATTCCTTTAACAGTTCATATACATCCTCGGCATTTGCTCCTTTACCCCAGATTCGATGTACGGTCTCTCCTGAAGGATCCTGATCCACGACCAGTTGAATTTTACCGATAACCGACGGATTCTGTAAATCCACTTCAATCCACTGCGGTGGCCCTTCTCCGGCTATCCAGTTCGTTTCCACATCACCATCAACAGCCAATCCAGCAGGATGGTTCTCATACTCCATTGAGGCGGTAGCTGTCTTTCCGAGAGCAATATTTTCGGTATAAATATCCACATTTCCCTCATGAAGATTACGGAAGAATTTGAATCCGCCATGCATCCGTCCTGCGATCAGATCAAGATCATTGTCTCCGTCCACATCACCAAAAGCAGGTATGCAGCGGCTGCTCAGTCCCATTTCAACATTTTCAAACTTGCCTTCGACAAGCTGGAACTGCGCGTTTGCGACCGTTCCGGTATTTTCATAATAAACAATCAGTCCGTCACTGTTGCCTATACAGAGATCCTGGTCACCGTCTCTGTCCAGATCCACAAAATCAAAATGGATATCGAAGCCTTCAATGATTGCACCGGATGCATTCCGTAATGTATCCGACAGCACCAGATCCATGGATCCGGGCGTGCCTTGATTGATATACTTCAAAATCACATTCATTTGACGGTCCGGTGTCCAGGCCCATGCAAAAAGATCCTGATCGGCATCACCGTCAATATCTGCAAATTCAAATCGCTGTGTGTCGATAAAATCACTGTTGGTATCTGTCAAATAACCTATCGAATCCAGTATAGCATTCTTGGCCGTGCCTGTATTTTGATAATACAGGATACGCCCCGTACCGCCCAGCCAGAGCCCGAAAAATAAATCCAGATCCAAATCATCATCAATATCCGCCCAGGTGTGGTACAGTGTCCACGCATTTTCAATCCTGAGAAATGGAGCGGTGTCCTGCTGGAAAATCGGCGCCGATTGGGTTCCCGTATTTTCCAGCAAAAAGATTTGGCCATTGTTATCGTTAACAAAGAAATCAAGATCATGGTCCGCGTCGATATCGACCAGACGGGGAACCGCATAACGGCCGAAATCAAGAAAATCCAGAGAGATCTGATTGGTCACAAGCCGGAAATCGGGACTGGAAGCGGTTCCCTTATTGCGGTAATAAATAATGGGGCCGTCCGAGCTGCCCATAAACAAATCATAATCCCCGTCACCTTCAATATCTGCCAGCACCGGTGTGAAATCATTCATCAATCCTTCCGGCATGATATCCAATCCCTCCTCCCGCGTAAATTGATGATTCGTCGCAGAACCGGTATTGCGATAGAATGCCAGTCCGGATTGACCGGAACCCAGAAACAGATCAAAGTCACCGTCGTTATCCAGGTCAGCAAAGGCCGGACAATAGGCGCCGATGACATCCTGGATCTTCTGTCCGAGATTATCCCGAAGCGTATCAATGAATGTAAAGGCAGTCGTTCCACCGGATTGATGCTGATAGTACAGGACACCGTCCAGATAATTGCCTATCAGTAGATCATCAAGACCGTCCCCGTTTAAATCGACAAAAACAGGCGCAGCGATTTCACCCGCATCAATGGAATCGAAATAGACCGTTTCCAGTGTAAACTCCGGAAACTTCAGAGAATTGCCTGTGTTATGATAATAGTCGATCTTGCCGCTTGTTCGGCCGAGAAACAGGTCCAGATAACCATCATCGTCCCAGTCGTAAAGCGCCATATGTATCCACTGATTATAAAATTCCAAATTGCCGAAATTCAGATTAACGGATTCAAATATTCCGTTTACTCCCTGAGCCGCATTGTCGTAGAAATAAATCCGTCCTTCATCCTCGCCGATAACAAACAGATCCGCGTCGCCGTCGTTATCCAAATCCGGCATGGCGATACTTGTGACAATGAGTCCGCCATTCCAAGGATTAAATATCTGCCGGCCGTTTTGATACACCGGCAGATTATCATTCCAGAATGGCTGCGCAATTCCTAATGCTGGAATCGCCGCAAGCAAAATTATACTCGATATCAGTCGTTTCATGTTACACCTCCCGTTGTTTTGCATTTTTATTCCTGAATCCTTAGTAAATTTTTTAGTTATAATTTACTGTATCAAAGTCATTTTTCTCACAGCACTGAAATCGCTTATTTGAACCCTGTAGAAGTAAACACCCGATGGAAGTTCTGTCGCGTCGAACAAGAATTCATAGAAACCTGGCGTAAAATTTTTATCTGCAAGTTTGGCAACCTCTTTACCTAAAAGGTCATATACCTTCAGAACAACCCGGTTAGGCTCCTTCACAGAAAACGAAATGGCCGTCTTCGGATTAAACGGATTCGGGTAGTTCTGATTAAGGGTAAATTGATCCGGTTGATTTCCTGCCGCCACTTGATCTACGCCGGTTTCGTTTTTCTTAATCAGCACGATGATACCATTGGCCGTAAACGCACCGCTCATGTCATAAGTCATGATTAGTTGCGAAGGTCCGAAATTCCCGTTTAGAACGAGAGTAATGCCTCCAAAATCTGGAGCCGTCACACTCCCGTATATCTCACCAAAAAGGAAAGTAGCACTTCCGGTCCAATTCCCGGGTGCCTGAATGACCGCAGAATCTGTGTCGACATAATAGACACCTTCATAATTGAAAGTCACGGTTTGAGAATTACCAAAAATCCCCGCTGTGGTGGATGTGATTCTGATTTTCTGACTGTCAGGAATAACCTCAACCATGGCGTGAATGGAATCGGACGTATTATAGGTCAGATTTTTCCAGGTTCCGGTCCACTCCCCGCCGAATTCCGATACGTCTGAATCCATACTCCAGTCAATATCCGTAAAACCAGTATTATGCTGGAAATTTAAAGTGGTATCGCCCACCGCATTATCAAGTTGGAGTGTCCAGGCATGATCGGCAGGCGGTGAATCGTACTGGCCATTTCCATTAAGATCCGCATAAAAGTCGATTCTGTAGTCATGTCCCTCCAATATCACAAAAAGATTAACTTGAAATGCAGTACTTGGAATACTGCCAATGGTTTTCCTGCCAACCTCTTCACCCGATGCCTTGTCTATCACCCGAACTTGAAACAACTGTCCTACATGAGGATTCATTCCTGTCAAATTGAGTGTCAGTTTATGCTGCCCCAGCGCAGTACTGGTCAGAGCAACAAGAAACATCAATAAAATAACTTTTTCAATACGCATGGCAGACCTCCTTTTTTTAAAAATTCGCTTAAAATAAGTATTCAATTAGTTTTCCTTTACACTGATAAATCACTATTGATGGATATATTAAAATATTCATTTGAAATTATCATGCAATCGGGGAGTTCCTGATTTAATCTTAATAATTGTATTAGAGCGTTCAGCAATTTTAGATTAGAAAAGATTGGAAATTCTCTTATTGCGAACAAGAATTGGAAAGAAAAATGATCAGCAAAAAAAATCTTGATTAAAAGAAAAAAAAGTATTACTCTTCAATAGTGATGTTGCACATACAATCCAGAAATCAAATGATAAAAAAAAGCCCCAGAACCAATTCATCGATTCGATATCAATTCGTGCAAAACATTTTGGATACCATGACAGATCTGGTTTATATTATCAATGATAACAGAGACATAGAATATATCAATCCTGCCATGAAAAATGCATTTGGTCCGATAAATTGTAAAAAATGTCATATTTATATGGCAGAACTCTCAAAACCTTGCCCCTGGTGCAGAAATGAAGAAGTGGTCAGCGGCAAAACCCTTCGCTGGGAATGGCAATGTGTAAAAACGAATAAAATTTATGATGTGATTGAAACACCGCTAAAACATCCGGATGGCCATGTTTCAAAACTGAAAATCATGCGGGACATTACCCATATTAAATCATGGGAAGAAGAGCTTCAAAAGGAAAGAGATATTTTGAAGAATATCATGGAAAATACACATGCCATGATGGCCTATCTGGATAAGGATTTCAATTTCATTCATGTTAATTCGATCTATGCGCAGAATTCATGCCATACAGTAGAAGAATTGATCGGTAAAAATCACTTCGATCTATTTCCAAATGATGAGAACCATAAAATTTTTAATAGAGTACGAGATACAGGAAAACCGGTCGAATTTTTTGATAAACCCTTTGAATTTGCCGATCAGCCCGAAAGAGGCATCACCTATTGGAACTGGTCGCTTCATCCGGTTAAAGACAATCTGGGGAAAACATCCGGCTTCGTATTGACATTGGAAGAAACCTCAGACCGGAAACGATTTGAGCAACAAATTGAAAACATAGCGAAATTTCCAAGTGAAAATCCAAATCCTGTGATGCGCATCGCTTTCGATGGGACGCTGCTGTATGCCAATCAGTCAAGCAAGATATTCCTGGAGACATGGAATCTATGTATTGGTAGACAAATTCCGGCTTTTCTCCGGAATCAGTTAAAAACTGTCATCAGAACTTTGAAATCCAATCAAATTGAGATTAAGATAGAACATCAGATTTTTTTATTCGAAACTGTTCCGCTAAAAAGTGAAAAATATATGAATCTGTATGGTATGGAGATCACAGATCGGAAAAGAATCGAAGACGAGCTTAAAGACAGCGAGGCCAGGTATAAACTTGCCCAGAAAACAGCCCGTATCGGCACCTGGGATTGGGACATCAAGACTGGCGGACTGATCTGGTCGGATGAAATAGAACCCTTGTTTGGCCTAAAAAAAGGAGAATTTAAGAACCGCTATAATGATTTTGTCAACAGCATACATCCCGATGACAGAGAGAGAGTTCTGGAAGCGATTGATAGGTGTATTGAAGCGGGAGAAAACTATGATGTTCAACATAGAGTTGTGTTGCCTGATGGTTCAGTCCACTGGCTTAGAGAAATAGGCGATGTCATACGGAATGAAAATCAAGTAGCCTTGCGCATGTTAGGTGTTGTTCAGGATATTACTCAACAAAAAGAAGCCCGGGAATTATTGGAAAACACGAAAGATGGTCTTGAACGGCGCGTCAGAAAGCGGACAGAAGAACTGGAGAATCTCAATGTGATTTTAAAAAAAGAAATTGCAGAACGTATAACCTACCAGGAAGAGCTCCATTTTCTGGCATCCCGCTTGTCACGGATGGAAGAACAGGAGAGGAGGAGAATCGCCACGGGACTGCACGACCGGATTGTTCAGTCTCTCGCATTGGCAAAAATCAAATTAGAAAGTACAATCGACAACCATGCGGCCCAAAACATCAGAGAACCACTTGAGGAAATTCGCGAACTTGTGGATCAGAACATTGACGAAATTCGTTCCCTGACTTTTGAAATCAGTCCGCCTATTCTTTACGAAATGGGTTTGATTCCGGCGATTGAATGGTTTACAGGTCGTTTTACGAAAAAACACAATCTCAATATTGATATCAAAGATGATGGTCAACCCAAGCCCTTAGACGATAATGTCCGGAACATCCTTTTCCAGGCTGTTTGTGAATTGATAAACAACATTCAAAAGCACGCCAAAGCAAAACGGGCATCCATCAAAATATCCAGGGGGCAGAACCAAATTATCATACAGATCGAAGATGATGGAATAGGGTTTGACCAGAAAAAGATAAAACCGGACATGTCTCGTCTAACCAGATTTGGACTTTTTAATATAAAAGAAAAATTGAAATATTTAAATGGCCAATTTGAAATTGAATCCCGGCAAAATCAGGGTACATATATTGCACTAAAAGCACCTTTGGAATATAATGATGGAAAGGACCGCTTTGATGAAGACAAGAATCATACTGGCTGATGATCACCAGATAATCAGAGATGGTCTTAAGGCCCTTATCGAACAGGAAAAAACATTCGAACTAATTGGTGAAGCCAGTGACGGCCGGACAACCGTACAATTAACACAAAAATTGAATCCTGATCTGGTCATCATGGATATCAGCATGCCAGGACTGAACGGCATGGAAGCAGCGATTCAGATCCTGGAATCTAATCCGGGCATCAAAATCATCGCACTTTCTGTCCACGCTGAAAAACAGTTTGTGGCCGGAATGCTCCGGGCCGGCGCTTCAGCCTATTTGTTAAAGGATTGCGCCTTCCGGGAACTGAAAGAGGCTGTCACTCTGGTCATGCAGAACCAGATTTATCTGAGCCCCAAAATTTCCGGAATCATTATAAAGGATTACAAAGAGAAGTTGATCAAAGAAAACCATTCAGTTTTTAGTGTATTGACAAAAAGGGAACGGGAAGTACTCCAGCTTTTGGCAGAAGGAAAAACAATCAAACAAATAGCCGGCAATCTGTTCATCAGCGCAAAAACAGTAGAGACCCATAAACAAAACTTGATGAACAAGCTGAGCGTTTACAATCTTCCTGATCTGGTAAAATATGCCATCAACCAGGGAATTGTCAGTCTTTAATTCAACCTTGGTAAAAATTGATTGAAGTATCGGCATAAATTGATAAGAATAAAGATGCGATCTGCATAAATCAACATCCAATCTTTTTTTAAACCATCTCAATTATTTATATCAGGGAAATCTATTTCCTTACTCATCCTTTTTTGAAATAAAAATAGGGATTCTCCCTATTGCATCTTGGTCATTATTCCATATTTTGAAGTCATGGCGATTCGAATGATACTTGCAGAGGATCACGATGGTTTTCGTGAATCTATCCGTACTCTTTTAAACGACAAACAGAATTTTCGAATAGTCAATGAAACAATAGACGGTTTAGCCACAGTACAATCTGCAAAAGAACTAAAACCCGATGTGATATTAATGGACATCAGTTTACCCAAACTCAACGGTATGGCAGCCACCTATCTAATCAAAGAGTACGATTCACATATTAGGTTACTGGGTCTTACCATGCATACCGAGCTGAATTTTGTGATTGGCATGTTTAAAGCAGGGGCATCCGGGTATGTCCTGAAGGATACTGTTGTAAGAGAACTCAAGCAAGCCATTCTGATGGTCATGAAGGATCAGATTTATTTAAGCAAAAAAATAGAAAAAGAGATGTTTCAAAGTTATCTAAAAAAAATGATCGATGGCAAATACAGAACAGAACAAAATCTTTCTGAACACGAAATGAAAGTCCTTGAAAAACTCGCTAACGGTCAATCTCTTGAAACAATAGGAATATCCCTTAATATCGAACTGAAAACTGTTGAAATGATTCATCAAAAGATTTTACAAAGTTGGATAACATATGTCAAGTTATTGAACATGCAGGACATGGGATATCCGCAATAAATGACGGGATGATCAAGAAAGAAGATATTGCTATTGTCCGGCACAATAAAATTGCGAAATGCAGAAAAGGTTGCGGGTAATGTTTATTTATTTGCCTCAAACTTCAGTTTTCAATTTTTTAAAGGGAGGATCAATATGTCAATTCAAAAAACAATGATATGGACATTTTTCATCGTTATGGCAATGTTGAGTTTCACAGCAGAAAACGTATTGGCCAGAGTGATCGATGTTTCCATTGTGAATTTCATTTTTGATCCGCAAACGGTGACGATAGAAGAAGGAGATTCCGTCAGATGGACAAATAACGATGCAGTTACACATACCGCTACCAGCACCAGTAATCCATCCGTCTGGGATTCCGGGAATCTAAGTTTCGGAGAATCATACATATTTCAATTCACTTCATCGGGATCTTTCCCTTATTATTGCAAGATTCATCCTTCCATGACCGGTACAGTCGAGGTACAATCTGCAACAGCCGTCGAACATGGATCTTCACAACAGAATATTCCTGTACAATTGTTCCTCGGACAAAACTATCCAAATCCATTTAATCAAAATACGATCATCCGTTATAAAATATCCGGTGACCAGCCAGCCCATATCGTAATTGCGATTTATAATATTCAAGGTCAAAAATTAGCAGAACTGGTGAACGGTATGCAGAGCCCGGGTGAACATACGATTCAATGGAATGGAAAAGACCATTGGGGAAATATCGTAAGCAGTGGAATCTATCTCTATCGATTGAAACACGATGCATTTCACCAGATCAGAAGGATGACCCTTTTGCAATAAAAACGACTGATTTTATAAAGGAATAAAATCATGAAGATATTGATGATATTTGTGCCAGGTCTGTTGATAATGATAATCTGTTGCTTATTCGAAACGGATATACTTTATGCACAGGCGGACCGCGAAGTGGCGTTTCCCAACCTGAACTTTACACGGCCCGTGGATCTGCAGCATCCGAATGATGACTCGAACCGGCTGTTCGTGGTGGAGCAGGAGGGAATAATTTATACATTTGAAAACAACCGGAATGTAAACACAAAAAAGGTATTCTTAGACATTCGGGACCAGGTCAATGACAGTGGCAACGAACAAGGCTTGTTGGGGCTGGTGTTTCATCCCGACTATCAAAACAATGGCTATTTTTACGTGGATTATACCGCAGAAGATCCAAACAGAACAGTTATTTCCAGATATCAGGTCAGCACTTCAAATCCCGATTCGGCTGTAAAAGAAAGTGAATTTGTCATTCTTGAGGTCAATCAGCCGTATTCAAACCATAACGCAGGCCAGATTGTTTTTGATTCGGACGGTTATTTTTACATCACTTTGGGTGACGGCGGTTCCGGCGGAGACCCTCAGGGCAACGGACAGAATTTGGAAACATTGCTGGGTTCCATTCTACGAATCGATGTGGATCAAACCAGTGCAGGTTTAAATTATGCCATTCCTGCGGATAATCCATTTGTCGGCAATCTCAGAGGCTTTCGGGAAGAAATATATGCGTATGGCCTGCGAAATCCCTGGCGAATCAGTTTCGATCTCAAAACGCAGTGGCTCTGGGCGGCCGATGTCGGTCAAGATGCGTACGAAGAAATCAATATCATCGAAAAAGGAAAAAATTACGGCTGGAATATCACGGAAGGATTTCATTGCTACAATGCCGCTGCATGTGATACCACAGGACTGATCCTGCCGGTTTGGGAATACAGCCACAGTGCCGGGCAATCCATCACAGGCGGGTATGTCTATCGAGGTGCTGATGTTCCGGAACTGACCGGCAGGTACATTTACGCCGACTATGTCAGCGGACGGATTTGGGCGCTGGAATATGACGGCACTGGAGAACCGGTCAACTCGTTGCTGAACGACACCGATCTGAACATCTCTTCATTTGGAGTGGACCGAAACAACGAGCTCTATATCTGTGCGTTCGATGGAAAAATCTATCGATTCATATCCACGTCTACTGATGTTTTGGAATCAGAAAACAAAATAACATTAAAAAAGTATCGATTGGCGCAGAACTATCCCAATCCTTTTAATTCGAGTACAATAATCCAATACCATCTAAAAAGTGATACGAAAGTCGTTATGGAAATTTACGACATCATCGGCAAATTGATTAAGATACTGGTAAACGGAACCCAGCCCCAGGGAAACCAAACCGTGGTGTGGGATGGCACAGATATGAAAAACAATCCCGTCAAAAGCGGAGTCTACCTGTATAGATTAAAGGGTGATGGATTTGAGGAGATAAGAAAGATGTTAATATTAAATTAAAAGGCATATAAAGGAGAAGCCTGATGAAAGTGACTATAGAAAGAGAATCGTGCACAATGTGTGCGGTATGCTGGTCAATCTGTCCGGATTTCTTTGAAGAAAGTTCGGATGACGGTTACAGTCAGGTCGTGGAACAGTATCGGATTGAAGATCAAGTCGATGAGGGAGAAGCTCCTGATTCATTGTCTGACTGTATAACAGAAGCGGTAAATGGCTGCCCTGTTGAGATCATCCATATTAAAGAAACGTGAATGAGTTCATTTGGAATGGTACGATCCATTCTCAAATAGCAATTAACTTATTCGAGGAGATATCACAATGAAAGATAAAGAAGAAAAAAGAGTGGCACTGGTGACAGGAGGCAGCACAGGTATCGGTCGAGCTACTTCACTGGCTTTTGCTAAAACCTGTTCCAGAGTCGCTGTCTCAGATGTTCTGGTTGAAGAGGGTAAAAAGACTGTTGAAATGATTAAGAAAGAGGGTGAAGAAGCCATTTTTATCAAAGCCGATGTCTCAAAATCTGAAGAAGTCAAATCCATGATCGATAAGGTAGTCAAGACTTACGGAAGACTGGATTGTGCATTCAACAATGCCGGTATCGAAGGCGATCAGGGGACTACAGCAGAGTGCACTATAGAAAACTGGAACCGTGTGATCGGTATCAATCTGACCGGTGTCTGGTTATGCATGAAGTACGAAATTCCCGAAATGTTAAAAACCGGCGGAGGATCCATCGTGAACATGGCCTCGGTTGCAGGCAGGGTTGGATTTCCGAATATTCCGGCCTATACGGCCAGCAAACACGGCGTCAACGGGCTTACAAAGACGGCTGCGCTGGAGTATGCCACACAAGGAATCAGGGTAAATGCTGTCTGTCCCGGAATCATTCATACTGAGATGATAGACCGGTTTACAGGAGGGGATCAAAAAGCCTTGGAGCAAATGGTAGCACTAGAGCCGGTCGGACGATTAGGAGCACCGGAAGAAGTCGCCAATGCTGTCATCTGGCTGTGTTCAGAGGCAGCATCTTTTGTCACAGGCCATCCCCTTGTAGTCGACGGCGGATTTGTCGCACAGTAATCCAGGTTTACATAAAAATGTTTATCATCAAATCTTGAGGAGGAAAAAACAATGAAGACCCTGAGCGAACACATTCAGCAGGCGGACTGGAAAACCGAAAAACATGTGCCGGTCATCGAATGCCCGGATAAGGTAAAATCGGATGAGGTCTTTGATGTGAAAGTGGGTATTGGCAAGGAAGTGGCCCATCCCAATACTACGGAACATCACATTCGCTGGATTAGCCTCTACTTTCATCCCGAAGGAGAGAAGGTTCCATACGAAATCGGGCATTTTGAATTCAATGCACATGGTGAATCCATTGGCGGACCCAACCAGGGACCGGTGTACACCCATCATCAGGTAGTTGTCAGTATGAAAACAGCAAAGGCAGGGACGCTCCATGCAATGGCGCTTTGCAATATTCACGGACTCTGGGAAAACAGTAAAGAAATCCGGATCGGTTAGTGAAAAAACGAATTTTCTGAATAGCCTTCCCAGAGTAAAAACAAAATCGGATGGGGATGAAAGATAACTAATAAAGAATGGTTTATTTGATCGTGTATCAATTGCAGCACATGTGAACTGGAATGTCGCAATAACGCAATTGGCAAAAGCGAGTAGAACTAATAATTTTCAGGAGGAAAATCATGAAAGGGCATAACAAAGTTCGATTCAAGGTATCCGATATGGAGACTGAGGAAACTGGCGGTGTGCGGGTGCGCCGGCTATTCCCAAGCCCCCACCTGTCTCACATAGATTCCTTTGTGGACTGAAAGAATCATCCAATATTATGATTACAGGAGGTTAAGATGCCAGAGAGAAGACATTTTTTAAAACAATTAGGCTTTGGTGGAGGCATGCTGCTATTTGGAAACAATCTGGTTTCCGCACCGGCTCATACCAGTGATGAAAGTGTTGGTGGAACCTCACTATCAAGTATGGGTGTTAAAACTGTTCACGAATTACCAGCTCTCCCTTATGCCTACAATGCCCTGGAGCCGGTGATCGATGAACAAACCCTGCGATTGCATCATGATAAACACCATGCGGGATACGTCAAGGGATTGAATCAAGCTGAAATGAAACTTGCAGAGGCTCGGCAATCCGGTGACTTTGCACTGATCAAACATTGGGAAAGAGAGGTTGCTTTTCATGGCTCAGGGCATATCCTGCACAGCATTTTCTGGAGTAACTTGTCCCCAATGGGTAGCGGTAAACCCACTGGCAAATTGGCGAAGGCCATGGACGCAGAATATAGCAGCTTCGATGCATTCAAAGCACACATGATCGCTGCCAGTAATTCAGTCGAAGGCAGCGGTTGGGGTATCTTCGCCTATCAACCCCTGTTCGATAAACTCCTTATTCTTCAAGCAGAAAAACATCAGGACCTGACGCAATGGGGTGCAATGCCTTTGCTGGTCATCGATGTCTGGGAACATGCCTATTATCTGAAATACCAGAATCGGCGGAGTGAATTCGTGGAAAAACTGTTTGGAATCATCAACTGGCAGGATGTGGCGGCTCGATACGAAAATGCAATTTCTTAAGTGGAAAATTTAATCGAGAAAAGGGATCTTGTGATCCGTTATCGATTGGATGAACTTTTTGGATGTAGCAAAGTTAAAAATAAAATATAGGAAATAATTCAATCAATACCATAGGAAGTAAAAAAATGATAGACCTGACCACACAATACATGGGAATTAAATTGAAAAATCCTATTATTGTCGGAGCGAGTAAATTGACCTCGAATATTGAAACTGCAAAGAAATTAGAAGCATCTGGCGCCGGAGCCATTGTTACGGCCTCCCTTTTTGAAGAGCAGATCCAGCTTGAAAGATTCAAAATGGATGAAGATCGTGAAAAATACAATGATCGTCATGCTGAGATGATAACGGTCTTTCCCGAAGTAGAACATGCAGGTCCCAAAGAACACCTCTATTGGGTGCAAAAAACTAAAAAAAGTTTGTCCATTCCCGTGATTGCAAGTCTGAACGCTGTCCACGAAGAGATATGGGTCGAATATGCCAGGTTATTGCAGGAAACTGGTGTGGACGGGCTTGAACTGAATTTCTACGCTTCTCCAAAACATTTTGACATGGATGCCTTATCAATCGAACAGGAGCAGATTTCAATTCTGGAACAAATCAAAGATGTCATAACGATTCCGGTATCCGTAAAACTCAGTCCCTTTTACACAAATCCGCTTCATTTTATTTCCAGACTTGATCAGGCAGGCGTACATGGATTTGTTTTGTTTAACCGGCTATTTCAGCCCGATATTGATACAGGCAAACAAGAAAATACTTACCCCTTTCATCTGAGTAAACGATCGGACAACCGTTTTCCCCTGAGATATGCCGGATTATTGTCCGAGAACATACAGGCGGATATATGCAGCAGTACGGGTATTTTCGAAGGTGAAGACGTGGTAAAAATGATTCTGGCCGGTTCGGCCTGCGTTCAGGTGGTGACAACACTTTATAAAAATGGAATTGAATATATTACCAACATGCTGGAAAATTTGAAAATTTGGATGGAACAGAAAGGATATGCTTCTTTAAATGAATTTCGAGGCAATATGAATAAAAAAAATAGCAAAGATCCCTGGATATATACAAGAGCACAATATGTAAAACTGTTGATGAATCCAAAAGAAATTTTGGAAAATTATCCGCTCCCCTGACCTGAGAAATAAAGGGAATGAGAAAGGAGATTATGGTGCCCATCAGAAAATCAAGTGCTGAATGGCAGGGAACCCTGAAACAAGGAAAAGGCAGGATGAGTTTGGGCAGCGGTTCTTTTATAGGTCCCTATTCTTTCGGATCAAGATTCGAAGAGTCCAAGGGAACCAATCCGGAAGAGCTGATCGGGGCCGCACATGCCGGCTGTTTTTCCATGGCTCTGTCGCACGAATTGGATCAACAGGGATATCAACCTCACAAAGTATATACGGAGGCCAGTGTAGAACTGGTAAAAATGGAATCCGGTTTTACGATATCTACGATCACCTTGAACACGCGTGCCGATGTTTCCGGGGTGGATCCCGAAACCTTTCAGAAAATTGCCGAACGGGCAAAAACCGGCTGCCCGGTATCCAGGGCTCTGGCCGGCGTGGAAATCAAGCTTCACGCAGAATTGGCAAATTCCTGACGGAATCTAAAATACGGACGAAATGAGTCCTGTTTATCTACTCATCTCGATCACACTAAAAAAGGAAAAATCAAATGAATGTATGTGTGGATCAATCCAAATGCAGAACGGCGGGAGTTTGTGTGAAAATATGCCCCGAGATTTTTACATTCGAACCGGGAAATAAAAAAGCGATTGCCAAAACAACAGAAGTTCCTGAAAATCTTGAAAAGAAATGCAGAGAAGCGGCCGAAAAATGTCCGGCCAGAGCGATCTGTTTAATGGAATGAGCATGTCTGATGAAGATTGCAATAGGATCGGATCATGCCGGATTCGAGTATAAAGAAAAGATCCGGGAATATTTAGCCAGACTCGAGCACGATATCCGTGATTTCGGCACCTATGACAATAACCAGGATGATTATCCGGATCGGATACGTCCTGTGGCCAAGGCTGTCGCGAAAGGTGATTACGAACTGGGTATTGTGCTGGGTGGATCGGGAAACGGAGAAGCGATTGTCGCCAATAAAATCAAAGGCATTCGTTGTGCTGTATGCTGGAATGAATTTTCTGCAAGATTGGCTAAGGAACACAACAATGCTAACATGATTTCTCTGGGTCAGCGAATGATGCCGATTGAAACAGTTCTCGTGATTGTCGATACCTGGCTGTCGGCCCAATTTCAGGGTGGACGTCATCTACGTCGAATTCAAAAAATTGAGGAGCAATAAAAAATGAGACTCAATCAAAAACAATGTATCCCTTGCAGAGTAGGGATTCCCACCCTATCTGATTCAGAAGAGGATCGGTTGAAAAGTGAACTGACTTCATGGACCCTCGATAGGGGAAAAATACATCAATTGAAAAAAAGTTATCAGTATTCCGATTTTAAGGAATCCATGATATTTGTGAATCGTGTAGCAGATCTGGCCAATTCGGAAGGCCACCATCCCGATATCTGCATACACTACAATCGAGTGGATCTAACTTTGTTTACTCATAAAATCGGTGGTTTGCATGAAAATGATTTTATTCTTGCTTCAAAAATCGATGAGATAGGAAAAAATATGGAGACGTTATGAAACCAAAAGGCCCATTGATGAATGAACATAGATTGATTGAAATAATGATAGAAATAATTAAACAGAAGATAAAAGAAATCAAAACGATGGGTCAGGTAGATCCCGTTTTCATTGATGTGGCAGTTGATTTTATAAATTTATGCAGATAAAACCCATCATGGAAAAGAGGAAGATATTCTATTTAGGGATTGTGTTAAAAAAATTATGTCGAATGAAGATACAAAAATAATGAATGAACTTATTGAAGAGCATAAATATGGCCGGGATACTGTTGCTGAACTTATAGAAGCAAAGAGAAAATATATTAAAAGTGATAATACCCTTGATATAATCATTGAAAAACTATCTGTCCTGACAGAATTTTATCCTAAGCATAAAGAGAAAGAAGATAAAATATTTTTTTCCCAATTCTGAAAAGTATTTCACTGAAATAGAGTTAAACGAAATGCTTAATGAATTCTGGGAGTTTGATAAAACAATGATTCATGAAGAATATAAATCGGTCGTAGAACAATATAAATAATGTTGCTAACCACATTGTTTGCAGCAGCCTTCAGGATGCTTGCTCTTGGCTCGCGACACGCTGAAACAGACGTTAGCCACAAAATCGACATGCATCATTCAATTGGAGAATAAAATGACGCGCAATCGGTTTGATACCAAATTTACTTTACACAGAGAAGAAAAAACAAGTTCATCAACCTGTAACATAACTTCTTTACCGATTATAAGGCATTTTAAAACTCCAGGATTATTGATTGGCATCGTGTTTTTATTACACTGTTATTTTCCTGTCATCTCCGTAAACGCTCAACAGGTTCCTGAGGAAACCCATTCCCTTACAGCGGAAACCATGGATGACAGCGGAGTACCTGCACTCTCTGATCCGGTTTGTATCACTGTAACGGACAGTATTTTTTATTTTGAAGCAGAAGAAGGTGTCATTTCCGATGGAGTTGTTGAATCAGAATATACCGGATATACAGGGGCCGGATATGTGAATCTGACGAATGCTGCCGGGACATATCTGGAATTGACACTTTCCATATCTGAGGCGGGGAGATGGAATATTTATATTCGTTATGCCAATGGCAAGACCGACAACAGACCCTGTGAAATTCGTGTCGATGGATCTGTCGTAAACAGCAGTTTTGATTTTCCGGCTACCATAGATTGGACAGACTGGGCGTATTCGGATGCGTTGTCTCTTGACCTTGAAGCGGGAGACCATGTGATGCGCATTACCGGCAATACCTCATCGGGCGCCCCGAATCTGGATCATGCGAAATGTG